>Ga0307442_1000492_pt1 | contig 19149 bp, 20 predicted proteins | sample SalMarWE160430MG_FD_202143 | JGI IMG/M metagenome (GOLD analysis project Ga0307442, IMG submission 202143) | Salt marsh sediment microbial communities from the Plum Island Ecosystem LTER, Massachusetts, United States - WE1604-30 | ecosystem: Environmental > Aquatic > Marine > Intertidal zone >...
CGGAACTGGCAGACGCGCTAGATTCAGGATCTAGTGCCCGATAGGGCATGGGAGTTCAAATCTCCCTCCGGGCAATTGTAATTCCTTGTTTTTCAGTTAATTACAAGGTCACTCATTTTACTTGCCTCCTTAGCTCTCAAATAATTTAAAACTGAGCAATTTTTTTCAGGTTTTTCATGGCACATTCCTCCTTTAACCTCCATAAACGCTATACAAAAAACGGGAAAGCCGTCTATTATGTTCAATTCTATAATGAGGACAGCAAGCGACTGACGGCAAAAAGCTCGGGGAAGTCATCAAAGGCAGCAGCACAAAATTGGGTATATGAGCAGTTAAAAAATGGCACCCTTTCCCTGGAGAAAGACATCACCTTCGGCAAGTATTACGACATGGAGTATTGGTGGGATTGGGAAGAATGCGAATATATCAGGCGGAGACTGTCGAATGGCTCACATTCATTTGTCTGGCTATCTCTCTGATAGGGAGATAACGTTTGATGTACAGGTTGGTCACATATGATCTGCTTCTTAATAGCATCTTTGAGGGCAACTGGATACTATCGAGGATCAGTGTAGTGTCGTCATTTGCTGAGTGTTCGAATAACCGAGGCGAGTGAAACATACTCGAACTATTATATGTATATTAATTTACTCTTGACATGTACACTATTTGTACATACAATATTATATGGATTACCAGTGGGACACTAAGAAAGCAGATATCAATAAGCAAAAGAATGGAATTGATTTTGCGGATGCCGTTGGCGTTTTCGAAGATGAGTGGTCTTTAACGATTAAACAAGAAATTACTAGAGGCGAACGACGTTTTGCAACTGTTGGTGTGGATTTCTTAGGTCGAATAATTGTTGTAGTGTATACATATCGCGGTAATAATATCCGCTTGATTTCAGGAAGAACTGCAACAAAGGCAGAAAGGAATGTGTATGTACAAAGAAGAATATGATTTTGAGAGCGCTAAGCAAAGACCTGTCGTCAAACCTCTTCAGGGCAAGACTCGAATCACAATACGTGTTGATACGGACATCTTAAATTGGTTTCGGGAACAGGTACATAATCAAGGAGGAGGCAATTATCAAACCCATATAAATGAAGCCTTACGAGAATATATAAACATGAAATACCAGAATCTTGAAGCTACGATTCGTAAGGTCATCAGGGAAGAGCTGAAGGAATTGTCACACTGAGCTTTCCTCTTCTGATTTTCTGAATATTGTTTGGTATAACAATAGTAACATGTGTTCGCCGCTACTGAATGTAAGCAGAACGGAATTTATTAAAATTAAGTTGCAAGAAAACTCGGGATTTTTATCCTGTTTGTACAGCAGTAATTTCGAAGCTCGTCCGAAAGGGGAAGCCGAGTAAAACACACTTTAACTGTTGGCAACGGTCAGTAATTGACCCAGGGCAACGTTTTATTTTTGACCCACCCCGGCAATAGTATAAGAGAAATGATCTTCTCTGACCACCCCTTTAATTAAACCATTTATGGTTTTTTTCTTGTTGTTTTATAAAATTTAAAAATAGTAGCAGTAGAGCTGTGGGTATGTGGGCAACTTGGAGTGCAACGGAGAGTTGTCCATATATCCACAGCCTTATTCCGCTCAAAGAAAAAAGAATCTCCGTAATGTATGTACATATTGGCACTATACCGTAAACCCCATAATATTTCTGCCTGACCTCTTCAAAAGGCGTTCATAGAGGACCGTGAAGCGATTTTCTTCAGCACGGTGGTATTTTATTACCCCCTCCGCTCACTTCACCACAGTGCTCACATGCTTTTATTTCAGCACGGTGCTCCGTCACCTCTACCTTTATTGCAGATATCTCAAATACCTGCCTCCTGTCATACTCAATGACTTTTCCCTTTTCCAACGACCTTCCACAATTCCCACAGATCCCAACTTTATGTACCACTACCTTATCAGGATGAGATACCATCTGTAAGGTTTTCCCTTCATGCCCTTTCTGACCCTCTGGCCTCTTCCTATACCCGTCACTCGATGGAGGTTTACTGCTGTTATGGCTGTCTTTCTTTATGATCGCCTCTAATCCCTGTATCCGTTTTCCCTGTTCCTGTATTTGCCTCTCTTGTTGTTCAATGATCTTTTGTTGTGACTCTACTTTCAAGCCCAAGTTATTCAGCATATCCTGAATATGCATAATAAATAAAACAACTGCTTCAGGCCCTGCTTCATAGAGTTCAAGCACCTGTTCTTTTTTGATGTCGAGTATCTTTTTCCTTGTATCCTTTCCCATTACTGGTAAGGATATCAAGTAAAGCCTAGAAAGTCTAGTTTTTTATAACTTATTTTATTCTATAATTTAGAGCTCTATAATTCTCCTCCTTTATTTCATATCCTCCTTAGAGCTGAATAGTTACAACGAAAGATACATTACAAATATTTTAATACGACATTCCTGAAAGTCTCAATCTTATCATCTATTTCCTGATTATCACTTGTTACTTTTAAACCGAATCCCGCCCCGAGTCCTTTGTCAAAGACTCCGATACTGATATTTATAGCTCTTTTGAGAGTCGCATCCGTAATTGGAAGCATCCCCTTCGAGTATTCAACATTTCCTTCACTCTTTGTATAATACGGGCATGTGAACGGGCATCCTACAGAATCAACCACCTTTTTGCCCAATACATGCTCCATGTTGTTATAGACGTGCCAGCCGGAGTCGGCTATCACCCCGCAACCAAGCTCATCCCCGACCTTCCTTGCAATATCTTCATCAGGCAAAAAAACCACTAGCAGGGTTCCGAGATCACCCTCCGGGTCTGTCAGTCGGCGAAATTCGATCCCCCTGATATCCTCTATGCCTTGTTTGAACTTTTGTTTCATCTTTCTCAATCGCTTTTTGATATTTTCCATCTTATTCAACTGAGCGAGAAGCACAGCTGCTACGAGCTCAGTCATTCTTAAATCTAACCCTATTACAGTCCGGCTACCCTCTTCGACCCCCTGTCTAAGCGGCAGATGCCCCTGGTCGTGTATTGCAAACGAACGCTCGTATATTTTTTTATCGTTCGTCCCCAGCATGCCGCCGTCCCCTGCCGTAATTGTCTTGTAGACGTTAAAACTATAGGCTGCAACATCTCCATAATTACCCACATACCTACCCTTATATTTCGCCCCGAACGCCTGTGCACAATCCTCAACAAGAAAAAGGTCGTGTTGGTCAGCGATCTTTTTTATCTCGTCGATACTTCCCGGATTACCAAGCATGTGCACGAGCATAATGGCCCTGGTTCTCGGCGTTATCTTTCTTCTAACATCTTTCGGGTCGAGGTTAAGCGATTCATCTATCTCTGCGAGCACTGGAACCGCTCTTGCATAGATTATCGAAGCAATCGAGGCAATAAAAGTATATCCAGGTGCAATCACCTCGTCTCCAGGACCCACCCCAAGTGCACCAAGAGCAAGCCACAGTGCGGAGGTGCCGGAATTCACCGCCACAGTATGTCGCAGACCCAAGTACTCTGAGACCTCTTTTTCCAGCTGCCACGTCTTTGCCAGGAACTTCGAGTCTTCTTTGCCACCGTAGCGAAAAAGATATCCCGATTCGATCACCTCGAGCAGCGCCTTTTTTTCCTCATCCCCGATCAAATATGAACCCGGTCCGGCCATTTTTAAACCTCCCCTGCGTCAGACATATGATATCTAATACACAGGTAATTTAATGAAAACATATTTATAGACCCTTATTCTGCAATACTTTATTTGTCATACCGATAAACTTCTTAACAATATCATTGAATATCTTTTTTCCAAGCTCCTCACTTGCATTTCTCGGGTCCGTCTGTACGATCTGCTCGGGGTCAGGTGTGGGGCTGAACCCCAAACCATCCACAATGGAGTAATCCTGATATTTGATCGGCTTTCCCTTCACTGGAAGCGTTCCCATGTCAACAAGCTCATCCTTTCCGAGGAGTGCCTGATAATAGAGCATGAGAGAAATTTCATAAATATCTGCATGCCCTACAAGATTTTTCTTAGTGATCTCGTCCGGTAGGGCAAGGCCCCATTCCACAGCACAATCGCTGACATGCGAATAGTACTTCGAGAGTCTCTTTATCGTCTCCATATGGTTGACTGCTCCATGTCCATTGACAATCATAATGACTTTATAACCATGATTGATGAACATCTCGATCTTGCTAGCCAGAACAAGAGCAAACACATGCTCCTGATAATAATGGCTTTTCCAAAGTGTGCTCGGGAAGTCCATACCCACAATCCAATCGGTCGGTTTAAAGCCCAGGCCTTCCGCGACCTTCGGCGGTCGCTCTCTCTCGGTGCTCCAGTACAGCGTCGGGATAACAAGTCCCTTATTGATGGCTTTGCATACCTCACGCGCGACTATCGTAGCATTAATAGCATCAACCCCGAGAGGAAGGTGGGGTCCGTGATATTCCAGCCCGCCGACAGGGATAAAAACCAGAGAACACCTCTTCTGCTCTTCGATGATCTGCCCCGGTCGAAGCAGTTCAAAACCGACCTCACGAATTCTGTCTTTCATTTTTAAAGGATCCTCCCCGTATCAATTTCCAAGAAATGCCGTTATATTTGGTATATCCGCTTTGGATTTTCATAGAATATTTTGTTGACAATATCAACTGCAATTTGCACATCGTACCACCCTTTCTTCATCCTTTCCGACAGGATCTCCAGAAGTATCCCCTTTACCATCTTGAGTTTCGGATAGCACCATTCACTGTGGTAAGTGTCGGAGAAATATCCGACTATCTTATTAATCGGCACCATGTCCAAGCGTGTTTCCAGCGACTTTTTAATATAATAGGGGTACAACATATGCCACCAGTATCCCAACAAACTGATGTTAGGAATATGTTTTGCGAGTACCCCCATATCATGCGTATAGATATCCGATGCAGCCGAAGCGTTAAAATGAAAATCTTCGAAATCGTACGCGAGCTTACCCAGTGCTTCTATAAAATCCTTGTTCCATCGTGTGACAGAGCGATGAGGAGGCATTACATATGCCCCTGTAAGCAGCTGTATGACTCTCACCTTATATTTCCTCATCTCATGAAGAAAGCAGCAGGTTCCAAAATAGCAAAAACTTCCCGCCTCTTCCTCACTGATCATCTTTCCTTCCTTTGCTTTTCTGATTATTTTCGTGATCATGGCATCGTTTGCCATGGTGAAATTGATCTCAGGTATTATCCAGATTCCTGCAAACTTGTAGTCTTTATTGTCGAAGGCTTTTGAGCTCTGTTGTATATAGCCCCGGTAGTCGGATGCATTATTGATCTCATTTCCGAAACTATTCTCCATAGAAATAAGTACGTCCCGTGGGGTTTGTTTTCCACTCACAATATATTCGCGTACTATATTTACCGGCACCCCCTCTCTTCCCTTGAGCATTCTATCGGAATAAGGTTCTCCTTCGGTCGTAACGGTTATATTGTATTCGATGCCGCACCGCTCACGCAGCACCTGCTCCTGCCATTTGAAATCCCGGGCCCTCTCTCCCACACGATCATGAATCTCTTCAATATTCCCTTCGTGTATTTCATCTCCAAATCCGTAGAGATCTTTAAGAATCCATCGAAAAAATAGGCCAACTGTTGTGGTTTTTATATATTTTAAATATTTCGATGCCCGGCTTATCCTCTCACGAGGGTCTATACCTGGATCAACGAGCTCGTGTGGGAGTCCGCTTTTTGTCACATCGTAAAGACCCATTCCCGAAGAAACAAGTTCTATCCATAGATGATGATACAGCAGGATATCCGTAAAGCTGTCTGCAGAAGGCTTTTGAGGCCTTAGGTGACAATGAGGGTCTATTACCTTGACCTTATCGAGCGCCCCTTTTACTACATCAATATCATCCATTCTCATACTTCCTCTTTATTATCGAGTGAGTTACATACAATGCACGAAAGTATCACTAATTAGCCGTTAAACTAAGTATTCCTCCTTGATATACTGTCGCCAGATACCCTTTTGCACTGACAGCCCCATACCGGGTAGTTGTACAGATATCGTATTTGGCCGCCGTTTATTGTATACAAGAGAATTCAGATGCATTTCGCCGGAATCTTTATCACTATACTCGTAGATCCTGGGTTATTCCTATTTCATGGCGCCTTCCATGAAACCTTTTAAGAAATATTTGGTTAAAGGTAAAAATATTATTAGGATAGGCAAAACATTGAGTGCGCTCCCGGCCAAGAGTCTACCCCATTGAATATCCACATGCGACATGTATGCTGCAAGCGCCAGGGGCACCGTCTTTTTGGTACCACTATTTATCAGAATGAGCACAAAAAGGTACTCTCCCCAGGATGAGATCATCGCATATATTCCGGCAGTCAGAATTCCAGGAGCTGATATGGGAATACAGATACGAAAGAACGCCTGGAATTTACCGCATCCATCTATTTTCGCCGCTTCCTCGATTTCATACGGAATGGAATCGAAGAAAGACCTTAAAAGCCATGTACAAAACGGCGCGGCCAATGTCGTATGTATCAGGATGAGGGCCAGGTGAGTATCCACTATATGCATCTTGGACATAATCTCATACACAGGAATTATTATGAGAATCGTAGGAAACACATAAACAAAGAGCAGCATACGGCCAATAAACTCCTTGCCGTAAAAATCATACCGGGACAACCCGTATGCGCCCAATGTTGCTAACACAATGGAAAACAGTGCAACACTCAAAGACACTTTAAGGCTGTTCAGGATATAATGCCGAAATGCGGTGATGCCTGAAGATTCCAAGAGAAGATCGGTATAATTCTTAAACGTTATATTAAGAGGGATGAATTTTGTTTTTCCGGTAAGTATTTCGATATTCGGCTGTAGTGACGAGACCAGAACCCAATAAAAGGGTAACAAATCTATCGCCAGAATGACAACAAGCACCACTATTACAACCAGTGTACTCTTCTTTATTTTTTGTCTTTTTTTCGTTTTTTTCATGTGGTACTCTGCCTCTTCCATAGATACTTGAAAAATAGAAACCCTACAACCATGAGAAACAGACCGACAAGTGTTGCAATGGCAGCGGCCTCTCCCATATTGAAGCTTTTAAAAGCCTTTTTGTACAGTAATACCGGGAGCGTCATCGTTGAGTTGACGGGACCTCCTCGAGTGGTCATCCAGATTATTGCAAATGTGTTGAAGTTCCACACAAACCCGAAAAAGAAAACAAACCCTACCATGGAACCGATTAATGGAAAAGTAAGAAACCGAAAGATCTGCCAGGAGTTGGCACCGTCGATTTTAATGGCGTCGTACAATTCACTGGAGATTGTCTGAAGAGCGGCTATCATCAATAGTGTTCCAAAAGGAATAAACTGCCAACTGCTGATGGTCAATAATGTGGGGAGGGCATTTGTCATTGAACCCAAGAAATTGATAGGCTCTCGCAGGAGGCCGATTCCCAAAAGGATCTTATTAGCAAGGCCAAGCTGAGGCTCCAATATCCACCTCGTCATCATCGCTATCCCTACTACAGGGGTTATCCAAGGAATGAGGATCATGCTCCTGAATAAGGCCACGCCTCGAAAGCGCTTATTCAACAGTAACGCTAACCCTAATGGAATAGAAAGCTGTAACAACAGGCTTCCTATGGTCCAATAAAAAGAGTTCTTTATGCTTTCTCTAAACACTTCGTCCTGAAATATCGTGACAAAGTTTTTGAAGCCGCAGAACTCCATGTCGCCGAACCCGAATCTGGTACTGTAAAAAGAGATGCGAATTACATTAATGAACGGATAGATGAGAAACAGTATTATGAGAATCAATATCGGAGATAAGAATAAATATCCAACGTATTGTTTTTTCGTTTTCATCTTCACCGTTCCGCACACTGTCTTTTAAAGCTGTTTCATTATGAGGGCGTATTGCTATAATACGCCCTCATAGTATTCTACCGCACAGCTACATTATTTTGCAGCTATCTCGACCATCCTGTCGTGAGCCCACTTCACAGCTTCTTCCGCTGAGATATCTTCAATTATTGCCTTCTGTACCATCTCAGCCAGGACATTTTCGCCGGATATCGAGCCTATTGCCAGGTTAACAGCCCCATGTGTAAATCCGAACAGGCTTCCATATTCGACTGTCTCTGCCAGCGGTCTCACAAAATCCTTATACTCCGCAACTGGTCCCTCCTCCCAGAAAGCAGGATATTCGAGGTTTGCCTTTGTTGCGGGCATATACAGGCCGGGTTCCTGGACTGCGGTGAGGATGTAGTTATTTTCAGGAGCCATCATGAACTTCATGAGTTTCTTCACCATAGCGAGATGTTCCGGCCCTTTCTCCTCAGCCGTCTTAAACAACATCAGAGCCGCCGGATATACCAGCGTACCCTTCTTCCCGCCTTTCGGATAGGGCAGAGGTGCTGATGCCAGATCAGTATCCTTCTGCTCATAGAAAGATTTGAGAACTGCACCGAAATACGGCATCATAGCGATATTACCGGCGGGGAAATTCATCTCAAGCTCGCCCCATGCCCATCCTGTAGCTGCCGACGGCGCATACTTGAACAGATCTTTGTACATCTGTACAGCTTTCACGGCTTGGGGACTGTTAAAATTGACCTTGCCGTTCTTATCAAACAAGGTTGTCCCGGTTTGAGCCAGGAATGCCCAGATCTGCTCAGCAGTACACAGCGTCTTGCCGGCAACGATACCACACCCGTAAATATCTATGGTTCCGTCACCGTCCTCATCTACCGTCAACTTCTTTGCATACTCAAGGAACTCGTCCCAGTCCTTTGGAGGCGTGGTTGTACCCACATACTTTTTTAAATAACTCGGCCGATAGATAAGCGCGAAAGGTATATGCCATATCGGAACGCCCCAGTAGTGATCGTGATGATAGTACGGGTTCACGACTGATTTGAAGTATCCCTGCTCGGCATCGATCTCTTTTACAAGATCATCCACCGGAATGAGCCCGCCTGCTTCGTATGCCGATATGTTGAGGTCCGGCAGGTCGAACTGAAAATCAGGGGAAGTTCCCGTGCTTATCGACGCAAGCGTCTTGGGCCATGCGTCATCCCAGGTCACTACTTCCTGTGTCACCTGTACGCCCGGGTTCTCCTGCATAAACTTATCTATTACTGTTTGGAACGCCTTAACCCTGTGAGCAGGCGGTTCGTGATGCCAGAATGTGATACTGATCTTATCATCCTCTTTGCGCCCTTCTGCAAACGCTAAAGAAGAGCAGATTAAAAGAACTCCCATCAGAATTAGAATGATCCTTTTCATCATTGTAATCCTCCTTTGTAATTTTTTATTAAAATTCGATAAATCTTAACAATACCCCTCCTTACTATTTTATCACCTCCTTTTTATATATAATTCAGAACCATATGTTTTCATAGAAACTCTCAGAAACAGCACTAAATTTCTACAAACTGTTTGAGAAAAGCACATGAATCTTGTAAAGCTTTATCAACGTCCTCAACAGTCTCGCCGTGTTTACCGTCGAATTCGATTTCAATACTCAGTGGTCCCGAGTAGTTATGTTTTGACATGACGGAAAAAATCTTGTCGAAATCGATGTTTCCTTTTCCCAGCGCAGGAAAGTCGTAATCCTCCTTCCCACCAATCTTGTCTTTAAGATGGATATGGACCATATACTCCATCCCATATTCTATATCTTCTTCCGGTCTGACATTCTCGTAATAGATAGTATTTGCCGTGTCGTAGTTCAGACGAATATAGTCAGAATTGATTTTCTTCAGGATAGGAACTGCTTTTTCTGCGGTGTTGAAGTATTTTCCCGAAGTCTCCAAACCTATAACAATTTTTTTATCTTTTGCATACTCGGCAGCTTCTGCAACGTTCCTGAAAAAAGCCTTTGTCTCTTCTACAGAAGCGGGATCGCCTGTCTTGGTATTCACAATCGTTGCACCGATTCTCGCAGCAAGATCAATTCTCCTTTTCAAAGCAGCAACGTCTTCGCTTCGTACAAGATCAACGTGACCGCTTATACTCATGGGTGTTAACGATGATGCGCTAAGTTGCTTCTGAAGAGCAATTACATCTTCATCATCCATGAATTCAGGCATTACATGCTCGGCAAGATCCCCTTTGTGATCGCATACGACAAACATCGCTGACAACTCGACATACTTGAGGCCTGCCTTCGATATCCCCTCCACTGCTTGTTGCAGATCAAAGCCTGTGTAGCAACTTGTGGTTGCCCCAACTTTCTGATTCATCTCGACCCCCTATGTAAAAGTAAATAGTCTAACTCTCAGCTATGCGGCACCTTCGGATCAGAGGCTAAAATGCCGTCAATATTCCCAAACTCACCCTCCGAGAAATGCATGTCCAAACTACCAAGATGCTCCTCCACCTGTTTCGGGCTCTTCGCACCAACCAATACACAGGAAACGGTTTTCTTTCGTAGTATCCAGGCGATGCTGAGCTGTATCAGCGTTACTCCTTTTTGCTCTGCTACTTGTTTCAAACGTTCAGTGATGGCACAGTATTTTGCAAAATGCTCTCTCTGAAATCGAGGAAACCCGGACCTCTCGTCATCAGGTGCAAATATGTGATCCCGCCCGTACTTTCCTGTGAGAATGCCCTTTGCCAGGGGACTGTGTGCAAGTATTCCTATTGATTTTTCTTCGCAGAAAGGCATAACCTCCGTCTCGATCCCACGATCAAACATATTGTAGCGGAGCTGGTTGGAATCGAATCCTGCAGCTCTCAGCGCAATCCGCATCTGACCTTTATTGAAATTCGACACGCCGATATACCTCGTCTTGCCCTGCGCACTCAACCTCTCCATGGCCTCTATGCTTTCTTCGATAGGATAGGCAGGGTTCCAGCTATGTATCTGGTAAAGATCCACATAATCTGTACCTAGTGCCTGTAAGCTGTTGTGAAGAGCGGTTTCTATGCCCTTCCTCGAAAAATCATAACTCACTTTTGTCGCTAAAAAACACCTGGTCCGGTATCCGTGCATCAGCGCCTTTCCAATAACCATTTCACTGTTCCTGTAGAATTCCGCTGTATCGATCGTAGTAATGCCGTTATCTATCGCCGCTTGGATCGTCGCTACGGCGGTCTTCTCCTCTATATGTCCCATCCCGCCACCTATGGGCCATGTCCCCAGGCCCAGAACCGATATAGGCGGGCCATTCTTACAGAGCTTTCGATACTCCATAACCTTTACCCCACTCTCTTAATCACTCACTCTGTGAATCAAACACTTTAAACCACCGCTTGGATCGATACGACGAGCAGTTATTTCATCACTGCCGAAGACCCGATCATCACACTGCTATCAGGCGCTCTGCCGATGCTGCAATGATCGATGCCGTCTCACTCCCCACAATCGAAGCCCAAGATTCATAATCGAAAACATTAAACGCAGCTGCTGTGGGAATGTATCCAAGATATCCGTTTGCATAGCAACAGATATGAAGCGTAAAGCCCATGCTCTGTGCATGAGCCTTGATCATTTTTCCGATCTCTACAAACATCTCTCCTGGTATAAAAAGGATAGCCGTATGTCCGATCTTCAAGAGAACCAGTTCTATTTCTACATTCCTAAGGTCTCTGATCCTGCTCTTTTCATGAAGATCGAGAACTATATTGGCCCCCTCAACGAGTGTTTCCGCATGTTTGATCTCAGACGCAGCCGTATTTTCCGCGCGCAATTTTTCCAAGCGATCTGTTGAAGAACGCAGATATTCGCGTGCAGCTTCCGAAGACGGCATGTTTTTTACCGGAAGTCTCACCGCCTCACGCACTATCTTCAACTCAGAAACTTCTTCTGCTGCGATCCTACCGACAGTCTTTACCGTTTCACCGCAAAGGATGGATCCAAACCGCCTTACCTCTTCAAAAGTCTTTCCTCTTCTGGTATGGCGTGTACTTATATCTCCCGCTGCACCCGTCATATATAGTGGCAGAGCTCCCGTCATTCGCTCTAATTGTTCGTTGCTGAATCCCGGAAAATCCGCTGATATATATCTATTATCCTGATGAAGCACCGTGGGGTGGCAGGCATAGCTGTACAAAATGCTGACAGGGCCCTCAGGGCCTTCGAACAGGGTGACTGCATCGTCACCATCATACGCATAGTCGGGATCCCTTCTGTTTCTCCCTATTTCATCGATAGTGCCGACTGCTGTTCCAACCCGGGCACTCACCGACTTTTCCGATGCCTGTATGATGGTACCCGCGACTTTACGGGCGGTAATGTCCAGCAAAGAGTCGTCGGGCTTATCTCCTGCATACGGACCGATTACCACTGACAGGACCCCCTTATACTCATTAAATCCATATAATCCAACAGGACCCGCGTGCGTATGTGTAGCGCCCACTATGATACTTTCCGCCGTAATATCCGTACGACCTGTCACTATATCTTTCACCTTATTGATAAGGAGGCCATCGAATCCTATGACGTCAAGCATTGCCAAAGCGACCTTACGATGGGCTTGCTGCAGTACCATCGCGCGCACGTAAAGCTCATCATGTATCCCAATGGAAGGAACCTTTTCGAATGCGTACCCGGCCAGCGGAGTGCCGACAGGAGGCGTGATGATATCCTTGCAAACCCCGACCTTAAATCCATTTTGCGTTTTGGCTTTTTTTCCCATTGTCCCGTTTATAATGATGAAAAGTAGTCTTTCAAGTATCTGTACGACTCTCTGTGAGCCTCATCGAAATCAGCGATATCCAGTTTTGCAGGGGGCGTGGGCGGGCTCATCTCGATTTCTATACTGAACGGCCCGGAATACCCAGCGGTTCTGATTACATCGAATATCTTTGGGAAATAAATATTGCCCTGACCCAGCGCAGGAAAGTTCAATACTCCCCTTAAAAGGCCCTTGTCCTTGAGGTGCAGATACCCCAGATACTCTGCAACATACAGTATATCCTCCTCCGGCCGTACTCCCTCATAGAAGACCACATTGGCTGTATCGTAGCATATACGTATATTATCTCGATCGATATTCTTGATGATGGGGAGATACATCTTTCCGGAAGCCGTGTGAGACTCTCCGGTGAAGCCGTTCCCATGCGTCTCTAATGTCACCAGCAGGTCATGTTTTTGTGCAAAAACCGATATCTCATCCACATGCCGATACAGGTTGTCTAAATCTTTGCCGTTGCTCCATTTTCCTGTTCCAGTGACCAGTATCCCCACCCCGAGCTCAATTGCCAGATCCATCCGGCGCTTGAATGCCTCGAACCCCTCAGTGCATGTCAAATTGCTGTGCGCGCTCATGCTGATCGCGGTAAGACCGTATTTCCCGAGAAGCTCTCTGAGTAGCTCGATATCCTTGTTTGTGATCTCCTCCACCACAATATGCGACTGCCATTCGTGCGACGCGCTCAATTCCACGTTCTTGAAACCGGCTCCTGCGATTCCTTTCAATACAGGTTCCCAGCCCAAATCACGGAAATGCAGATACGACCCCATTGAACCGGCGATCTGATTATTTAACTTCATGGCCCATCCCCCCTGTGTTATTTAATCGTAATGTATCACATTCGTCTCGTAGAAACGGACGTGCGAATTATGTTATTCTCCTCAACATCCTTTTTCAAGTGTTATTGATAACCGTTTCAATCTCCCTTAGAGTCGGAAGAGCCGGAATGACTCCCCGTTTTAAGGTGGTAAGCGCGCCCGATGCATTCGCAAACACCGCTATCTCACGAAGCTGCCGATCATCCAGGTTTCCCAGGGAGAGCGAATCGGTAGCCTTGCAAGACAGCAGCTTATACAGGAAACCTGCGCAGAACCCATCACCCGCTCCTGTCGTATCAACAGCATCCACTTCTCTTCCACCTACAAAACCGCTGCAGCTTTGGCTGCTGTAAAAGCAGCCGTTCTTGCGAGTCACAAAAAGAAGGTCTATCGAATACTCCTCCCTAAAATCGATTATCTTCTCAGTATCTCGGTTTCCTGCCAGAAGCTTGTACTCGTCGTATGAAAGCTTCACAATATTTGCCTTGGAGAGAGCTTCCCTCACCGTATTCTTTGCTTCCTTTTCATCAGGCCAGAGAGCTAACCGCAGATTTGGGTCAAAAGAGATAGGGATGCCCTGTTTCCGTGCCAGATCCGCCGCATAGAAGGTCGTGTTTCTTCCCGGGTTGTTCGTCAGAGTCATCGACCCGAAGAGAAACAGCGGAATGCCTTTCTGAAAACGGCTCTCTTCTATTTCATTCTGTGTCAGGCGTATGTGGGGTCCTGGAGCCCCGTATATGAGCAGCTCAGGCTCTTGCAGCGTACTCTCAAAACCTATCGTTGTAGGGACCTCTTTATCGTACTTCATCCCCGATACATCGACTCCGTTTTTCTGTAATGAATCCGCCAGGAAATGCCCGAAACTATCGTCCCCTACCTTTCCGATAAATAATACCGGAACACCGAGCTTTGCCAACCCTACGGCTGTGTTCGCCGGAGTGCCGCCTCCCGCTTTTTCAAATGTTATCATGTCTTTTAATGCGGTATTCTTTTCTCGACCGACAAAGTCGACACCCGCCTGGCCGAGGGCTATTACCTTCGGTTCGTCCATCTTTTTTCCCTGTTATTCCGGATCTTATAAAACGCCTTCGATATATTTCTCAAACTGTTCGATCTTCCGTATCGGATAACGCAGCCAATCGAGACAACCCGGATCCTTAATGATCAGATCGTAAAGAGAAACGCTGCTTTTCATGTTAAAAAGTGCTGTTCGATATTCATTCACATTGATTGTACGGACAGGGGGAACAAAACTGTATTTTTCATTGGGAACGATCTCGAAAGTTCCGTTTATCTCTTTTTCAAATATTGCGGCTCCCCCGCATTGTGCAATATCCCCGTAATTCGGTGTGCACGCTTCGGCTATCCAATTCGCCAGAACGAGCGGCATAGAGCCTGGATTGACTGCCACATGACCATACTCCGGCGGGACTATAATTCTCTGCCCCTTGCCCGCAATAAGGACGGCAGCGTCCGCTATCTCACCTTTTTTTGCCCCTTCTTTTTGAACGAGAAAATGGACCTCCCCGTAGAGCACTTCATAGAGCTCGGGATATCCATACTTTTGATCATCAGAAACCGAGTGGTAGTGCCCAAGAGTCTTAATATATTCGCTTCCGATCGTGCCCGGGTATATGAGGGTAAGATCGTAGCGGATTCCTGTCGGTTTAATGATATCTTTCGCCTGCAATCGGTACACTCCATCGTACATTCTGTATACAATGGTGTCGTCAGAGAAGTCTGTAGTATCGGCCAGCACATCTCTCATCTCTCCGACTGTCCGCTCTCTTCTTGTTTCTACAACCATCCCATTTCCGAACTCGAGATCCGTTCCCTCTTCATCTAACACGATCGGCAGTCCTGAAGCCTCTTCGAGGTCTATCACATTGAATCTCCTTTAGCTTTTACTTTAGTACTTTTTTAATAGTATCCGCGATGTACCGAACGTCATCTTCACGGAGGAAAGGATGCATCGGTAAAGAAACCAGCTCTCGGGCCAGTGCTTCCGTTACAGGGAATGATCCCTCTCCATATCCCAAGGTTTTATACGCCGGCTGTTGATGTACGGCTTTCGGGTAGTGTATCTGCGTCTCGATTCCATGTTCCTCCAGCTTCCTCCGAAAGACATCCCTATCTTCCACCTTCACCGCATATATATGAAAAACATGATCGTGTCCGTCCGCCACAACCGGTAGCACAAGGTCCGTATCCGATAAAAGCTCGTTGTACAGCGCTGCCAGCTTTTGCCTCCTTTTATTCCATTCGGAAAGCTTCTTGAGTTTAACCCTCAAAATTGCAGCCTGGACCTCATCCAACCTCTCCTGGAAACCTATTACGACGTTTGTGTATTTCGTTCTCTGGCCCATATATCGCAGCATTGTAATTTGCTCGTAGAGTTCTTTACTGTTTGTAGTAATTGCTCCGCCATCACCATGAGCGCCCAGGTTCTTTACAGGGTAGAAACTGAAACAGCCGATATCCCCCATTGAACCTGCTTTTTTCTTTTTGTAGAGCGCACCGTGTGCTTGGGCGGCATCTTCTATAACCTTTATTTTATTCTTACCGGCCACATCCAATATCTCATCCATATTGGCGCACTGGCCGTAAAGATGCACAGGTAAGATCGCCTTCGTTCTTGATGTTATCGCCTTCTTCACCTGTACCACATCGATAGTGTAGTATTCGGGTTCGACGTCAACCAATACAGGTCTCGCCCCAGTATAAGAAATAGCAAATACCGTTGCAATATAGGTATTGGCCACTGTAATAACCTCATCCCCCTCTCCAACATCACAGGCAAGAAGTGAAAGATGTAGGGCCGCAGTACCGCTACTTATACCTACCGAGTATTTTGCGTCACAGTACTTTGCAAATTCCTCTTCAAAGCATTTCACATTATTTCCGAGGATATATTTTCCAGACATAAAAACATCTGCAACAGCCTTATCAATATCGTCCTTCAAAGCTTCATACTGCCTTTCCAATGCATCAAATTTGATCTGCATGAGATATATAACCCCTTCCGAATTATTTAATTATCAATCAATATTGACCCACGATTTATTTTGGGCCGACAAATATGACGCTTCCAAGATCTTCTGAACCGCCAGACCGTCAGAAAAATCGGGTTTCGGATCCTCATTATTGATGATTGACTTGAGAAAGTTGTATTGGCTTTCAATATGGAATCGCTGCCAGCCAACCGAGGCCCTGCTGCAGCTTGTCAAATCTGTATCAGTGTACCGCTGCAAAGTCTCGATCCTTTTAAAACCCCGCTTGCCCCCAAGAGGTTCATTCGATTCTCCCGTATCGTAATAGTAGAGCCAGTTTGGATCCATCAGGTTAAACCGCAGAGATCCCTTATCCCCATGGATTTCTATTATTAGCTCATCCACGCTTCCCGTGGATATTCGTGAAGCCTCGACTGTTCCTACAGCGCCATTTTTCAACTCTGCATGCAGAAGGCTCAAATCATCGACTTCTACTCGCTCCATCTTACTCGAACCAGCTTTTACCGGACGTTGTTGCACGAATGTATAGTTGTTTGCGAATACAGCCTTAAACTCGCCAACAAGGTATCTAATCATGTCTATGCAATGCGAGCCCAGATCGAAAAGCGCGCCACCACCTGATTGGGACTTTCTCAGGCGCCAGCTCATCGGTCTTCCCGAATCAATATACCCTGAGTGTAAATAAGCCGCCCTAAAAGTGTAAATCTTTCCCAAATCCCCTTTTTTAATCAATTGTTCGGCCCGGAGTATTGCAGGAACAAACCTATAGTTGAACGCAATTTGGCATTTGGATCGAGAAGATGTTGCCTTTTTAACCATGTCCTCGGCCTCAGCGACATTCATGGCAAGCGGCTTTTCACAGTAGACGTACTTGCCTGCATCCAAAGCACCGATTACTATCCGGTGATGGAGATGGTTCGGTGCTGTACAATCAATGATGTCTATCTCTCTGTTATCCAGCAACTCGCGATAATCCGTGCATGCGGTCTTGAAACCGTGTCGTTTCTGAGCCTCCAGCGCCGTCTCTTCGTGTGCAGTACAAATTCCTATGAGGTCGACACTGTAAGAATCAAGTCTATAGTAAGAGGACAAGCTCCTGTATCCGAGTATATGTACCTTTCCTATTCCTCCGTATCCGATTATGCCGATACCCATACGTTTCAACTGATGTCCCTCTTGCGAAATATATGAAACTTGAAATGGTCGCTTCTGTAATAATCGATTGAATAAAGCACAGGTTTCTGGTTCTGATCGTAATGAACCTGTTCAAATAAGAGGGCGGACATCTTATTCTGAAACCCGTTAAGCGGCCATTCTATCGATCCTACAGCTGATACCGTAGCATTAGCGCACACTATCTGAATATTGCTTTTTTCTTCGAGATATGCCAACAAAGAGCTGTGAAAATCCTTGGTATCTACAAGCTCCGGAGCCAGCTTCATAGCGAAGATGTCTATTGAATATATGATTGGTTCTTCTTTGATAAAACCGACCCTTTCGATCTTAATGACGCGTTCGTCCTTTTCTAATCCGAGAGATTCCTGAACTATTTTATCTGCGAACTCGGCCTTCAGCTCAATAAGTTTCTTGTCTATTTTCAACCCGGAAGCATCTGCGATCTCCGTCGTACTTCGCAGTTGGTTTAATGCGTTGCTTATAAAAAACACATTTTCGCTGACGAACGTCCCTGCCCCATGCTTGGAGACTATATAGTGCTCATGCTCCAGAATGCGCAGCGACTCGCGTATAGTTGCCCTGCTGACGTTAAAATTCTTGGCAAGTGCGTCTTCCGGCATGAGCTTCTCGCTCGGTTTAATGTCGCCTTTTTCAATCTCTGATTTCAGAATATTCGCGATCTGAAGATGGAGCGGCTTGTTCCTTTTTACTTTCAACGTAACCCACTATTAGATAGTTGATAGTCGTCTGACGACTTTATTATTATATAAAAATCATCATCCGTGTCAACACTTTTTTATCGAATATATAAAAAAAACGGAGTGTGTAGAGAAGGACCGATCCATGAACATACATAGAGGATTCTACAGAAAAGGGTGTGGAAATCTTCAGCATTTGATAAATGATTAGGTCAAGTATCAGATTTCCTGTAAAAGTGAAAATGGTCAAGCCGCAGCCTTCTTTGATATGCATCCCTCATCATCCTCTTCCCAACCATACAGCTTTCTTAGGTTCCGTAATATCGCAAGATCATAATCACTCATCTTCACTCGATGCCATTTCCGACTTACCCGCACCATGGTCGCACACACGCGCTTCAGGCAACTCTTTTCATCGTAAAATCGAGGTGTAACCTTCGCCACCCCTATATCCCCGGAGCTCCATCACTGGCTACCAACAGCGGAATCCTAAGTCCACGACTCACCGTGTACCGGAAAAAATTTTGCCAGCTCTTAAAGGATTCCCTGTTCCCTGACCCTATGTACAGCACTTCGTTTACACCAGCAGCACAGTATCGCCTCTTTCATCCCAGCTTCCTGCCGAAGACTCTCAAATACCCCGGTGTAATGGACCCCAAAAACTGGACAGCGTCTTAAGATTGTGGATAACTTGATTATGAAGGGGTGAAACAGATGAGCAACAGCAAGAGGAAGAGTTATGACGCAAAGT
>Ga0307442_1000500_pt1 | contig 19074 bp, 16 predicted proteins | sample SalMarWE160430MG_FD_202143 | JGI IMG/M metagenome (GOLD analysis project Ga0307442, IMG submission 202143) | Salt marsh sediment microbial communities from the Plum Island Ecosystem LTER, Massachusetts, United States - WE1604-30 | ecosystem: Environmental > Aquatic > Marine > Intertidal zone >...
CTCCGTTATCTACGTGTGCGCACATTCGGAAGACGGGGCGATGGGCCTCGTCATCAACCAGCGCGCCCAGCACATCTCCTTTCCCGATCTGTTGCAGCGGTTGGGCATCGTGCCGGCAGACGAGGGTCTGTCTGACGACGTTCGTTCCATGTCGATCCATGTGGGCGGACCGGTGGAGACGGGACGCGGTTTCGTGCTGCACAGCTCCGACTACTTCGCCAACGATTCGACGCTGCCGATCGAGGACGGCGTGTGCCTGACGGCGACCATCGACATCTTGAAGGCCATCGCTTCGGGCCACGGACCACATCGCGCCATCCTGGCGCTCGGCTATGCCGGATGGTCGCCCGGTCAGCTCGAGAGCGAGATCCAGGCCAACGGCTGGCTCAACTGCCCGGCCGACCCGGATCTGATCTTCGATCCCGACTTGGATGCGAAGTACACGCGCGCGCTGGCCAAGATCGGCATCGATCCTTCGCACCTCGTCAACGACGCGGGCCACGCCTGAGCGCGACATTAACGGCCTACTCGACATCCACTGCGATCAGCGGCCGTTCTTGCCGGTCGGCGCGCCTTCGTCCTCGAGCTCCCGCTGGTCCTCGCCGGCTTCGCCGCTAGCACCTTCCGGCGGCCAAGGCACGCCCGCAAGCCGCGCAAGGCTTTGCGCCATCGCCGGCGGCAGGCCGGAGAAGTCGGGAACGGCGCGCTGCGGCAAAACGGGCTTCTTGGATGGACGTTTGTTCGCCGGTGCGGCGGGCGTGCGCGAGGCAGGCGGCGGAGTCTTGGCAGGCGAGGCCGCGGAGCGCGCGCGCTTGCTCCCGCGCGGTGGCGGCGGTGTGGGCGGCGGCGCTGCTGCAGGCTCGGGTCCCCCGCGAAGGACGGCAGCCATGGCCTCAGGGTCGATAGCCGCCGTCCCTTCGCCAGCGTCGGCCACCACTTGGGGCGGCGGCTGCGCAGGCGCAGGCACCTCACGGTCCGGTGGCGGCAGACCCTCCGGGAGGCCTGAGGTGTCAGGCTCGCTGCTTCCCGGCCCGGCGCGACCCATCGCCGCCATTTCCGGCTGCGCTACGGCAGCTTGCGGCGGAGCAGGCGGGGGGAGCTCAGCGGCTGGCGGCGGTGGAGGCTGCGGCAGACCCGGAAGCGCTGTGCTCGCCGGCGGCGCGCTTGGCGGCAAGGCCCCCGCAACAGGCGGCGGAAGCTGGCGCCCACCGAGCTCGAGAGGCGCAACCTGAGCGGCGTGGCCCGGCGGGACTGGCGGCTGTGACATGGCGGGCGGCTGCGGCATGGAGGGCGGCGGCTGGGGCACCGTCGGTGGCGCCAAGCGCGGGCGCTGGCGCACCGTGCTGTTGGGCAGGGCGCCCATAGGCGGCGCCTCCCCATCGACTTGGGGCCCCGGCCTCGGCCGTGCGGGCCGCTTCGCGGCCTGCGGTTTCGCCTTCTGCTCCCTCGGCTTCGCCTTGGTCTTGGTCCGGAAGAAACCGCGCGGGCGCAGCTTGTGCTCGGCCGTGCGCACCATCTTCAACAGCTGCAGGACGTCGCGATCCGACATCGGCTCACCGTAGTAGAAGCCTTGCGCGTACTGGCAGCCGATGGAGCGCAGGAAGCCGACGTCGTCGGGGGTCTCCACCCCCTCGGCGACGATCTTCTTGCCGAGCTCGTGCCCCAAAGCAACGATCGAGCGCACGATCGCCGAGCCCGGACCGCTGCTGGAGCCGCTCGACTGCACCAGCGCGCGGTCGATCTTGATGGTGTCGAAGGGGAAGCGCTGCAGGTAGGCGAGCGAGGAATAGCCGGTGCCGAAATCATCGAGCGCCAGCTCGGCGCCGGCGCCACGCAGCCATTCGAGGATCTCGGTGGCTTGCTCGGGGTTCTCCATCACCAGGCTTTCGGTGATCTCCAGCCGCAGCGAGCCCTTGGGCACGATGTTGCGCCCGAGGATGTGGCGGATCTCCTGGATCAGGTTCTGGCGGAAGATCTGCCGGCTGGAGATGTTGACGCTGACGAACAGCGGATGCTCCTCGCGGGGCAACTCGCGCTGCCAACGCGCGGCCTCGTGCGCGGCGCGCAAGAGGACGTGCGAGCCGAGCCGCACGATGAGATCTGACTCCTCGGCCAGCGGCACGAAATCAACCGGGTTCATCAGTCCGCGCTTGGGGTGCTCCCAGCGCACCAGCGCCTCGAAACCGGCAAGCTCCTCGGTCGGCAGGTAGATGATGGGCTGGTAGAGCACGCGAATCTGGTTCTTCGCCAGCGCCTTCCTGAGATCGCTTTCGAGCGCCACGCGGTCGTCGCGGTCGGCCCGCATCTCGGGGCGGAAGATCTCGATGCGATCAGCGCCGCTGCGCTTGGCGCGGTACATGGCGATCTCGGCCTCCTTGTAGAGATCGAGATGGGTCGCCTCCCCGCCATCGTAGACGGCGATGCCGAGCGAGCCCGTCAGCACGATCTCCTGGCCGGCGATCTTGATGGGCGCCCGCAAGGACCGACGCACGCGCTCAGCGAGCGATGCGAGATCCTGCGGTCCGTGCTCGGCGGCAAGAAGGATCGCGAACTGATCACCACCGACGCGGGCGAGCGTGTCTTGGGGGCCGAGGTGGCTCTGCAGCCGCCGCGCGACCGTCAACAGCAAGCTATCGCCCACGACGAGGCCGAACGAGACGTTGACGCTCTTGAACTTGTCGATGTCGATGAAGAGGATGCACGGTCGCGGGCCGTCCTTGCCACGCGTGCGCATCACCGCGACACCGAGCCGGTCGAGCAGAAGCTCGCGGTTTGGCAGACCCGTCAAGCTGTCGTGCACGGCGTCGTGCAGGAGCCGCTCGTGAGCGCGCTTGGTGTCGGTCACGTCGCGGATCAACCCGACACAGCGCAAAGCCCGTGCGTCCGCGTTGGGCACGCTCGCCGCCTCCAGCTCGAACCAGCGGTAGCTGTTATCGGCATGGCGCATGCGGAAGTCGGTGCGGATCTTCGCCCAGCTGCGCTCCTGCATGGTCCACAAGATCAGTCGGAAACGGTCGCGATCGGCCGGATGCAGGTGCTTGACGAAGTCCTCTACCTTGGTCGACAGCTCGCCAGCGCTCAAGCCCAGCGATGCCTCGATCAACGGGCTCACCTTGATCTCGTCGCGCCGCGCGTTCCATTCCCAAACCGCCGAGCCCGCCCCGTCGACGGCGAGCGCGCGCAACTGCAGCTCGCTGGGGGCGGTCCCGTAGAGCGGCTCGAGCGAGCGGAACGCGAATTGGGTGACGGTGAATCCGATGAGGACCAGGATCAGCACGAGGCCTGCGACCAGCGCCGACACGACGATGTCGCCTGAGAGCCGCCCTGTGAGCACCATGGCGGCGCCGAAGATCCAGACGAGGAACAGGATCCAGGTCGGAATCAGGGAAAGCGCGCGATCCTGGCCGCGAAAGGCAAGGTACAGCGTGAACCCGCCGCCCACGGCGCCGATGATCAGAAACGAGGTGCGCGCGAAGGTGGAGGCGAGGCGCGGATCGATCACGGCGACGGCGACGAGCGTCAGCTGCGCGATGATCCACACGGTGAACAGCATGCGTATGAGGCCGTGCCAGAACGCGATGCGCAAAAAGACTGATAGGAAGATGACGAGACTCGCGGCGACAGCGGATTCGCTTGCGGCCCTATAGACGGCATTGTCCTCCGGCCGCAGCTGGAACAGCTTGTGGAAGAAGCCGAAGTCGACACACAAGTAGGCGAGCACGCACCAGGCGACGAGCGCGGCACTGGGGAAGATCGCCTTGTGATTGGCGGCGAAGATCGCCGTCAGGAAGATCGCAAGCAGGCCGGTGAGACCCAGCATGATGCCGTTGAAGAGCAGCCGGTCGCGCGAGTGCAGCTCGTAGCCGAGCGTCTTCCACAGGAAGATGCGGGCAAACCGATCAGAGGAGAGCTCGGCGACGTAGGTGATGGTCTGGCCCGGCTCCAGCGTAATGCGGAAGATGTCGGCGCGGTCGCTTTTGATGCGCTCGGGGATGTAGCCGATCGACGGCGTCACCCTCTCGATGCGGCGCGCATCGAGATCCGGCCACACGGCCCCGGAGCCGATCACGTTGTAGCGCTCGGCCGTGAGCCAGCGCTCAATCGGCTTGTCCGTCGGATTCCTGAGCGCAAACACGATCCAGTTGGGATTGGTGCCCGGCGTCTTGGCCTTCACCGAGATGCGCCCCGTCATGCCGTCGGCAGCCGGCGCCGTCTCAACCTGGAGGCTGTCGCCACGCCCGTCGTAGAACTCGCCGAGCCTCGTGATCTCGATGCGGTCCTGATTTGGATCGACAACGATCGGCTTCAATGCGAGTGCAGGAGCCGGCAGCGCGACGAGCGCGATGAACGCAGCGAGAAGGGCGCACAGAACGGACAGGCTTGCGCCCGAGCCGCCTTTGAGCCTTTCATGCGCGCCGGCACGTCTCATGCGGAGCGGACCTCCGCGGCGGAATACTGGGTGGTCCCGAAGTCCTCGGCAACGAGCCCGTGCAGCACGTGGTCCTCCCACGCGCCGTTGATCTTCAGCAGCCGGCGGGCAATGCCCTCGCGGTGAAAGCCGTTGCGCTCCAGCACGCGGATGGATGCGGCATTGTTCGGCATCGTCGCCGCCTCTAGGCGATGCAGACGCAGATCCTCGAAGGCATAGCCGGCGACCGCGGCGACAGCAGCCGTCATGTGGCCTTGCCCCACGTATGGCAGCCCGAGCCAATAGCCGAGCACGGCGGCCTGCGTCACGCCGCGACGCACGTTCGAGAGGCTCAAGCCGCCGAGCAGCCGGTCGTCGGCGTCGCGGAAGATGAGGAACGCGTAGCCCAGATCCTCGCGGGCCTCGCGATGGTAGTGGCGCACGCGACGGCGGAAGGCGCTGCGCGTGAGCTCGTCGCGCTGCCATACGGGCTCCCACGGCGTCAGGTGCTCGCGGCTCCTGGCTCTTAGCTCGGCCCAGGTTGCATAGTCGCCCATCAGCGGAGAGCGCAGCCACACACCGCGCCCGCGCACGACGTGGGCGCTGTCCGGACCGATGCTCGACCTCAAGAAAGCCATGCGCTCGTCCCCCTTTCCGAAGAGCTAGATCCGCGCCATGCTCTCGGCCAAACGCGCGTACTTGCGAGACCTGCGACCGCTGCCGACCAAAGCGATGGCGGGCGTTCTTGTCGCTAGCTTGCCCACGAAGGCGCGCACGCGCTCGGGCGTCACTTCGTCGACCTTGTCGATGAGCTCAGCCGTCGAGAGCACCCTGCCGTGACTCAACAGGTGGCGCGCCATCTGCTCGGCGCGCGACGACGAACTTTCAAGGCTCATCAGCAAGCCGGCCTTGAGCTGCGCTTTGGCGCGATTGATCTCCGGCCCGCTCGGGCGCTCCTCAGCCGCCCTCATCAGCTCCGTACCGATGACGTCGATGAGCTCACCCATCAAATCGGCTCCCGTGGCCGCATGGATTCCGAGCAACCCTGCGTCCTTCAGTCCCCACGCGGTCGAGTAGATCGCGTAGCAGAGGCCCCGCTTCTCACGCGCCTCCTGGAACAAGCGGGACGACATGCCGCCGCCGAACAGCCCCGAGAAGACCTGGGCCGTGAAGAACTCATCCTCCCGATAGGAGGGGCTCGGAAAGCCGATCAGGATATGGCTCTGCTCGAACGGCTTCTCCGACACGCGCGTCCCGCCGACGTATTTGGCCGGCTTGTCGCCGCTAGACCGGCCCTTGCCACTGAGCCCGCCGAATAGGGCCTCAGCGTGGCGGACGAAGCGCGCATGGCTCACCCCGCCGGCGGCAGAAATAACCATGTTCTCAGGGCCATAGCGGCGGCGCAGGAATCCCTTGAGATCACCGGCGGTGAAGCGCCGGACGCTGTCGGGCGTGCCCAGGATCGCGCGGCCGACGGGTTGGTGAGGAAAGGCGGCGTCATGCAACAGGTCGTAGCCGACGTCGTCTGGGCTGTCGCGCGTCGCGGCGATCTCCTGGAGAATCACTTGGCGCTCGCCTTCGAGCTCCGGCTTGGCGAAGGCCGAGTTCTGCAGAATGTCGGCGATGAGGCCCAGCGCCACGCCCTCGTCGCCTTTGAGCACGCGGGCAAAGTACGCGGTCGTCTCCAGGCTGGTGGCGGCATTGAGCTCGCCGCCCACCTCCTCGATCTCCTCGGCGATCTGTTGCGCACTGCGCCGCCTGGTGCCCTTGAACGCCATGTGCTCAAGGAAGTGCGAGACGCCGTGCTCGCGCTCCGTCTCGTGGCGGGCGCCGGCGCCGACCCACAGGCCGAGCGAGACCGTCTCCAGGTGAGGCATCGTGTGCGTGATGATCCTGAGGCCGTTCGGCAGCGTGGTGATGGTGGGCGTTGTCATGCACGGTCCTCGCAGGCAGCACGCGTCAGCCCCTCGACATGGTGCTCAGCTTGGCGCAAGTCGTTGCCGATGGTCGTGAAGCGCTCAGGCAGGCTCAGCAGATCCGCCAGCCGCTCAGGCAGAGGCGGACGTTCCCCTGTGATCTCCTCGAGCGCGTCGGGGAACTTCGCAGGGTGTGCGGTCGCCAGCACCACCTGAGGCGCCCCACCGCCGCTGAGCGCGCGCTCGGCGGCGACAAAGCCGCAGGCCGTATGGGGGTCCATCACGTAGCCGCTCTCGGCCTTGAGACGTCGGATCGCATCGGCGACGTCGTCCTCGCCGGCGGCAGAGGCGGCAAAGTCCTCGGTGAACCTGGCCTTGAGCGAGCCGAGCTCGAAACGGCGTGTCTCGCGCAGGCTGCGCATCTTGGCGCGGATCAGAGCGGCATCACGGCCCGAGGCCTCGAACAGATAGCGCTCGAAGTTGGAAGAAATCTGGATGTCCATGGACGGCGACGTCGTGGGGGCGACATCGCGCATCTCGTAGGCGCCGCTCTGAAGTGTGCGCGGCAGAATGTCGTTGACGTTGGAGGCGATCACCAGCCGCTCGATCGGCAGCCCCATGCGTTTTGCTGCGTAGCCCGCGAAGATATCGCCGAAGTTGCCGGTCGGTACCGCGAATGACACAGGCCGATGCGGGGCGCCCAGCGCCGCGGCAGCCGCGAAGTAGTAGGTGATCTGCCCGGCTATGCGCGCCCAGTTGATCGAGTTGACTCCGGAGAGAGCGGTGCGGTCGCGAAAGGCGTGGTCGTTGAACATGTCTTTCACCAGCGCCTGGCAATCGTCGAACGTGCCTTTGACGGCGACCGCGTGCACGTTGGCGTCGGTGGGCGTCGTCATCATGCACCGCTGCACATCCGAGACACGGCCCTCGGGGAAGAGGATCACCACGTCGACGCGGGCAGAGCCGCGGAAAGCCTCGATGGCGGCGCCGCCGGTGTCGCCGGAGGTTGCGCCGATGATGGTGGCGCGGCGATTGCGCTTTTGCAGCGCGCGGTCCATGACCCGGGCCAGGAGTTGCATCGCCACGTCCTTGAAGGCGAGCGTGGGCCCGTGGAACAACTCAAGGATCCAGCGGTTGGGGCCGATCTGGACGAGCGGCGTGACTGCGGCGTGGTCGAAGCGGGCGTAGGCGTCGGCCGTCATCTCCTTCAGCTCGGTGCGCGAGATCGCCTCGCCCACGAAGGGGTGGAGAACCTCCACGGCCGCGTCCGCAAACGGCTTGCCCGCGAGCGCGGCGATGGCCTCGGGCTTGAGCGCAGGCCACGACTGCGGCACGTAGAGCCCGCCGTCGCGGGCGAGGCCGTCCAGCAGCACGTCGTCGAAGCCGAGGGACGGCGCCTCACCTCTGGTCGAGATGTAGTTCAAGCAGCAAGCTCTCTCTAAGCGGGTGGTCCCAACCACACTAGTGGTCGGCCGTACCCCGAACAAGCAAGCTGCAGGCCGGAAGGCCCCGTGCGCACAAGGTTATGGGTATTAACCCCAACTTCTCAGGCAGATGGCGGTTCCGGCCCCGACTCGTGCCAGCGGGTGACGGCAAATGCCAAGAAAACGATGGCGAAGCCGCAGGCGAGCCCATACCAAGTCATCGCATACTCGAAATGACGGTTGGGCAGCGTGAGTCGGGTGGTGCCACCCTTGGGGAAGCCGCCCGGCGGTGCGGGTTCGGCCTCGGCGTCGACAATGAGCGGCACGATGCGCTCTTTCTCGGGCCCGAGGGCGGCCGCCGCCATGGCTTTGAGGTCGTACCAGTACCAGACGTTCTTGGTGGGATCGTTGTCGGGCGTGAAGGCCCCGGCGGCGGCGGGACGGCGGACGAGACCGATGATTGTGACGTCGCCGGCAAGTTGCCCGGCCGCGCGCTTGGCAGGATCCTTCAGACCTAGGGGCACGAAGCCGCGGTTGACGAAGACGATGCTGCCGTCGGCGCGCTTGAGCGGCGTCACGATGTGGTAGCCGGGCCCGAGCTTTTCGTCGAAATCATAGAAGTCGAGCTCGTGATCGTTGAGCAGCTGCCCCTCGACCTTGACGCGCGTGTACTCCGGGTCCGCGCCCTCAGCTGCGCGTGCCTCGACCGCGGCGAGCGGCACCGGATCGGCGTGCGTGCGCTCGGCGATGGCCGCGAGCAGGCCTTCCTTCCAGGCCAGCCGGCGCATCTGCCAGTTGCCGAGCCCGATCAGGAACGCGACGCCCACGACCGTCATCACAGCAGGCCACAGCAGCCCCTTGTCTTTGATCTGCCTCAGCATCGGCATTCGCCACGCGCCAAGCCGCTGCCCGGACGCGAGCCGCTCACATCGCGCTCATTTTTCGACAAGGCGGCCTTCCTCGGCCTGGTGCTTGAACTGCAGCGCGATCAATCCCGCCTTGAGGAAGCGCAAGAGAGCAAGCGCGATCAGCGGCGTCAGCGCCCCCCATAGCACGACATGCACCCACACGGGCGGCTGGTAGGTGAACTCCACGTAGAGCGCGAGCCCCAGAACCACGAAGCCCAGGATGAAGATGGCGAACACGGCGGGGCCGTCACCGGTGTCGATGAAGTGGTAGTCGAGGCCGCAGTTGTTGCAGCGGTCGCGCAGCTCCAGCACGTTCTTGAAAAGAGGCCCCTTGCCGCAGCGCGGACAGCGCGCAAGCAGACCCGCAAAAATCGTCGAGACGTGTGCTGGCTGCGTGGACACCATGCGCTCCCATGTTGGTGCGCTTGAGGACTGGCCGGCAAATCGTGAGCCGATGGCGCAGGCTTAGCACACTGCGCGGCCGCAAGACAGCTGCACTGGCGCCCAAACGGCATGCGGGGCGGCGAAGTGCCGCCCCGCTGCGATTGTTCGGAAAGGCGCGCGCCGGCTCAGTGGCCACCGCCCGGGTTGGGCCCCGCGCCCCACACGTAGATGCAGGCGAACAGGAACAGCCAGACCACGTCGACGAAGTGCCAGTACCAGGCCGCCGCCTCGAAGCCGAAGTGGGCTTTGGGCGTGAACGCGCCGGCCATCGCCCGGAACAGGCAGACGAGCAGGAAGATCGTTCCGATGATTACGTGCGCGCCGTGGAAGCCCGTCGCCATGAAGAACGTCGAGCCGTAGATGTGCCCGGCGTAGCTGAAGGCGGCGTGCATGTACTCATAGGCCTGGAAGCTCGTGAAGGTGAGGCCCAAGAGCACGGTCAGCACCAAGCCGAAGACGAGGCTGCGGCGGCTGTCGTGCAAAAGCGCATGGTGCGCCCAGGTCACCGTCACGCCCGAGGTCAGCAGGATGAGGGTGTTGAGCAGCGGGATGTGCCAGGGATCGAACGTGTGCTCGAAAATGCCCGGCGTCGGCGCACCGCTGGCGGGAATGGTGACGCCGGTGCCGTCGACCGGCGCCGGAGGCCAGTGCCCGCCAAGCAGATGATCGCGCGTGACCATGCCAACCAGGTCGGTCGTATTCAGCAGGTCGTGCACGGCAGCCGGAAACAGCGAGGCATCGAAGTAGGCCCAGAACCAGGCGACGAAAAACATCACCTCCGAGGCGATGAACAGGATCATGCCGTAGCGGAAGTGCAGCTGCACCACCGGCGTGTGATCGCCGTGCACGCCCTCGTGGATGACGTCGCGCCACCAGAAGAACGCCGTGATGGCGACGCAGGCGAAGCCGACGGCGAACAGCCAGGGCCCGTTGAGCCCGAAGAGGCCCTCCCCTCCGTGCATGGACCGCATCCAGACGATGAGGCCGACGGCCATGGCGAGCGCCCCTGCGGAGGCGATCACCGGCCATGGGCTCGGATTTACAAGGTGATAGTCGTGGTGTTTGGCGTGCGCGGCCATATCGTTCTCCCGTAGTCCCCGTTGGTCTCCCAAACTCTTGTCTCTCGCAGGACGCCCTCCACAAGCGCGGGCGCCCCGGCCTCATGCCTGCTGCCTCATCCGCCGCCCGCCGTGCCGGCCTCCGCCTGTCCCAACTTCTTCTCCGGCTTTTCGACCGGGTAGAAAGTGTAGGACAGCGTCAGTTCGGAAAGGTTTTTGGTATCATCGTCCTTAACGAACTCCGGATCGATGTAGAAAGAGACGGCCAAGTCGATGCTCTGCCCCGGCTCGAGCCGCTGCTCGTTGATGCAGAAGCATTGAAGCTTGTCGAAGTAGGGCGCGACGACATCTGGCGCCACGTCGAACACGGCCTTTCCCGTGATCGTATGATCGGAGTGGTTGGTCGCCTTGTAGAAGGCGAGGGTGTTCTCGCCAATCTTGACCTTGAGCTGGCGTTGCTCGGGCACGAAGCTCCAGGGCAGGTCGGGCACCACGTTGGCGCCGAAGTGCACCGTCACCGTGTGGTCCGAGACCGGGTCGGAGGCCTGCTCGGCCTTCTGCGTGGTGCCGGCGTAGCCGGTGGCGTGGCAGCAGAGCCGATAGAGCGGGACAACCGCAAAGGAGAGCCCGACCGTCGAAGCGACGGCGACGGTGCAAACGGCGGCGATCACCAGGTGGCGCTTCGCCCCCGCCTTCCGCCGTCCGCCGTTGCCGTTCTCAGTCGCCACGTCCAACTACTCCGCGAACCGCATCAAAGCGTCCGGTTCATGACATTCCCGCCCAAGCGCACGATCGTCGCTATGTAGAACAGCGCGACGAGCGCACCGAGTGCCAGCGCGATGGCGAGTGAGCGCATCCGCTGCCGTCTCTGGCGCTCCCGTTCCTCGTCCGAGTTGCTGTTCATGAGAAGCGTCACCGCGACTAACCTCAGACGACCCATCTCGCGGCGGCGTGCTCTGCGAGCAGGACGGCGAAAAGCAGGAACAAGTAGAGGATTGAAAAAGCGAACAGCCGGCGTGCCGCCGTATCCGCCTCGCGGCCTTGCGTGATCGTGCGCACCCGCCAGGCGAGATAGAGGAACGCGACACCGAGCCCGATCGAGGCGACTGCGTACGCTAGTCCACCAAGCCCGATCACCGCCGGCAGCACCGCGAGCGGCGTCAGCACGAGCGAATAGAGCCAGATCTGCCGGCGCGTCTCCTGTGGCCCGGCAACGACCGGCAACATCGGCACGCCCACGCGCTCATAGTCGCGGCAGCGGTAAAGGGCGAGCGCCCAGAAGTGCGGTGGCGTCCACATGAAGATGATGAGGAACATCAGCATGCTCTCGATGCTGACCGAGCCGGTGACGGCGGCCCAGCCGATCATCGGAGGGAAGGCGCCGGCGGCACCGCCGATGACGATATTCTGCGGCGTGCGCCGCTTAAGCCACATCGTATAGACGAAGAGATAGTAGGCGATGGTGAGCGCAAGCAGCGCACCCGCCGTCCAGTTGACGAGCACACCGAGCGTCAGCACCGAGAAAACGGAGAGGACCGAGCCGAAGCTCAGCGCCTCCTCGCGCGTGAGGTGCCCGCGCGGAATGGGACGCGCGGCGGTGCGGGCCATGCGCGCATCGATGTCGGCGTCGTACCACATGTTGAGCGCGCCGGACGCACCCGCGCCGATGGCAATGGCAAGAAGTGCGATCACGGCGAGCACGGGATGGATGGTGCCAGGCGCCGCGATCATGCCGGTCACCGCCGTGAACACGACGAGAGACATGACGCGCGGCTTCATCAGCGCGATGAACTCGCCGATGCCCGACTCAGCGACTGGGCCGATCCGGCCGACATCGGTGTCTACGCCCGTCCCTTGCATTCGTCTCAACCTTTGGCCGCACTTGGCGGCTCAGAAGCTCCCGTGTCTATCTCGACTGCAACGGGCGGAGACTTTCGCTCCGCCCGTCGCCCATCGAAATTTATGTCGCCCGCTCCTCTAATGATGCTCCGACGCCTGGATGCGCGGCAGCGTCTCGTAGGAGTGGAACGGCGGCGGAGACGACAGCGTCCACTCGAGCGTGGTCGCGCCGGGACCCCATGGATTGTCGGCGGCCTTCTTGCGGGCAACGAACGCAGCCAGCACGCCGAACAGGAACACCAGCGTCCCCAGTGCCGTGATATAGGCGCCGGCCGAGGAGATGCCGTTCCAGAAGGCGAAGGCGTCGGGATAGTCCACGTAGCGGCGCGGCATGCCCGACAGGCCGAGGAAGTGCTGCGGGAAGAACAAGATGTTGGCGCCGATGAAGGTCAGCCAGAAGTGCAATTTCCCGATCGCCTCGTTGTACATGTAGCCCGACATCTTCGGGAACCAGTAGTACCAGCCGGCGAAGATGGCGAACACGGCGCCGAGCGACAGCACGTAGTGGAAGTGCGCCACCACGTAGTAGGTGTCGTGCAGCGACCGGTCGACGCCGGCATTGGCGAGCATGACGCCCGTGACACCGCCGACCGTGAACAGGAAGATGAACCCGAGCGCCCAGATCATCGGCACCTTGAACTGGATCGAGCCGCCCCACATGGTGGCGATCCACGAGAAGATCTTGATGCCCGTGGGCACCGCGATCACCATGGTGGCGAACACGAAGTAGGCCTGCGTGTTGACGCTGATGCCGGCCGCATACATGTGGTGCGCCCACACGATGAAGCCGACAATGCCGATGGCGACCATGGCATAGGCCATGCCGAGATAGCCGAAGATCGGCTTGCGTGAGAAGGTCGACACGATCTGGCTGATCATGCCGAAGCCCGGCAGGATCAGGATGTAGACCTCAGGATGGCCGAAGAACCAGAAGAGGTGCTGGAACAGCAGAGGGTCGCCGCCGCCTTGCGCGTTGAAGAAGGAGGTGCCGAAGTTGCGGTCGGTCAGCAGCATGGTGATGGCGCCCGCCAGAACGGGAAGCGACAACAGCAGCAAGAAGGCCGTAACCAGAACCGACCATACGAACAGCGGCATCTTGTGCAGCGTCATGCCCGGCGCGCGCATGTTGAAGATGGTGGTGATGAAGTTGATGGCGCCGAGGATGGACGACGCACCGGCCAAGTGCAGCGATAGGATGGCGAAGTCCATGGCCGGGCCGGGATGACCCGTGGTCGAGAGCGGCGCATAGATGGTCCAGCCGGTGCCGGCACCGTACCCTCCGGGCGGGCCCTCGACGAACATCGAGGTGAGCAACAGACCAAGCGCGACCGGCAACAGCCAGAACGAGATGTTGTTCATGCGCGGGAACGCCATGTCCGGCGCGCCGATCTGCAATGGGACGAACCAGTTGCCGAAGCCGCCGATCATCGCCGGCATGACCATGAAGAACACCATGATCAGGCCGTGACCCGTGACGAACACATTGTACATTTGCCCATCGCCGAAGTACTGAAGCCCTGGCTCCTGCAGCTCAAGGCGCATGGCGATTGAAAGCGCCCCGCCTATGATGCCGCCGATAATCGCGAACACCAGGTACATCGTCCCGATGTCTTTGTGGTTCGTGGAGAAGAGCCACCGGCCGATGCCATAAGGCGCATGATCATGTGCGCCAGCCGTGTCTGTCGTGCTACCCATTGTGCGCTCGCCTTATCAGTCAGATTGCTTTGTTGGTTCGTTGTTGCCGCGACCAACCCGGTTTGATCGTCGCCTCGTTTGACCCGTTGATTATTGCGTCTTGGCCTCGGCGAAGTGGCGTCCGCCCTGCTCGATAGCAGCCTGCCGCACGATGTCCTTGGCCTTTTTCAGGAGCTTTCTTCTGAGCAGGAGCTTCTCACGCCGCTTGGTCTTGTCTTTTTCAGTTTTAGCGTCTTTTTCCGCGGCGGCGGCGGACTTCATCGCGTCCGCCCAAGCATCGAAGGTCTCCTGGCTCACGACGCGAACGCCGATCGGCATGAACGCGTGATTCCTGCCGCACAGTTCCGAGCACTGGCCGTAGAACATGCCCTCGACCGTCGGCTTGAACCAGGTGGTGGTAACGCGCCCCGGCACCGCGTCGACCTTGGAGCCGAACGAGGGGACGGTCCAGTCGTGGATGACGCCGTCGGGCGCCGAGGTCACCAGCACGTTGACGACCTTGTTGACCGGCACGATGACCTCGTTGTCGACGGCGAGGTTGCGGGGTGCGGGGATGTGCTGCGCGATGAGCTCCTGGCGCGAGGCATCATCGAGGATGCGCGTCTCGAAGGAGAAGCCCAGCTCGGGATAGCTGTGCACCCAGTACCACTGGTAGCCCGTGGCTTTGAGCGTCAGATCGGCTTTGGGATAGCTGTACTGCAGGTGCAACAGGCGGAAGGAAGGGATGGCGATGGCGACCAGGATGAGGATCGGAACCACCGTCCACGCCACCTCGAGCAATGTGTTGTGGGTCGACTTGGAGGGCGTGGGATTGGCGCGCTCGTTGAAGCGGTACATCACGTAGACCAACAACAGCAGCACGAAGACGGCGATCGCCACGATGATGGTGTTGACCAAGTCGTAGAACTTGTGGATCTCCACCGCCACCGGCGTGGCGGCACCTTGAAGCCCCATCTCGCCCGGCGAAGGCTGGCCCATGCCTGCCCACGCGGTCGACGCAGCGACAAACAAAAACGCAAGTGCTGCGGCAGGCGCCCAGCAAAGCATCCGTCTCAACATTATTCATCCGCTCCCAGTGCTGCCCGGCCGCTTTCGCCGAGACCCCTCCCCAACAGACGACCGCCGCCCCTTGAGCCGTTCGTTCGACTCTAGTTCATTGGCGGAGTACGCGCGCTCGCGTCCGTGCAAAACACCCCTTGTGCAGGACGCACTTTCCCTCAGTCGACTAAAGAGCACAATCGCCTTCCAAGGCTCAAGTCAAGCATTATGCGGCATTTCCACGCGTTGAAAATCAGCAGGAACGCAGACTCCGGTCACACCGGAGGCAGGCAAACTGCCCTCCAAACTTTGGCCCGATTCCAGGACGACGACGAGCCCGACACGGGGTGCCCGGCTTGCGCGTCGTCGCCACCCGCCGGGGCCGGTCAAATGCCTTCGCAGGCGCAAGATCTCAGGAGCACTGTGTGCACAACGATCCTTCGGCCGCCGGCCGTCCCCGCTGCAGCGCGCCACCGCGAATCCTCCGCCGCCCATGCATGCACGCCCTGCTGATAGCGGCGGTGCTGATTGTGGGTGCAGTGCAAAACGCCCAGGCGCAGGAAGGGACGGTTAAGGGCCAATACGGCGATTGGCAGATCGTGTGCAAGGACCCGCCTCCGGGCTCGAAGCACGAGGTCTGCGCGCTCGTGCAGAGCGTGACGGCGGAGGACAAAGACAATATCGGTCTAACTGTCTATTTCCAGAAGTTCTCCAACGGCACACGCGTGCTACGCGTGTTCGCGCCACTGGGCATCCTGTTGCCGCCGGGCCTGGGACTCAAGATCGACGACAAGGACGTGGGCCATGCGCCCTTCCTGCGCTGCCACACCTTCGCCTGCTACGCTCAGGTCGTCCTCGAAGATCCGCTCGTAGAGCAGCTCAAGAACGGCAAGACGGCAATCTTCATCATCTTTCAGACGGAGGAGGCCGGCATCGGCATCCCCATCTCGCTTGCCGGATTCAAGGAAGCGCTCGCGCATCTCAAGTAGCGGCGCGAAAACCACGACGCGCCTGCCCTCACCCGTGTGCGGCCCACCGGGTATCCTCAGTGCTTCTTAGGGAAGGCCTCGACGACCCGATCACGCAGCCCTGCGCTCACGCGCTTGCCGCCCCGATTCTTTCGTCTCGGGAAAGGTGATGTAGTCGTGGGCGCTGTCCACCTCTTCGCCATACGGGTGGAAGGCAAAGGATGGCATCGCAAGCGAGGCCATGGCCTCCGTTATGCGCCCGAAGCTGTCCGAGTACTCCTCGTAGGCCTCGCGCCAGAAGCGCATCTGCTCGTTGGCGAGGTCTTGCGGCGTGCGGCACTGGCTGAGCCGGCCCGGCACCTCCATGTAGGCCTGAGCCCGACGGCTCATCAGCCCCATGAATTCGAGCTGGGCGCGCGCGATGCCTTTCGTGAAGGGGTCGTAAGCCTGGCCCATGGCCTCAAGGCCGCTGAAGTACATGCTGAAGAGGCTGTGAACCGGCGACTTTCCGTTCGCCTGAGCGCGTGACGCTGCAGCAACCATTGCACATCTCCCTGGGTGCGGACGGCCTGGTTGCGGCTGGGGGGAGCCGGGGCTGGGGGCCGTCTCCGTTGAGGGTATGAACCAACCCTATGATTAAAATATTAGCACCGGATGCTGTCCGAAGGATGACACCAATGGTCACGCATGCACAGCAAAAGGGCGGGCGGCTGAATTCCTAGCACCGACCAGAAACCGCTTCCTGGTCAGCCAAGCGCCGAGCCGTGCTTGGCTTGCTTATGCAATCTGAGATTGTGGATCTCCCGAATTTCTTCGCGTAGAACTAGAACAACTCCCGGGGGATGGGCGCCGCGGGGGCGCTACTGTTGGCGACTTGCTTGCCGGCTGAGGCCGATCCCAAATCGACGCCAGGGTGGCGTGAGCTCTGGGTCGGCGCCGACGCTTCAAGCCACGTCTGGCTGATCTACGGCGGAGCGACGATCGCGCCGCTGAGCGACGTGTTCTCCGACGGTGTGCGCCTTCGCGTGGCGACGGGCTACGGCGGCTATCGCTACACCGGCATCCGCAACGGCCAGACGATGACCTACGAGGCCGACACCGCCTTTGCGGACGCGCTCGTCGGCTACCTCAAGCGTCTGGGGCCGCTGACGGCCAAGGCCTTCGTCGGCGCCGCCGCCATCGAGCACGACGTCAGGCCGCTCGACCCGGAAAACCCCGTGCAGGGCAGGGCTTGCGGGCCCAAAGCCGTAGTCGAGCTGTGGCTCAACATGGGCAAAAGCGCCTGGAGCTCGCTCGACCTCAACTGGACCAGCGCGCATGAGACCCACGCAGGGCGCCTGCGCACCGGCTACCGCCTCTTTGATGACGTCACGCTGGGCGCGGAGGCGCGCGTCGACGGCGACGAACTCGACAAGGACGCGCGCGGCGGGCTGTTTCTGCGCTACGCCTGGGACGGCGGCGAGGTCTCGCTGGCGGGCGGGGTGTCGGGCCGTTTCTTCGAAGATGCGCACGACATGACCGATCCCTACGGGACGGTGAACTGGCTGGTGCAATACTGACATTGACGCCCGGCATAGCGCGCTGAACTGCCGTTCATGGCGCGTTGAACCGCCGTTCATGGCGCGTTGATGCCCCGTGCATGCACGCCATTTCCGCCGGTTACATCACGTTACATTTCGCCCGTCAGTCTGCCTTCACCCAGCCACGATCCCATGCAAACAGAACGATCATTCGTTTTGTTTCGGTTCCGATTGGGACAGCGGAAAACAGATTTCTCATCATAAGGCTCCCCCATGCCCAAGCTCAAACCGGCCACGCAGCGCGCGCGCCGCGAGCACATCCTCGATGCCGCCGAGGTCTGCTTCGCCCGCTCCGGCTTCCACCGCACCACCATGCAGGACATCTGCAAGGAGGCGCTGATCAGCCCAGGTGCGCTCTACGTCTACTTCTCCTCCAAGGAGGATCTGATCGCCGGCATCACCGAGCGCGACCGCGCCGCCTTCGCGGAGCGCTTCGCCGAGCTTTCGGCAGCACCCGACTTCATGAAGTCGCTGTCCGATCTGGGGAACCACTACTTCGACGAGGAGCCCGCCTATAAGCGCACCATGTGCCTTGAGGTCGGCCTCGAGTCGACCCGCAACCCCAAGGTCGGTGAGATCTACCGCTCCGTCGACCGCTACGTGGAGGATTGCTTCCAGAAGCTGTTCGCCCGGCTCGCCGCCGAGGGGCGCATTGCGCCCGATCTCGATATTCCCACGCTCGCTCAAGTGTTCTCGGTGATCGGCGACGGCATGTTCATGCGCCGCGCGGTCGATCCGGGATTCGACGCCAAGACGCTGGTTCCCGCGGTCATGGGCCTGCTCGGCAAGCTGCTCAACCCGACGGAGGAGATGCCGGCCGCAGCGCTTCCCGAGGACGCCAAAGCAAAGGAGCCGCGCCGATGAAGAGAGTGCTCATCGCGCTCGCTGCGCTGGTCGCGGTCGGCGCCGGGATCTACCTTGCCCCCCAGCTCAAGCCATACGTTGCGCCCTATCTGACGGCGCTGCAGCGCGTACGCGGCTCCGGCGCGCCTTCGGCGCAGGATCAAGCGGCGGCGAAGACCGTAGCGCCCGCTGTCTCGGTGGTGAAGGTTGCCCCTGCCGCCTTCGCCCAGACGGTCGCCGTCTCCGGCTCGCTGGTGCCCCGCGACGAGATCCTGGTCGCGCCCGAGGTCGAAGGCTTTCGCGTGCTCGAACTCAAGGTCGACGAAGGCGACCGTGTGAAGAAGGGCGAGGTGCTGGCGACGCTGGTGCAGGAGTCGCTCGACGCCCAGCTCGCGCAGAACGACGCGGCGCTGGCACGCGCCCAGGCGGCGATCTCCAAGGCCAACAGCCAGATCGTCGAGATGAAGGCCAAGCTGGTCGAGGCCGAGGCCGCCTTTGAGCGCGCCAAGCCGCTCAAGAAGTCGGGCTATCTTTCCGAAAGCCTCTATGACCAGCGCGAGGCCACTGCCAAAACCTCCCAGGCCCAACTCGTCGCCGCGCGCGACGGCCTGAAGCTCGCCGAAGCCGAGAAGGCGCAGGTAGAGGCACAGCGGCGCGAGCTCGTCTGGCGTCGGTCCAAGACCAAGGTCACCGCGCCCGCAGACGGGATTATCAGCCGGCGCACGGCGCGCATCGGCGGCCTGGCCTCGGCCGCAGCCGAGCCCATGTTCCGCATCATCGCCCGCGGCGAGGTGGAGCTCGACGCAGAGGTAATCGAGACCGAACTCGGCAAGATCCACATCGGCCAGAAGGCGCGCATCAAGGTCGCCGGCGACAGCTTCGTCAACGGAACG
>Ga0307442_1000506_pt1 | contig 19019 bp, 12 predicted proteins | sample SalMarWE160430MG_FD_202143 | JGI IMG/M metagenome (GOLD analysis project Ga0307442, IMG submission 202143) | Salt marsh sediment microbial communities from the Plum Island Ecosystem LTER, Massachusetts, United States - WE1604-30 | ecosystem: Environmental > Aquatic > Marine > Intertidal zone >...
CTCGACGCATAGATGTTGTATTTACTCAAACCGTCCTTACATGTCACCCCATTGGACTTCTTGGGGGCCAATCCCGCAGGTTTCACATTACTGATCGGCATCTTCCTGACGTGTCACGATAGGCACGTAACCAACTTCCAGACCCTTGGGCGGTGTCACGAGCAGGGCCGGGTCGAGTCTCGCCAGGGTTCCGCTGCTGGGCGGCGCCATGTAGTCCCTGTCAATCGGCCAACTGGCATGGATTTTTTCGACAAAGGACTGTAATTTCGCCCTCTTATCCTCGCTCCATTTATATTGCTGGAAAGACGGCTGACCGACAAAACGATACCAGGAGTAGGTGACCATAGATCCGTCGGCGAGAGTGGCCGTGAACGGCCCCCGCGCCGGGCCGGGATTGCTCCAGGCGCCGGCAGCCGGTGAGGTGTAGGGCGTACCCCGCCCCGCCAGTTTGAACTCCTTAGTCAGGAGCTGCGTCTCTGCGGGCACATCCACGGCGGATACGGCCACGCGTTTGTCCCCGACGTGTTTGAAATACTGCGGGAAAAAGCCCTTGGCGTTGACAGTCCCATCATTCCACTGCAGGCCCCACACATTGGATTCAAATACCTTTGTATCAAAAACCTTGTCCACACCGGTAATCTCTTTACCGGCTTGATCGAAGCGCGGCGTACGCGTCTTTAACGTGGACTTCCAGGCACCGCTGTCGTTGAAGCGTCCGGAACAGGCCGGGACGCCGTCCCGCCATGACTTGAAGGCGTCATAAAGGGCCGCCTTGGAGTAATACGCCACGTCCTGCACAAGCAGGTTTCTTCCTGCATGGTCGATACTGACGTGGCATGGACCTGCACCGCCTGATGATCGTTGATTGAGGAACTTTAGATATCCAGTATTCTCGTCAATCGCATATGCGATGACGGTCACAGTGATGGCATCCGCTTGAGCACCGTTAGCAAGTACAACGACAACCGATAAACGCAAGTTTTAAGGCACGACCGTAAATGCGAATTTCACATTGCTGTATTTGATACCAACCACATCTATTCCATCAGTGTTTCTCGTAGAATCCAAAACACCAAAAGCAATTTCGGCGACCCAAAGCCCCTCGCTCAAATCTAACGGTCCCCAACTTGTTACATCTTTTGGGAGTAGTCCGTCAGATTCTACTTCTTCGTCGAGCGCTTCATGTTCTGCGTAAGTATGGATAAATAGTGCATTAGGATCGTTACAAGGCTGCCAATGTAATGTAACCTGCCCTGTTACATTTTCGCCGTGGGCAGGATCCAGCGGGACAGGTTCTTGTGTCGGTTGCGACAATGGTTGGCCTGTTGCGGAAACTCCAAAAAATACATCTGTTTGCTGAGTGCGTCCGTTGCTGTAGTAAACTGTAAACGTATACCACCCGTCACCATAATCATCAAGACTGTCAGAGTTGTTGAAAAACGTTTGATAAAACCATACGTATCGGTCTTTTCCCGTATCAATACTTGCCTGCTCATCATACTCCCATTGCGTCACAATATAACCGACCGGCAGTATGGTCTCGTTATATGGTTCTTTTGGAATTTCAAATAAATTGCCCGAAGGCGTCAAAAATTCGATCTTCTCCACTTTGTGGCCCGTGTATACTTGAATCTCAAATGCATACTCGGTGTCAGAAGCATTGTCAGGAAAACGATAGTCCCATCCTGTATGAAACTCAACTGCGGCAACATGGTCAGAAATCCTGGACCCATCAAGCCAGTTATTGGCAAGAATTTGCAGGTCATAAAAATTAATGTTCCGATCACCGGTAAGGTCTGCGTTGATGCAAATCCCGCAATCAGTCTCCATCCAGTGTTCAGCAATTCTTGCATAATCAGCAAGATCGACTGTGCCATTATCATCAATATCCGGATTTCTCCATATCAGGCGCGGATAGTCAATGCTTGATATCATCCAAACAGGTGTTGTAAAATCCCAACCCGCATCTGCAAGTGTATTCGGATCCATCATCAGTTCGGTTGTCTTTCCGACACCGCCGCCACTTGCACTGGTTGGCTGGTTGCTTGTTTCAATATCCCAGAAACAGTCGCTGATCTCGCCATACTCGTTGTATCCTATTAATCCACCCGCATCAGTTATTCCTTCCACCAGGCCGGTAGAATAACTTCTTTTTACAGGCGGATCATTACCATCTGCAAAATCGTATGAAATCTCTCCTATCAGCCCGCCGACCCTGTCTATGCCGTTTGCATCGCCGTTTGCATAGCAGTCAGAAACTTTACCGGACCAGTCATTTGCGTATAAACGACCGACCAATCCTCCGACGCTCTGATCACCCTGGACGTCGGCCTGTGAATAACACATTGTAATCTCAGTTTTATTATAACCGACTAAACCGCCAATATCGTATCTGCCGGAGACGCTCCCAATAGCCGCACAGTTTCGAACGCGTCCGCGCGACCATTCGCCCGGCCTGATTTCGTACCAGCCGTTATAACCGACAATTCCGCCGCCAAAATCGTTGGCTGTTACATCTCCAGTCCAGTAACACTTCTCGATCGTCCCCCCCGGATTTGAACCGCATATACCGCCCGTGTACCATGAGTTTACGCCACCGGTGACTGATCCACTGACACAGCAATTTCTGATAAGACCCTGATTACTTGCCGCGATACCTCCCGCGAAACTTGATGACGAAACGATCTCTATGTCTTCAAGGCGGATATTCATCACGACACCATTTGGATCGATGTTGAAAAGCCCGTGATCGGTGTCCCTCAGATTAGTTATTACATGGTTTTGACCGTCAAAGACACCATTGAAAAGGTTTGGGTAACCTATCATGCCAAGACTGACCCCACTTAAATCAAGATCACTTGTCAGACATGTATATACGTCTGTGACCCAGTATCGAGCTGCGCTCCGCTCATCTGCAAAAATCTGGAGTTCCAGATTAGACGAGATCAGGTACGGGTCATCTTTCGTCCCCTGTCCGGGCAGTACAATCCAGCCAAGAGAAACAATGATGTCAACAGGAGAGCCAAGTAGGAGAATTGTGCCCGGTGCGGCGTCCTGGCTGAATATTATGTCGACAGGTACGGTTGGGTGGTATTCCGTGATTACGATACCAAGTGTAAGACCGAGCGATGTCAATGTGTCTGCTGCTTCTGCTTCTGTCATGCCAGTAAGATCCGGAGCTGGGACGAACTGGGGACCCATAGAGACAACCATACATACGACAGAATCTGTCATAACACGGTAGCCGGCGCTCGGAGACTGCCTTATAACGCTGCCTGCGGGAACTGTGCTGCTGTAGGCTTGGGTGATGTTGCCGACGACGAGATCTGCGGCGACAATATCAGATTCGGCCTGTGCCTGGGTCAAGTTGACTACATCGGGAATAGTTGTTGTGGAAAGACCTCCATTGACCTCCCATACCAAGCGTGGAGATTCATCGGGCAGCATTTGCCAAACGGCCGGATCGCCATCGTTGGGATCGAAATCCCATCCGGCGGCAGTGAAAGTTGAAAGCGTTTGCATCTGCGAGGTTGTTTTCCCGGTGATATCGTATGGAGGAGTGGTACCATAATCGTAGGCACGAGTAGATTCACTGATGTCGATGTCCCAGAACAAACCAGTGAGGGTTCCTCCCCATATCTCGCCAAGGAAACCGGCCACGCCTGTCGGCACCGGCCCGGCAAAATAGCAGTTGGTGATGTCATTCTCTGTCCAACCGGCGAACCCCCCGAAATAGAAGTTAACATTAACGCCAGCGACCTCCCCTGTGGCATAGCAGTCGGCAATTGTTCCGGAGTTATAACCTGTAAATCCACCCACCGCAGCGCCTATTCCTGCGCCAATGACTTTTGCTTCCGAGAAACTGCGAACAATCTCTCCGCCGTCGTTTGCCCCCACCAGACCGCCCACCTGCTTCTCACCGGCGACGTGGTGTTCGGCCCAGCATTCGACTATCTGTCCAAAATTGTTCTCACCTGCAAGGCCTCCGATCTTTTCCGACCCAAAGCTTTCGTTGATAAAACAATCTGCACCGCAGCGCTCCAGTTTGCCCGTACTAATCCCCGCAATACCGCCAACATATTGTCCGCCGCCAACACTACCCAGCACCAGGCAATGAGATATCATACCTTCGTTTCTCCCGGCGATTATACCCACATCCCGAGAAGCCGAACTGGTTACTATAGTTGCCGTTACATTGAGATTCTTTACATGACCTGAAGCTGCAATACTTCCGAAAAGTCCCAGAAACCTCCTGTCCTGGTCGTCTGTGGAGATATGAATTCCGGAAATGGTATGTCCTGCACCGTCGAATGTTCCGGAAAAAGGAGAACCCTGATAGCTCCATGTGCATGGATCAGTGTCGGGGGAAATGACGGCGGAGGGATAAGTCCTGGTATACAGGTCGAGATTGCATTGCATTTTTATGTAATCATCATAATAAGCTGTGTTATTTGCAAATTCATCAAAATCAATCCATGAAGTGATAAGGTATGGATCGTCTTGCGTACCACTGCCAGTTAACGCAAAGGAAGCTGAAGTTATTGAAAACAATATGCCTACAATTAAAAACCGCCTATTCATCACTTTCTCTCCAAATCCACTTTCGATTCATCTTCAATAAGCAAAAAGCTTATTCTTGGGATTGCTCCAAGTGGAGAGTATCCCTCTTCCTTGTTCCTAAAATTCTTCCTTGAAATCGGGGCTAAGTATGCACATTTTATACTATCATACATATTATAAAGAGCATGTCAAGGTCTATTCAATTGAAGCCATTTGCGTTGTAAACATTTTCTGCTCCAACCGAAGGTTCATTCTACGATGAAGACAGTGTTTTTGCGATTATCGAATAGATAAATATCAATCGGGGGGCAGGATGGAATAAATAAAACACGATTTTCCAGCCTCAAGGCCAATTCGGCGCAGAACCCAATTATACTCACCCCGCAAAATATATGACTCAGCAAACACTCAGGCTGCTAACATTTAAGCCTGCTTGTTCTGTGCCTCATGGAAGCCAACCGACTCCTTCAACAAAGTGTCGATGTGCACAGTCTATAGAGCAACGGTCATTGAAAACGCGATTTGTCAAAAAATACTCGTTTTTCAGCAAGAATTTGCTGTTTTTTGCTTCCGTAACTCGTCAAATTTGACATCTCCGGAGACATTTTATTGACATGAATTTATCGAAGAATTCTGACGTTTTGCCGGTTATAGTAAGGGTGACCTTCTTGCGCGGCCCGGTATGCTGATTGGCTGGTGGGATCGGCCCGGGCAGGCCGATACCCTTTCATACTACGACGTGAAAAATACACTTGTAAATTGCTCTGCGACGGCTATGATAGTACATAGTGTGGCCTATACGATATTTAGGCCGAAGGGAAACAGCAATTCCCGGAGCAAATGTGCATTTGAAGTTGAAACCATTCAGTTAGGAGGAAAACCCTTATGAGCAACATTACTAACAAAAGCACGTCACGTCGTGAGTTTTTGAAGAACACCGGTCGGATCGCCGCTGCATCAGCTTTTATGGCGGCGGCCGCTCCACGTATGTACGCAGGGCAGAGCAACACTATCAAGGTGGCCTTGATAGGCTGCGGCGGCCGGGGCACCGGCGCAGCCTCGAACGCCCTGTCGGTCAAGAACGGGCCGATGAAACTCGTCGCCATGGGCGACATCTTCGAAAATCGCCTTAACAGCAGTTACAATAATTTGAAGAAAATGCACGCCGACCAGGTGGATGTACCCAAGGATCACCGGTTTCTGGGCTTCGACGCTTACAAAAAAGCGATGGATTGTCTCAGTCCCGGCGATGTCGCAATCTTCACAACGCCTCCGGCATTCCGCTGGGTGCATTTCACCTACGCAATCAAAAAAGGCCTCAATGTTTTTATGGAAAAGCCTGTCACGGTGGACGGCCCAACCAGCCGGCGGATGTTCAAGCTCGCCAAAGAGGCAACAGCGAAGAACCTCAAAGTAGGAGTTGGATTGATGTCCCGTCACAGCCAGGCGCTCAAGCAACTGTTTCAACACATCCAGGACGGCGAAATCGGCGACATCATTCTGCAGCGCGGTTACCGGATGCATGGACCGGCCGCATTCTTCCACTCGCTGCCCAAACCGCCCGGTATCAGCGACCTACTTTACCAAATACAGCGATTCCACAGTTTCATCTGGGCAAGCGGCGGTAACTTCAGCGACTTTAACATCCACATAATCGATCATCTATGCTGGATGAAGAACGCCTGGCCTATCAAGGCCCAGGCTTTGGGCGGTCGCCATTATCGGAAGAGTCCCGAAGGCGTTACTTACGTCGACCAGAATTTCGATACGTACTCAGTGGAATACACGTACGCCGACGGCAGCAAGTTCATCATGGATGGACGCTGCATCGAGGGCTGCACAAACATCTACTCCAGCTACGCCCATGGCACTAAAGGCATCGCTGTCGTCTCCAAGAGCGGTGACTGTGGAATGCCCTCCAGCACTCACAAGGGCCAGAATCCGGAGCGCTCAAACATGCTCTGGCAATCCAAAGTTTCACCGGAGGAGCAGAATCCATATCAGAACGAATGGAACGAGCTGATGGACGCCATCCGCAACGATAAGCCCTACAACGAAACCGAAAGTGGTGTCAATACCAGCCTCGTGACGAGCCTTGGCCGTATGGCCGCACACACCGGCCAGGAAATCACCTACGACGAAATACTCAACTGCGACCACGAGATGGCGCCCGGTCTGGACAAGTTGACGATGGATTCTCCTGCGCCACTGCAGCCCGACGCCGACGGCAGATACCCCGTTCCTCAGCCGGGCATAATTAAAAATCGCGAATACTGAGCCTTCGTTGCGCGTTCCCGGCTGTTGTTGAATAGTTAGACGCTGCAAAGATAATTGAAAACAAAAGGGCTGTGAGCAGGATGCTTACAGCCTTTTTTAGTTGCGGTACCACGGCTTAAACCTGCGGCATGTGAACGGTCGATTGGATGCAATGTGGTTCCCTTGAGCCACTCACTAACCGATATTTGGTCTGCCGAATGTCACAAGAGAGCGCATTGGTCATTGTGACTATGTTGTGGCCTTACCTGTCAACGCCTTCAGTCCTGCTATATATCAGGAACGACTTCAGGGTAAACCTGGCCGGTTGGGCTTATTTTGAATACATAAATTAGCCCCCTCCTCAACCTCGAATAGACGGCATTGCCATATATCGCTTCGATTCCGTGGTTCTTCAACTTGTCCGGATTATTTGCCAAATCCCAGATATTAGACCAGAAAAGCCGCCTCTGCTTTATGGGTAAAACTTCCAGCAAGGCACTGTATCTTTGGGGTTCCGCGCCCGGTTCTTCTATCGCAAAGCCCTGTTCCGGCGCCATTTTCTCTCCGTAAACTCTCCTCCACAAATATAGTGCTTTTGTATTGCCGTCCATTACTATCTTGTCGCCGAACTTCACTATCAGGGCATCAAAGTAAACAATATCACCCTCGATTGTATACTCCTTCTCCAAAATCATCTTCAACTTATCGTCCCTGGCAGTCTCAACGAACTTTATAGTTGTATAAAGCTTCCCATCATTTGGCTCCTGAGCGATTACTTTTGCATACCCTATCTGGTCTTCGTAAGTAAGGTTCGTGATTGCCTGCTTAAGCTGCTTATTATCAGTCAATAACTGGTGTATTGTCATCGCCCTGTAATAAAATCCACGTCCCAGATATGCAGCAATAACAAGACATACCCCGACTGTAATATAAACCAGAGGCTTAATTCTTTTGGCTGTCTGGGCCATCTATATTCTTCTCCTGGACCGACTCATTCGCACGGCCAGAATTTTCGTCTTCGAACTTATCATCGGCACTACCGGCTCATTCTCTAAACTTTTAACTTTTCAGTAAGTTCTAATACGGGGTTTTGAAACCATAGCCCTTCAACAATAAAGACCGAGCTTTTAGTTAAATTATTGACATACTCTTAAACCACTGTTACAATTTCGCCGTTAAATAATCAAGGGAGAGGAATTATGGTGCCAATAAAATATGTCTGACTCGAACACAAACACACAGCCAAAACAAAAGGTCCAAAAGCCGTCAGAGTTGTCCCCCGTCCCTGCCGTGTTACTTCGTTTCCGCAAACCTCTGATAATTCTCGCCCATATACTCGTTTTCACTGCCTCGCTGCTTCTTTCCTTCCTGCTGATTCATAATATGCAACTTAAACGCACATGGTTAGTTTTATATCCCCCTTTGCTTCTTTTCATTCTCATCGTCAAGCTGCCGGTGTTCGGCCTGTTTAAACAATATCGCGGCTGGTGGCGCTATGTCGGCATATCAGACCTGACCGGCATCATGCGGGCTTCACTCGTAAGCACATTCATTATCGTAGTCTTATGGTTCGTAATAGGCTACATCGAACCTATTCGTACACATTTACCGGCAGGCTTGGAGAGACCTCTCGAAGGCATATGTATGGCCGATATGTTCGCCACGATTCTGCTTCTGGCGGGGCTGCGAATGGTAATCCGTTTGTACTTTGAGGAGTTTCGTACAGTCGAAGCCGGCCGATTGAAACGATTTCTCATAGTGGGCGCAGGTGATGCCGGCGAAGAGTTGCTGCGAGCAATTCACCGTAAGCCGGTCGCTGAATATGAAGTTATCGGCTTTATCGATGATAACACCCGCAAACAGGGAACATTCATCCACGGTTTGCCCGTGCTCGGAACTGTCGAAGAGCTGCCCAAAACCTGCGAGGAACGCAACATCGAAGAAATAGCCATCGCAATGCCCTCGGCAAGCCATCAGGAACGAAGACGCGTCGTTCAGGTCTGCAGCGGTACTAAAATACGGTTCCGTACAGTACCTTCGATAATCGATATTGCTTCGGGCAAACTCAGCGTCTCCCAGATTCGAAACGTTGATATTAACGATTTGCTCGGCAGAGAGGCTGTCGAGCTTGACCTGGATTTAATAGAAGCTTTTTTGAAAGATAAAACAATTCTCGTTACCGGTGCCGGCGGCTCAATAGGTTCGGAAATGAGCAGACAGGTTTGTAATTTCAGCCCAAAACTGCTCTTACTCATTGAGCAGGCTGAAAATCCACTCTTTTACATAGAGCGGGAATTACGCACGCAATTTCCGGATATTTCCATAAAAGCGATTGTGTGCAATATTACCGACAAACAACGGGTAGAGGGAATTTTTAAAAAATACAAACCACAGGTTGTCATTCACGCTGCCGCCCACAAACATGTACCTCTTATGGAGCTAAACGCCGGCGAAGCTATCAAGAACAACATTATAGGCACGCAAATCGCCTCTGATGCCGCAAATAATTACGGCATTGCTAATTTTGTGATGATTAGCACGGATAAAGCCGTGAATCCAACCAGCATAATGGGCTCGTCAAAACGAATCGCCGAAATGTATATTCAGGACTTAAGCAGAACCAGCAAAACACATTTTGTAACTGTTCGGTTCGGCAATGTTCTCGATTCCGACGGCTCGGTCGTACCCATCTTCAAAAAGCAAATAGCCCAGGGCGGCCCGGTAACCGTTACACATCCGGAGATGAAACGGTACTTTATGACCATACCGGAAGCAAGCCAGCTCGTCCTGCAGGCGGCATCAATGGGAAAAGGGGGCGAAATCTTTGTGCTTGATATGGGCGAGCCGGTGAAAATTGTGGATTTAGCGAGGGAGCTTATCACGCTGAGCGGTTTCAAGCCCGGCGAAGATATTGAAATAACTTTCACGAATCCCAGACCCGGCGAGAAGCTCTTTGAAGAACTCTCAATAGAAGGCGAAGATATGCAGCGTACAAGGCATCCCAAAATCAGTATATGGAAAAATATCCCGATGGACAGGGACAGACTTCGTGCCGGCATAAACGAGCTGGTAACCGTCGCCCAGGCGCAGAACTACGACCAGATAGTTCGCAAAATCAAGGAGCTTGTACCGGAGTATACCGGCGGGAACTCCGCTTAGCCGGAATCCAGGCAAATCGGCTATATTATCAAAGAGATAATTGCTTTTCAATTTTTGTTGTAAATCCCGTTAGAAAGCAAGGCTTTCTTTCTAACGGGCTAAACAGCACGGAAAAGCAATGGGGATTCTTTAATATACTATTTCCTAATATTGTTTGCCTTTTTCGCGTTCCTGTGTTTTCATCTCGTCCTCTTGGCGTAAGTGCTTATATTTATGATTATTTACAGAATTGCTTTATCCCTTCTCTTACTTTTTAGTTTTGGTAGATTTTTTGAAGTAACTTCTGAGAGAAATAGAATGTCCTAAGGTTTCTGATCCTGCTTGCTACAAAGAAGAACCGGCATCTCCTTGACGCCAATGGTATGTAGATGACTGATCCAAAATTCTGTTGAGAGAATAACGGGTTCGTTAGGATAATCGAAAATACGAAGTGTTTTGTCATCAAGGGGCCATAATACGAAGTAGTGACCAAAAGTTTGTGTTTTAAGAAGTTCAAGATTCTCTTGGGGGATTATCAATATAACGGCTGGATTCCGAATTTGGTATAATTCATCAACATTTATTCGTTGAGCTTCAACTTTAAAGCCTAAAGACATAAGTGCAAGTTTGAATTCCAACATACTGTTGCCTTCGCGTCTGAAAGGAAGTAAATTCAGACACTCTGGATATGAAATCTTAATATTCGACATCTGGCATAAAAAGTATAAACTATTAGCGGCACAGTCGTATATTCGTCCGCTTGCGCTCTCTAATACCGGAAATGGTTTGTCAAAAGTAGGTTCGTTCGTTATTGATGACCGATTGCAGCCCAGAAGAAATATGCTTGTGATTACAATTGCATATGTGATAGTGATTTTTGCCATTATTGATATCAATTTAACTTCAATTTCTATATTAAATTATGTGATCCTGGAGATGTTTTTTATGCAAAATCAAAATCCATCACGCCAAGCACATATGTAGTGCCCTAATATGTTGTATATGAAGCCTTAAGAATCTCATCATAAACACGGGTGTTGGGAGGAAAATCTGGCGTAAAGAATTCCTCTGGTATTGGTTCAATTGAAATCTTTGAAATATTATAAATATGAACTATTCTGGGATTAGGAAAACCAGGAGGATCTGCGGGAGACCGGACTGTCTTGGGATACCACATCCCATTAGGTAATTGAACGAGATCATAGAGCGCAGTTTCCGAAAGAAACCTGCCGCCCGTTCGCATAATTTGCCGCTTTAAAGGAAGGAAATTCCGCTCGGGACTGACCCATAATTTCATAGAAATCTTTCCGGCTCCAAGTGTGCCTACGAGCTTGACGGTTGATATACCATCCAACACCTCAGATTCGCTTTCGATATGGAATTGGTCTTTAAATTTTTTAAGCACGCCACCAAGCCGCATTTTTGTACCATGGTACCAAATCTTAGTATGTGGATCCTTATCATAACGTCCAAACCATTTAGAGTCATAACTAGCAAGAATGTATCCCTTCATTGGCTCCATTGGCTCACCCGATCTTGTTCTCCTATGAAGAATTGTAGTGACTTCACCGTTAAAACTCGCAATAGAATCCTCTCCTAGAGTGACCTTTCCTGTGTTGGGATTCACAATAGAATCTCTGCGTTCCAAGTAGCGTAGTCTTTTAGACATCGTTTTAGATGTCTTTTGGGCATACATACCCTCTACGACAACTTTAGGTCTATTAGGCTCATTCCATGCCCTATGGGTGAAAACATAATCCAACCTTATGTCAGACAATCGAGCTTCTGCTTCTAATAAACCATCCGCAATTGTATCGACACTATAAGAAGTAGTCTCACCAAAAATTGAGGCAGCCAACAAAAAGTTCAGCATGATTACGAAAACCACCTTTTGAGATGTACTCCAAGGCATTTGAGTATCTTGTCGCACGATCCGATCAGTCCCAAAACTAGAAGAATTATGTGTAAATTTCATCGATATAATTCCTAAAAAATTATGCAGTTGATAAATTACTTTATTTAAAAGCACGGTTTTAATTCCATTAATCGTCACAATAGTCATAATTGTCCGTTTCGCCACAATTTGGGTAAGCCGTATCTGGATCCCAGTATGCTTCAAAGCATTCGCTCCCGCAGCAGTAACCAAAAGCTGCGGGTGGACCACCACCAGGAGGGGCAGGATCCGGCGGGGGTAGAAAAGGTCCATTTTCACAGGGTTTAGTGCCATTATTACAACCATCAAAGTCTGGTATTATGCTCCAATTGTTTTTGCACTTCTGGCCAATCTCGCTATTACAAAAGCGACATGGGTGACCATCATCTTCTGGTGACTCACAGAGTGTATGGTTTGCGCAACCATTAGTGGTGACTATGCAATAGGGATTATAGAATCCCCAACCACCATATAGGGTTGATAGCTCACTATCCGTAATTCTCTCGCCCGCTACGACCTCTGTCACAGTCATTGAAATCATAAGTATTACAGCAACCATTGGTATCGAGGCCGCTATAAATGTCATCCTTTTTGCGCTTCGTACAAAAAACATTTTGATTCCTTTCTTGTATTTCTGTAGTTCATTGATTAGGAGAATTAGTTTTTTATTCTATAATCTGTAATTCCTTTACCCGATGCTCTATCATAAATCGCGCATCACGTACATATTCATAATTGGGCCAACTTTCAACTACCTTCTTACAGTAATCGGTTGCTATGTCATACTGGCCTAATCGGCGATAGCAGGCGGCCGAAAAAAAGTAGGCATGTGGTGTAACAGGAGAAGACGGCAAATCAGTTATAATTTTATTCCATACCCTCAGGGCTTTTTGGTAATAATCTTTTGCTTCAGCAGTATGGCCTTGGTCTTCACACTGAAAGGCCTTTTTATAATATTGTTTGCCAATGCCAAATATCGCTTCGGGCATACCCGGATGGTCATTAAAATCGGCGATAAGTTCATCCAAAGCAGGTTGTACGTTTGCATCATTTCCAAAGTAGATATCTAACTTTACAATGCCTGATTTTGCCCACATTTCATATTCGGTGTCCGGCCAGTTGGCGAGAACGTACTGATACAGTGCCCCGGCCTTGTCGTAGTTCAGTGCTTTGGCGTACTCGTCGCCCACCTGGTAGATTTCCTTTGGCAGGGTCGGCTGGTCCGAGAAAGCTGCCATCAACTTGTCAAAAGCGGTATTCGCAGCGACATCATTGCCATCTCGAATTTGAGAATACACAATTTCCACTTGTGACCACATTGCGTACATATCAGAAGAGAAGTGTTCAGCATTGTAGCGGTGAAGCTCGAGCGCCTTTTCCAGATTGCCTTTGGCCCTTTCGTAATGCTGCGCGACGGCGTGTATGACCTGGCTTATACCCTTATGTTTGCTGAAATCGGAAAGGAGCTTGTCAACAGCAGCCTGTGCCGCGAACTCATCGTCGGCATCAATGCTCCGAATGGTTAGGTCTCTCTGCGCCAACAATGCGTGGTCGCTGCTCGGCCATCTCTCGACTATGTATCGACACAGCTCCACGGCCTTATCGCTCCTGTTTGCCTTGTTGTACGCCTCTGCCACCTGATAGACTTCCTTCGGCAGGCTCTCCTGGTCGGTAAAGAGGCTCAGCAGCTTATCACAGGCCGCATCTGCGGCGGCAAAGTCGCCCCCGTTGATATGAGCGTAGACAATCTCGGCCTGTGACCACAATGCATACATGTCCCTGGGGAAGTGCTCGATATTGTACCGATATAGCTCATAGGCTTTGTCGTGTTTTCCGGCCTCGGCAAAACGCTTGGCTGTTACGTGAATCTCTCTCGGCAAGTCATTTTGATCGGGCGGCCAACCCAGCAGCGCCTCGGCACCGGCACAGGCTGATTCGTAGAATCCGGCCTGGAGATCCAGACGTATCAGTTCAGACTGCGACCATATCACGTCGAGACCGTTATAGTCGGGGAAATGCTCGACATTGTATTGATGGAGCGCGTAGGCCTTTTCGCTTTGCCCTGAACCGCTGTACTTCATCGCTACCTGGTGAATCTCTTTTGGCAGAGTCTCTTGTTCGGAAAACACCGTAATGAGCTTATCACAAGCCGCGGCAGCGGCGGTATCGTTAGCGTCGCTAATATAAGAATAGACAATCTCGACCTGCGACCACATCGCGTACATATCAGGCGAGAAGTGTTCTACATTGTATTGATGAAGCTCGAGGGCCTTATCGTATTTCTTCGATTCCTCATATTCCTTTGCTATCTGCCAGACCGCTTGTGATATGCCGGTATGTTCGTAAAAGCCTGTAACTAATTGCCCTAAAGCTGCGTCCGCCTGCTGTTGTCTATCTGTGGCAATATACATAAGGGTGAGCTGTTTTTGTGCTTCCAGGGCATCGTCGGTGCCCGGGTAGTTTGATACGATTTGCTGGTAAATCGCCTCAGCCTGCTCGTAGTTTCCTTCCTGTTTATAGATTTGAGCCTGCTCAAGAAGCTCTGATGTGCCTGCAAAATACAGGCCTGCCGCCACAAGCAATAAAACTCCGAACAGAACGGTTGATATGAGAAATGTTTTCGTACTCATCTCGCAAATCTCCTACAAATGTTACCTTGATTTTTCAGCTTTGATGTTTTTCTTCTGCGATGTAGTTTTACTTAGCTTTAACTGTAAACTACAGGGTCTTTTTCGCATTGTCAAGAAAAAAATGGAAAGATTTGGAAAAATTAAAATATTTTTTCCGATTTATTATCGTTTTTGCGTGTTTTTGGGGCGGGTTGGAGGTTTTATTGTTCGGGAACTTGGCCAAACAATTCTCGAATAGAAGTGAAGGAGCCGGCTTAAATCGACTACACAAAGATTCCATAAAAAAAGCCGCTACGAAAAGCGGCTTTTTATTTATGGTCAAACAATCACTTTTATTCGTGCTGCGGTCCAGTCCGTTGCGATATCCAAAACGGTCTCGAAAGCCGTTGCCGCCTCAGCATACCTGTATTGTTCAAGAAGGGCCGCGCCGCGATTGAATTCGGAAAAAGCTTTTCTGAAAGAGTCTGATATGGCCGTGTTGGAATCCTGTGTAGTAGAATCCTGTTTTAACTGCCGTGGCTGCCTGCTTTGGATTCTACAGCTTATGGCTACGGTCACTACAAGCAGCAAGTATACGATTTTTTGTAAAGTCTTCGTCATCTCGCTCTTTCTATACAAAGTTTTGATGTTCACAATACAAAGGCTGGGATGTTTTACATCCGTCGTTTTTACCTCGGAACGCCGTCATAAATTTGTTCATATTTTCTGCTCGTTAGCATCTTTAGTCAACCGCCATTGCTATAGGGACATTATGTTTTTGGGCTGTTTTTTTTAACATAATCCCTTCAATAATATCTGTCAAGTATGCTTTCTAAAGCACATGGGATGTCCAGGGAGTATCATATACCCCTTAGAGCCTATCCGAATAACCCGCTCTATTGCGGCCGGCTGCAAAGCCCGATGCCTGCGTTGTCGGCCAAAAACGTTCTCAACGTGGAGAAAACCACGCCTCCGAGCATTTTTGGCCTGTCGCCTTGGCCTCGAACTTTTCGCTCGGCCTCATAACGACCCGGTTATTCGGATAAGCTCTTAGTAAGGATAAGATGTATGACTTGGGATTGTTATCAGAAGCTCAGAAGATATTGGCGGCTGCAAATTATGACTGACGCGAATGACTGTTTTTAGTGTTTCGACTAAAAAGGCTGTTAAGCTCCTGCGCTTAACAGTCAGAGACTTACAAAATTGGGCACGGTATAAGGTCAACAACCGCAAAGAGGGAACCACGAAATTATCACCTGACTAAGCGGAGAAAACCTCATCTGCCAAGTCTTCGCCTACTTGACTAACATAGTATTGCTCGACGACTTTTTGGCCTTTGGTTTGGAACTTATCCATAGAGGAGAAAATACCGATTTTCATAAGAAGTAATATTGCGATACAGGCTGCTACATTTGCGACGGAATGCGTATACTTGCTGCACCTCTCGAACAGCTTAGGTTCGGGCCGCATCGCCCTAAGTTTCTGGGCTTTCGGTGCCCCGCGGAGACTGTGTTTCAGTACGCCAATGGCTTGAGTATTTGCACGCATTAATAAATCAAGCTCGTGCGGTTGAGATTTCATAACCGACAATGCAAGATTGACTTTACCAACACTTACAAGTCGCCGATGACATCTTGGACAATTCACAATATGGTTCTGTACCCAGTCTGCATCGAGACCAAGGCGGCTGCTTGTAATGTTATGCAGCCAAGCCCTGATTTGTCTGCACTTGTTAGAACTCCCATTCTGCGATTTACGAAATGGTGTTCCCTTGTTTTTGTTTATACTTATCATTCTCTTTCTTCTCTTTCTTTGTCCATCCATACGGCCAATAATTGGATTGCTTTGCACCTGTAAACCCTCGCAGTTGCCGCTGATATGCCCAATATCCCACCTACCTGGGCGTAAGATAATTCTGCCAGATCGCGTAACATTATGACGTCCCTTAGATGTCCAGGCAGTTGGGCTATATGGTATCTTAAAGTTTCCTGCAAGTATTTGGAATCAAGCTCATTTGCAGTCGAGATAGCGGCCTTTCTGCCAACAATGGCCGTGGACAATCTCTTTTTTTCAGCAGATCTATGTCTTAACATTGACACTGCTGCGTTACCTGCCACACGGAAGATATACGCTTTTATATGTTCGGGCTTTTGTCTGCTTTTGTAATGGGCAAGCTGTAAAAACGTATTCTGGTAGACATCACAAACATCTTGTTCATTCCCTAATATTCGCCAGAGCATTGTGACTAATTCCTGCCCGTAGCTTTGCATTGCAGACAATATCCACCGCTGGCGTTCATCCACTGCCCCGGAGACAGAAAAGTCCCAAATCAGCTCGTAATTAACGGCCTTGCCAAACATAAATACCCATTTCGACTGTTCTATTTGTTAAGAGAGAGCACCTACCAATATGTTAACAAAAAAATTGGCAATAATAGCAAAAAATCTTGCTTTTTAAGATAACGTTTTAGGGTGCTTTTACCTCTTACTTTTGAAGGGAATTATATGAAATGCCGAATTTGACAAAATCAAGCCGCTATAATATGAGTGTAAGCAATTGCGAGAGCAGCTCTTACGGCGCCAAAATGGATGCCCGGGATGTGGTATCTTTGGTGGACGATTTGCTCAAGAAAGCCGTAGAATCCGATGCAAGCGACGTCCATTTCGAACCTACGGGCTCCGAATTAGTCGTAAAATTTCGTCTCGATGGTGTCTTAAACACCGTTGAAAAACTACCCAAATCCTTATCTGACAATGTAATTGCACGGCTGAAGGTACTAGGGGGGCTTCTAACCTATCGTAACGATATACCCCAGGAAGGCCGAATTGAAGTCAGCAAGACCCAAGATGACAGAGTTATGGACAAGCGGCTCGCAGTTTTTCCAACAATACACGGTCAACGAGCGGTAGTGCGACTATTCTACAAGAATAGAGAGCTCTTGGAATTGGAGCAGTTGGGCTTTTCGAATGATATACACACAGCGTTAAAAAAAATTGCGGCCAAAAACCAGGGCGTTTTACTGCTTACCGGCCCGGCGGGCAGTGGGAAAAGTACCACGCTTGCCGCTCTTCTGCGGCACATTCTAAAGGCCTTTTCCGGCAAAAGCATTGTGACTCTCGAAGATCCCGTGGAAATTAGAATCGAAGGCATTACACAAACCCAGATTACACCACATGGCCAGATGACATTTCCTACCGCCTTAAGGTCGCTGCTTAGACAGGATCCACAGGTTCTGATGATTGGAGAGATCCGGGATGCCGAGACCGCTAAGATTGCTATCGAAGCAGGACTGACGGGACATCTGCTAATGAGTACAATGCACAGCGGCACGCCTGCGGGCGCATTCTTGCGGCTGCTGGAAATGGGAATCGAGCCTTACCAGGTAACATCAAGTGTCTCCGCAGTTCTAAACCAACGCCTTGTCAGGAAACTTTGCAAGAAATGTAAGAGAAAGATTGGGAAAACAGGATTATTTGAAGCGTTTGGATGTGATGTCTGCTTCAATACCGGATACAAAGGACGGGCCTTGATAGCGGAAATAGTGCAGTTGGACGGAGAACTGCGAAAGGCTATCCTGGCAAAAGCCGACCTGGAGCAGCTTGAAGATATCCTCGAAAGGAAAGGCCACACGAATATGCTTGAGGACGGAAAGCGCTTGGTGAGTAAGGGCATCACAACACAGGAGGAGCTGAATAAAGTCTGTGGAATCAGTACGAGCTAAAACTAATAGAATAGAACGCGAAATATCCCTGGGTCCTCAGTAGTTAATGAGAGAGACATAAAATGGCGACATTTAAATACAATGCATTGACGTCGGCAGGCCGGCTGATGAAAGGCACGATTGAAGCCGGGTCCCGTGAAGAGGCGGGCGAACTACTCCAACAAATGGAGCTTGCTGTAAATTCTATTGAAAAGGCCAAACCTAAAAAGCCCAAGACAGCCATTGGCAGAAATGAGTTTATGCTTTTCAATCAGCAGCTTGCTTCCATAACGAAAGCCGGAATCCCTCTGGAAAGGGGCCTGCGAGAGCTTGCCAGTGATATCAGCTCAAAGTCTATGCGCAAACTCATTGACGCTATTGCCGGCGAACTTGAAGCAGGCGTAAGTATTGAGGAGGCGTTTGAAAAAAGACAGAAGCGTTTTCCACCTCTCTATGGCAGGATATTAAAAGCAGGTGTTGAAACAGGAAGATTAAGCGAGATGCTGACAAGTCTTAACAGACACCTGGAGTTGGCCAATCAAACCAGGAGGATAATCTTTGAATCGCTGAGTTATCCTGCGGTTATCCTGGCTCTGGCTGCGGTTATTTTAACAACCGTATTCCTGTTCATAATCCCACAATTCGGCCTTATACTAACAGAAATGACAGAGGGCGCAATGCTGCCGAAACTAACGCGGTTATTCTTAAGTATGGCGGAAAACGTCGTGCCTTTTTGGATAAGCGTAGGACTTCTTGCCGCAGCGATCCTCTTTATAGTTAGGATACTCTCGTCCTTTCCGGCTGGGCGAAGATTTAAGGAATC
>Ga0307442_1000508_pt1 | contig 18984 bp, 17 predicted proteins | sample SalMarWE160430MG_FD_202143 | JGI IMG/M metagenome (GOLD analysis project Ga0307442, IMG submission 202143) | Salt marsh sediment microbial communities from the Plum Island Ecosystem LTER, Massachusetts, United States - WE1604-30 | ecosystem: Environmental > Aquatic > Marine > Intertidal zone >...
GGGTAACGGCCGGCCCGGTACGAGCAAGCCGCTCGCTACGGCGCTATATGATGTCGCGCTCGCTTGCGGCGTGAAGGGAAGCGGTCGTCCCTCAGATTGATGGTGTCAACGGAGTCGGGCGAGCCCGCTCCAAGCATCACCGAGGGACGACCATGAACCATTATGCAGGAATCGACGTGTCATTGGAATTCTCAAGCGTGTGCGTGGTGGAGGGGAGCGGCAAGATCGTACGGGAAGGCAAGGTTGCGAGCGAACCGGAGGCGCTGATCGCCTGGTTCGGTTCGCTTGGGCTCTCCCTGGATCGGATTGGACTGGAGGCTGGGCCGCTGTCGCAGTGGCTTTATGCGAAACTTAAGCAAGCTGGGTTTGCCGTTGAACTATTGGAGACCCGTCACGTCCGCGATGCGTTCAAGGCGATGCCGGTCAAGAGTGATCGCAACGATGCCCGCGGCATCGCCCAGTTGATGCGGCTCGGCTGGTTCCGGCCGGTACACTGCAAGTCGATGGAGGCGCAGGAGGTCCGCGCCGTGCTGACAGCACGCAAGTTGGTGCAGCGCAAGCTCCGCGACGTTGAGAACAACTTGCGAGGGGTCTTGCGCGGGTTCGGGCTCAAGGTCGGCAAGACGACGGCGATCACCTTTGCCGAGCGGATCAAGGAGCTGGTGGTTGGGCAGACGAGCCTGGAACGCATTACCGACGCGCTGCTCGCGGTGCGTGCCGTTCTGAGGCGTGAGCTGAGCGCGTTCGATAGGCAGGTTCGCTCGATGGCCCGTGCGGATACCAAAGCACGTCTGTTGATGTCGACGCCGGCGGTGGGTCCGATCGTAGCGTTGACATACGGCTCGGCGATCGACGATCCGGCGCGATTCACATCGTCGAAGCAGGCGGGGCCGCACTTTGGGCTCACACCGAAAAAGTATCAGTCCGGAGAAACCGACTGGTCTGGCCGGATCAGCAAGATCGGCGATGCCGCTGTACGCGAAGCGCTCTACGAATCCGCGCATCTGATTTTGACGAGGCCGATCAAGGGTTGCCCGGAGCTCAAGAGCTGGGCGATGCGGATCGCCAAGCGCGCCGGCATGTCCAAGGCGAAGGTTGCACTGGCGCGCAAGCTCGCTGTCATCCTGCATCGCATGCTCGCCGACAACGTGCCCTTCAATCCGAGTGCAAAAGCCGCCAAGTTGGCGACGATCTAACACGGAGAAACTCACAGCTTTCGGGGCGGCACGACACCAGCCTCCCCGAAGCGAGGTCCCTTCGCCGGGACGGCGGACCAGGTCAGGCCGCGATCCGGGATGTGGCATCTGACCACGCTTCCCTAGATTGGCCGACCTGTCCTCCACGATCCCCATCAGGTGACGGCCTTTGCGCCGATCCCTAACAGAAGCACGTCCCCGACGATTGACCCCGCAAAAAGGGATTGACTGATCGAGGCCCGTTACAGAAGCTCGGATGGCGTCGAATACGAGGTTCATCTGCCGACCCGCGATCGGCGACGGCAGCTTGAGACGAGGGCACGTACCAAATCAACAACGTCAACATCGGTGGTCCAGCGCGTTTGGCCGGGGCGGTTCTTCTTCACGGTGAGACGCGTGTGGTCCCCTCCTTGCCAGTGGATGATGAGCGCCAAAGAATCGCCGATGATGTCGACAATGATCTCAGAGATGACCGTCCTAATAATCTTCTTACGTGTCTCCGAGGTGGCACCAGGGCTCTCCCATGCCTGCACCAAGTCACGACCAAGCGCCATGAGCCGTTCGCGCTCTGCATCGGTCAGGATCGGCTCCTTGTCAGCGTCGAGACGACCGATCTCGGCTTCAAGATTGCGGACCGCAACCAAGCGCTCGTTCCATCGACGCTCCAGCTCTCCGGCGACCAAACGATTCTCTGGATCAGCCACGTCGTACTGGCGCTGCGCTCTGGCCGCTTCATAGCGAGCTTGCTGCAGGGCCAATTCGAGTTGGCGCCTCTTCTCGGAGCGCCGCTGGTTGCGCGCATCGATCACCGCTAGCGCTGCCTCCACCCCAACAGGCTGAAGCCTGTCCAATACTTCGTTAGCTATGACTCGGTCGACGCGCATTCCGCCAAACGTGATGCACCTTGCTGCTGCGAGTTGGTTGCGGGCTAATCGCGAGGCTTCCAGCGAGAGCACCGCGCCAACGCGACCTTCGCAGATCGCAGCCAAAAGCTTCTCGAAACCGGGCCGTCGTCCGCCGGCGCCGGACTTACCAAGATCATCGTCGATCACTTCGACATCAGCCCATCCCAGTTGCTGGGCACGCTGGACCAATCCGTATTGCCGCCGCTGGCTCTCCAAGTTTTGTGCGACCTGAAAGGCTGTTGACTGCCGGACATAGACAACAGCATTGCGCGCCAGATGGTCAGGCGTGATCTTGGTCATTGCCCGTCTCCAACCGGTCTGCCGTCCTCGCCATCGCCTCCATCAACAGCAACTGAACCTGCCTCAGCACCTGCGCCCGCTCGGTTGCTCCAAGCTCCGGGTCCGTCGGCGGCTCGTCGAACAAATCCGTCTGCGTTCTTGTCCACTGATTCGCCATCAAAGCCTCCCTTGGGGATCTGTTCCCCGCTATGGAAGGCTAGGCCCGAGTCGATAAAGGCCCGCAGATCGAGAAGCCGTGCGATGGAAATGCATGGAATATCGACGATCTTGACCGACGCCACCTCACGATCGACCATCCAGGCTGGAACAAGGAAAGATGATCCTTCTTGAGAGCGAAGGGTCAGATGCCGGCTGCTATTGTGAAGTTGATCGGCAACGACGATCGCAGGGTGCCGAAACAATGGATGGAACGGATATGAGACCTCAACTTCTTGCCCCAGACTCCGGGCATTATGAGGCCGCGTCGGATGAAGGCGGCGAGCACTGGGCGGTCATCGCCTCGCTCATCGAAACCTGCAAGCTCTGCGGGGTCAAGCCGCACGCCTATCTCGCCGACGTCATCACCAGGATCGTCAACGGCCATCTCAATCGTCAGATCGATGACCTCTTGCCCTGGGCCTATCCCAAAGTGCCCGCGCTCAAAGCAGTGGCCTGAAAACGCCGCTTACGCATCATCCGCCGTTGCCCCCAAGACGGTTATTGCTTGGCCCGCAGCGTCCCGTAGATCATCTCCCGCTCCGCGGGGGTAAGTTCTTCCGGCCCAAGCTTTACTGTCAGCTTGTGGATCTTGCCGGTGAAGCGGAACGGCACCTGATAGTCACGAGCTTCGTTCTAAAGGATGCTTTCCGATACCCTTGTGTCCGACATCCTCGACCTCCGGCATGACGCGGGCCGAAGCGCCATTGAGAGGCTGCGATTAGTTCAGGTGCTCACGAGGGGTGTCCGACCGAACGCCATCATCGGAGATCAGGATGATAAGCCACCCTTTGTCGGAGTTGTTGCCCTCTCCGTCAGCGCCTTGGTGACGGTCTCGCCCAAGTCTTTCGCTTGCTCTCATCGCCTGCATTTGCGCTTGGAAGAACTCCGTCTGCAGGCTGATAAGGGCCTGTATGTCTCTAACCTGCACCAGCTCTTGTGCAAACTCGAAAGCGCTCGTGACGTTGCGCTCCGCATACCCGAGGATTTTGTCGGTCAGTTGCGAACCGCCCATGACGTCGCCGGGAACGGCACGCGGAAAGAACTGGAGGTAACTGTGAATGGCCGCTCTCACCTGCTCCAAGGTCTGTTCGGTCATTTTCCGCATGTCGACGGGGATTTCGAACTGTGGTGTCGTGCTCATGATACTCTCCACTCCACTGAGACGGGCTTCCCCAGATGTGTTCTGAACTGGCGTGATGTTCTCGCTTTTCAGGCCTTCTCACAATAGACATGCGAGGCGCGCAGCGGCTACCAGACTTAAGAACGGCCAGGTGCTCATGAGCTAAACCGGCGGCGCGGAAACTTAATCCCCACAAAGGATCGTATGCTCCGCTTCGGTGCAGTTTGTGGACGATTTGACCAAGTCTGTAACAGGGAGCCGGCCCGTGGTCGCCGGATACGTGGTCTGCGCCGCGGAGCTGGCTCACGCGGTTGCTCTCCGATAGTGCATCAGCCTCCACCCCTCTAAGTCCCACGCGTGAGCGGACATGCTGTCGGCCTCGTGCGGGTCCTCCGATGCCGCGGGTCAAGAGCGTCGTAGGGGAATTGGGCATCGGTTCTTCAAGGGCTATACCGACGCGCTGATCGGATGCGGGGGTGTGGCGGCCTGGACGAGGAACACCAGCGCTGTGGGCTAGCCGGCACATTCGTCCGCATGACTGAGCATTCGCCAAGGCGGTGAGTTTAGAGTTCCGAAAAAAGGGTCAATCGGCGGATTCGCAGGTAATCCCGCACCGACCCCGGATCGGCCTTGCGAAGCGGCACCCCTCGGCTTCGACCGAGCGTCACCTCCTCCGCATCGTCGAGAAAGAAAAAGCGCCCGAACCTATCCCCTCAGCTCGGGCGCAAATCTACTCGCTCTCCAAATGGAGAAGTCTCATGCACGCGGCTTTGTTGCACGAACTGACCCCTGAAAGCAAGCCTCGGGACGCGTGCCCGGCATTGCGTCGGCGCGGGTCAGGCATGCAGTCGTTTCAGAGCTTTCCAATTGATTAGAATAATACGCCGGTAGCTTGGCACTGAGATCGCGGCTGCGGTCTCGAGTTGCGTAAGCGTGCGCGAAATGGTTTCGATCGTGAGGCCCAGATAGTCGGCAATGTCCTGGCGCGACATGGGAAGGTCGATTACGTCGGTCTCGGCCATGCGTTCCGCCATTTCAAGGAGGAAACAAGCAACGCGCTCCTGCGCGCTGCGGATAAGCAGCAGCATGTGCTCTTGCAGGCGCCGCAGTTCCTGCGCCGTTAGCGTCCATAACAGATGCGCAACGCTATGGTCAGTATCGGCCAACGCAATCAGCGCGCTGCGCTTGACCACGAGGAGCGTCGACTTGCCGACCGCATCCGCCGAGTAATGGTAGACGTCGTCTGCGTCGAGGCCGAACACCTCGCCGGGAAAGTAGAACGCGCCGATCTGGCGTCGTCCGTCGCTCAGAATCTTACAGGTGCGCGCCGATCCCGACACGACTTGATAAACGTAATCGGCCGGCTCTCCCTCGCCGAAGATTTCCTCGTTGCGCGCGTAAGATACCGGCATGCCTATGGACTCAAACGTGCTCGAGCGGGCCTGGTCCGGATCCTGAGTCGACCACCGGCGCGGTGCCTTGGCCGGATGGCTCAAGCTGATGGTCTGTGCATTTTGCATCAGCATGACTCAGGCCTCGCCACGAGGATGACGGTCCATAAGCCCAAGTTATGGGATATGTCCAGCGTTTTTCGTACTGAGCTGAGCGGTGCCTGGCACTGGTTGCGACCAATCCACATGATATTTGCACTCCCATGTGGCATGGTTCTGCTGATGCTGCTGCGTCATTAGGGTCTCCTTCCAGGGGATTCCGGTTCCCCGGGGAGACCCTTCTCATCGCTCCAACAGCCCGCTACTCCAGAATACGTTCAACTGCCTTTAGTCGCCCAGCACAGCTGGGGGCTTAGCGAGCGGGTTAGTTCCCCGATATCTGATCTTGAGCACGGGTCCGTTCTTTGTGCTGGTCGGAATCGGAGCTGCCGCTCTTCCCCGCCGGCTTTTTCCACTTGCTATTGCAGCCATCGTAGTTTTCGGGATAGCGAATCTCGCGCCGTACTATCGATCCGAAACCAAGCCGCATTGGGACCTTGCCGCAGCCTATCTCGCTGCAAACGTGAAGCCGGGCGACACTGTCATCACAAATGATCACATGGCGCGTTACGTTCTCGCGGCCTACGGCGATCGGTATCATCTCGACCGGGAGATGCTGAGTGTAGCCCCACACTCATCGGATGCCACGATACGATACGCGCAGGAGGGGCCGATTTGGGTAGTTTATGGTCGCACCGGCCAGGGGCTTATCGACACTGAGGAAACCTACTTGCAAAAATGGTTTGTACTTGGATCACCCGTTTGCAAGCTCCGATTCGGACGTCACATTGTTGTCTTGCGCTTCGAGCCCCGTGCTTTTGGGCAATCCGAGAAGATGCAGCGTGCGCTATTCTGCAACGATCAGAAATGACGCAGTTTAACTTGCTACTTTCACTCGGCGTGCGGGGTTCTTGACTTCCGACGGAGGTCGCCCGGTGCCCCGACATGATGTCGCCCAGGTGCAGTGCCTCGCTGGCTGACAATTTTTTGTATTTCACGGGCCCGGCGCAACCCCATCGTGCGTCGGCTGCCCGCGATCGAAACGCTCGGTTCGGTGTTCGTCATCTGCACCGACGAAGATGTGCTGACCGTCGAAGGTGCGGGGGAGCCAGAACATTGGTGGCAAGGATGCGCCGATGTCGAAACTCATTGCTCTAGCCATATTGGTTGTCTTTGCTGGCGTGCCGCTTGCGCCTTTGGCCGCCCGGCTTGGGCGTCGCTACGCGGCGCAGGCAGCCGCGGCATGCATGTTCGCAGGCCTCTTGCTGCTCGCGCCGCTTGTGCCCGATGTGCTGTCCGGGCAGTCGCTGATCGTCGGCTGGCGCTGGCTGCCGGAGTGGGGGCTCAACCTCTCGTTCCGGCTTGACGGCCTGGGCTTGTTGCTGGCGCTGCTCATCCTGGGCATTGGCCTGCTGATCGTTCTCTACGCCAGCTACTATCTGCCGGACTCCGACCGGCTCGGACGTTTCTTCGCGCTTCTGCTCGCGTTCGCCGCCGGCATGCTGGGCGTCGTACTGTCAGAGAACATCCTGTTCATGCTGGTGTTCTGGGAGATCACCAGCCTCACCTCGTTTCTGCTCATCGCCTACAAATACGAAGCGCATGACGCCAGAATCGCGGCGCGAATGGCGCTTGCGGTCACCGGCGGCGGCGGCCTCGCCCTGCTCGCGGGGCTCCTGCTCCTCGGGAAAATCGCCGGAAGCTTCGAGCTTTCCGACATTCTCGCCCGCGGTCCGCAAATCCGCGCGCACCCGCTTTACGCGCCCACGCTCATCCTCATCCTGCTTGGGGCCTTTACCAAATCGGCGCAGTTCCCGCTGCATTTCTGGCTGCCGAACGCCATGGCCGCGCCCGCCCCGATCAGCGCGTATCTGCATTCGGCGACGATGGTCAAAGCCGGGGTGTTCCTCATGGCACGCCTCTATCCGGCGCTCGCGGGCACCGACCTGTGGTTCGGCCTCGTCAGCACGGTTGGCGCCGTGACATTCGTGTTCGGCGCCTATGTCGCCCTGCTCAAGCATGACTTCAAAGGCCTGCTCGCCTATTCGACCGTGAGCCATCTCGGCCTGATCACGCTCCTGTTCGGCCTCGACACGCCGTTGAGCGCCGTGGCCGGCATCTTCCACATCATCAACCACGCAATCTTCAAAGCGTCGCTGTTCATGGCGGCCGGCATCATCGACCACGAATGCGGAACGCGGGACATGCGTCGGATCAACGGCCTGTTCAAGTACATGCCTTATACGGCGACGCTGGGCATCGTCGCAGCGGGGGCGATGGCCGGCGTCCCGCTGCTCAACGGCTTTTTAAGCAAGGAGATGTTCTTTGGAGAAACTATCGGCCATCCTGTCTTTGTGAGCTATGCATGGTTGTTGCCGGCGTTTGCCACCGCCGCCAGCGCCTTGTCTGTGGCATATTCCACCCGCTTTATTCATGACGTCTTCTTCAATGGCGAGCCGATAAACCTGCCGCGTTCGCCGCATGAACCGGCACGGTGGATGCGCCTGCCCGTCGAAATTCTCGTGCTGCTGTGCGTTGCCATCGGGATAGTGCCGCAGTTCTCAGTGGGGTCGCTGCTTCATGCCGCAGCGAGCGCCGTACTTCGGGGCGAGGTGCCCGACTACACGCTCGCCCTATGGCACGGCTTCAATTGGCCGCTCGCCATGAGCTTGATCGCCTTTGCGGCCGGCATTCTCTACTACATGAACCGACGCTTGCTGTTGGGGGTTCACGAGCGATACTTGCCCAGGCTGCAGAGCCCTGTCGCGTTCGAGCGGTTCTATCTGTGGATGACGCGGTCCGCCGAACAGGTCATGGCGATTTGCGACAACCGCTCACTGCGGCGCAACCTTGCGCTCTTTCTCCTGTTCAGCATTTCGCTGGGCGGCTGGGCGTATCTGTCGGGCACAAATGGGACGTTGCAGGGCGCGACGGCGGAATCGCCGCCGTACGCCCTCGCGCTGGCTGGCGCGGCGGCGCTCGCGATCGGCAGCATCGGCGTTGCGATCTGCCATCGCCAGCGTCTCTTCGCCGTCATCCTGCTCAGTGTCGTCGGCCTCGTCGTCGCGATGAGCTTCGTGCTCTTCTCGGCGCCTGATCTGGCGCTAACTCAGCTCTCGGTGGAAGTCGTGACGATTACCGTGCTGCTGCTGGCATTGCGCTTTCTTCCCGCCCAGGCCAGCCGTGACACATCGCGGCTGCGCAACCTCGGCGACCTGGCCATCGCCACGTTGGGCGGGGGCGGAGTGGCCGCCCTCTGCTATGCGATGCTGACAAGACCATTCGAGACGATCTCCGGCTTCTTTCTTCGGAACGCGGTGCCGGAAGGCGGCGGCAGCAATGTCGTCAATGTGATCCTCGTTGACTTCCGCGGCTTCGATACGCTGGGCGAGATAACGGTGCTCGCGATGGCTGCTCTCGGCGCACATGCCTTGCTGAGCGGCCTTCGTCTCGTCCCCTATGCCGCCAGCGGCAGCTCGGAAGCGGACCGCCATCCGGTGATGCTGGCCATGCTGGTCCGGCCTTTGCTGCCGCTCGCGCTCGTCGTCTCGCTGTACATCCTGCTTCGCGGCCATAACCTCCCCGGCGGCGGCTTCATCGCGGGCCTCGTCACCGCAGTGGCCTTGATCCTTCAATACGTCGCACGCGGCATCGACTTCGCGCGCGTCCGCCTCCCCATCGATCATCCCAGACTCATCGCCGCCGGTCTTGCGATCGCCGCGGCGACCGGCCTGGCAAGCTGGATATTTGGCGCGCCGTTCCTGACGAGCGCGCACGGCCACGTCGATCTGCCTCTCCTCGGCGACGTCGAATTTGCGTCAGCCATGGCGTTCGATCTCGGCGTCTATGTGGTTGTGGTGGCGAGCACGTTGCTCATCCTCACCGAACTGGGAGCGCTGAGCCGGCGCGAACTGACGCGCTCGGGAACGGCGGCATAGGAGCAAACCGAATGGAACTGGTTTTCTCGCTCGCGATTGGCCTGTTGACGGCGACCGGCCTCTACCTGCTCCTCAAGGAGCAGACGTTTTCCGTAATCCTCGGACTCACGCTGCTGTCCTACGGGGTCAACCTGCTGCTGTTTGCGAGCGGCCGGCTCGCGGTCAATGCGCCCCCGCTCGTCCTCGGCGGCATCGAACGTCACAGCGACCCGCTGCCGCAGGCCTTGGTCTTGACCGCCATCGTCATCGGCTTCGGCATGACCGCGTATCTCATCGCGCTCGCGCTTCGCGCCAAGGGCGAGAGCGGCAGCGACCACGTCGATGCGGGAGCGGACAAGGAATGACGCATTTGGTCATCCTGCCAATCCTGTTGCCGCTTGCCGCCGCAGTCGCGTGCACCCTGATGCGGTCGAGCATCCAGGCGCAGCGGCGGGTGTCGCTGTCCGCCGCGCTCGCCATGATTCCGGTCGCCTTTCTGCTGCTGGAGCGGGCCTCCCACGGCGGCATCGACGTCTATGCGCTCGGAGGCTGGCGGGCCCCGTTTGGGATCGTGTTGGTGCTCGACCGGCTGGCGGCACTGATGGCGGCGCTCTGCATCTTGCTCGCATTGCCGGCGCTTTTCTATGCGGCCGGCGGCATCGACGCCGAGGGTCGCCATTTCCACGCGCTGTTCCAGCTGCAAGTGGCCGGCCTCAATGGGGCGTTTCTGACCGGTGATCTGTTCAACCTCTTTGTGTTCTTCGAGGTCCTGCTGCTTGCATCCTACGGTTTGCTCAGCCACGGCAATGGCCTGTCACGGGCACGCGCAGGTCTTACTTACGTTGTTCTCAATCTGGCCGGCTCGGCGCTTTTCCTCATCGCGCTGGGCCTGCTGTACGGGACGCTGGGCACGCTGAACATGGCCGACATGGCTGAAGCGCTGACGCGCCTGCCGGCCGCCGACCAGGCCCTGGTGCGCACGGCGGGTGCGTTTCTCGTCGCCGTGTTCGCGTTGAAGGCGGCGCTTCTTCCCCTCTCGTTCTGGCTGCCGCATGTCTATGGCGCGGCCTGCGCGCCGGTTGCCGCCCTGTTTGCGATCATGACCAAGGTCGGCATCTATGCGGTGTTGCGGGTGTCGGCCGTGACCTTCTCCGCTGCCCCGTTCACGGCCGACCTGTTGCAGCCCTGGCTGATGCCATTCGCCATCGCCACCATCGCCGTTGGCACGCTGGGAGCACTCGCCGCGCGGCGGCTTGGGGTCGTTGTCGCCAATTTCATCGTGGTGTCGACCGGCACGCTGCTGGCCGCCATTGCCGTATCCAGCACCGACGCTGTCGCCGCGGCGCTCTATTACCTCGTCCATTCGACACTGGTCTCGGCCGGCTTTTTCCTCCTTGCGGATCGCATTGCGGCGGCGCGTGGGGCGAGTTCGGACCACTTCGCCTCTGGCCCGCCTCTGACGAACGCAATGGCGCTCGGCGCAGGCTATCTCACGCTGGCCATCGCCATCTGCGGGGCACCGCCGCTCTCCGGTTTTATCGGCAAGGCGATGATCTTGCAGTCGGTCCAGGGCGCGGCTCTCGCCCCTGCGGCATGGGCCGCCATACTGCTGTCCAGCCTGCTGCCGGCGCTGGTGCTGGCGCGCACCGCCAGCGTATTTTTTTGGGAACCCAGGCCCCCGCGCGCAGGGATGCTGCTTCAGCTCGGCTGGCCCACAGCGGCGATCGTGCTGCTAGCGGCCGCGAGCCCCTTGCTCTCCGTCTTCGCCGCCCCTGTCGCCGCCTATGCGCGGGCAGCGGCGGAACAACTCCATTCGCCCCGTTCATATTACGGCGCTGTTCTGGGCGCTGACGCCGAAATCCAACGCGAGCGCCGGCCATGACCGTCCTGCGACGTCTCGTTCCCCATCCCCTGCTCAGCCTCGTGATCGTAGCGCTGTGGCTCGTGCTCGCCATGGAGATGACAGGCGGCCAGATCGTGCTGGGCATCGTCGTCGCGCTGGCGGTTCCAAAGCTGACGGAACGGTTCTGGCCTGATCGGCCGACGCTTCGGCGTCCACTGGCAGGCCTACGCCTGATCGTCGTCATCATGTTCGACATCGTGACGGCCAACCTGGCTGTCGCTCGCCGCGTGATCGGGCCGCTCGACCGTCTGCATCCGTCATTCGTCGAAGTGCCGCTCGACCTCAGAGACGGATTCGCGGCGACGATCCTTGGCAGCATCGTCTCGCTCACGCCGGGCACCGTTTCGATCGAGCTTGATTGCGAGCGATGGACGCTGCTGGTCCACGCGCTTGACGTCGAGGACGACCAGGTTCTCGTCGCGACCATCAAGCGGCGCTACGAGGCGCCGTTACGGGAGGTTTTCGAATGCTAGGGATTGCCGTTCCTGTCGCGCTCGGATTCATGACGCTGGCGGTGGCGCTCAACCTTTGGAGGCTGCTGCGCGGACCGGACCTGCCGGACCGCATCCTCGCGCTCGACACGCTTGCCATCAACGCCATCGCGCTCGTCATCCTCTTCGACATTGTGGTCGGAAACGCAGTCTCTTTCGAAGCGGCATTGCTGATTGCGATGATGGGCTTCGTAGGCACTGCAGCGCTGTGCAAGTTCCAGTTGAGCGGCGACATCATCGAATAGGGCAGGCCATGCTGATCGAATTCATCGTCTCCGCGCTGGTGTTGATTGGCGCCGGCTTTGCGCTTCTCGGCTCGATTGGACTCGCCCGCCTGCCGGACCTGTTCACCCGTCTGCACGGCCCGACCAAGGCAACGACCCTTGGAGTCGGCGCACTCGTGCTGGGTTCGATGGTTCACTTCAACGCGCAGGGCAATAGCCTGACGTTCCGAGAGATTGCCATTACCCTGTTCCTGTTCATTACCGCTCCGGTCAGCGCTCACATGATAGCAAAGGCTGCTCTTAAGGAGCGTGGCGGCACACCCGCTGCGAAGTTTCAAGACCATCAAGAGACTTCTGGAAAATGAGTGGCGGCGGTCTCGGCGTCCCGTCATCCTGGCGCTGAAATAGCGGCCCCCCGGGCCGGCGGCGCGCGTGGATAGGTCGATGTCTCCCAACATAGCGGGGACGGGCATCTCACTCACTGGTTCGAATGCTGCCGTTTCCCGTCTTACGCTGAGCCATTCCGCCACGCCTTGGCGTCTTCGATCGATCCATGTCGTTCCGCTGCAGCAAGAGCGATCGGGGGAAGACTGATGGACAGAAATGAAGTCGAGCACGTCGCGCGCGTATCGGGAAAAGAGGCGGCGCAGGAAACGCTGATTGGTCTTGGCATCGATACGACCAAGCCGATCGAGACGCAACGCGACTTCGCTCATCTGCGATGGTGGCGCGAAATCGCCGAGGGAGTGATGAAGGCGGCCGTGATCGCAATGGCGCTCGGCTTCGGCGGCACATTGGCCACGCTCGTTTGGCTCGGATTCAAGATTCCGCTGTCGCAGTAGGCAGAACGCGGTCATCGCCACCATCGAGACGGTAATCAGCCTCTCAGCAATTACATCGCTCCTGTCGCTGTCGGCGGCGCTGGTGGCGACCTGGGTCATGCAGGTCACCACCCGTCAGGCCGGGCTTGGGACTCCGAGTGCCCGGCTGGCGCTGGCGCAGCGTATCGCGCTCGCCGCGCTTGCGATCTTTCTCATGCTCAACGCCGTGACGCCATTCATCACGCCTGACCCGCCCTGGCTGGCCAATTTGCCGCTGGTCGTGGCAATCATGGCGTTACTGTTGGCCTTCGGCATCTCGCATATTCGTGCGGAGCAGGCACGCACTGTAGAGACTCTCGGTCCCAAAGCCAGGGAGAGATCATCCAACGGACGGCAGGGGCGCATCAGCTCTGGGTGACATCCATTACCTGTGTCGCGGCCGCGGTCGAAGGTCATCAACGTGATCGGGTCGATGCTGCGTGACCAGCGAGTTCATCGCATCTGCTGTGTGCCGGCAGCCCCGTATGCCGGTTTTGATCGGCCTCAAGGTTCCGGCGCCGTCATGCCTCTAACAATGCGCACAGTATTCACTCAGGGGGCGAATAGGAGAGCGCTATGGCGAACAATATCGACGTGAAAAAGCAACAGGCCCCTGAAGGGCAGGTGCCGACCCGTTGGGAGCCATTTGAATCCCTCCGCCGGGAAGTAGACCGCATGTTCGAGGATTTCGGTCGCGGCTTCGGTGTTTGGCGACCATTCGGCCGATCGATGGCCCGTCCATCTTGGCCCTTCGCCGAGGCCTGGGGCAAGGCGCCGGCTGTGGACGTCTGCGAACGAGAGAATGAATATGAGATCAGCGCTGAGCTGCCGGGAATGGATGCGAGCAACGTCGAAGTGAAACTCTCCGACGGTGTGCTCACGATCAAGGGCGAAAAGGAGGAACAGAAGGAAGAGAAGCAAAAGGACTACCATATCTCCGAGCGGCGGTTCGGCTCGTTTCAACGCTCGTTTGAATTGCCGGAGGGGATTGAGGAGGACAAGATTCAGGCGAACTTTGAGAAGGGCGTCCTAACCATCAAGCTGCCGAAGGGTGCTGAGGCGCAAAAGCCGGAAAAGAAAATCGCGATCTCGTCGAAGTAGATAAGATTGGCTGGCCTCCAAGTGCATGGACGGCCCGGGCAAGCGACTGTGACTTGCGGAAGACTGGTCTGCCTGTGCCCCAGATACCGGCCTCTCGGCCCGGCGTCCCGCGCCCATCCGTTCTTGCATTGATCAAGCTCAAATAATGGGAGGGCGCCTCGGATATGACGCGCCTCGGCTCGTCCGAGTTAATCTCTCAGCTCCCGTCGGCCAAAAGCTCGGAGCATTCGGTTTGGATAGAGTGCAACCGCAAATCTCTGCCTGTTGCTCAGTCGAACACATCGAGCCGAAGGATGCCTTCCCCCTGCCAGCGCTCGAGCTGTGCTTCGGCCTCGCTCGGCTGCATGCTTTTCTCGCGGGCAAGAATCTGCTGAAGCGCCGTCCTGACCCCGGTGCCGATCGTGCTCGCCCGACCGCATACATAAAGGATGCCGCCGCGTTCCAACAGTTTAAGGACTTCTGCGCCCGACTGCACAAGCCGATCCTGAACATAGGCGCCATCCTCGGGGTCACGCGAGAACGCGGTGTCGAGGCGGGACAAGACGCCGATCTGCGCCCAGCTTTCTAGACGCTCGCGATAGAAGAAGTCTCCCGCGCGCTTGCGATTGCCGAATATCAGCCAAGTGACGCCTGCGCGGTGTGCCGCCGCGTGCTCGCTCAGAAAGCCGACAAACGGCGCAATCCCGCATCCTGTAGCGAGCATGAGGACGGGTCGGTCGGGTTCACCCGGTAGATTGAACCCCACGTGACGCCGCAACTTCGCTTGCACAATGTCGCCCGCGCGCAGTCTGCGGCAAAGAATGCCGGACATGGCCCCCAGCTGCTCGTTGCCGTGCTCGTCGGTGCGGCTGATCAAGCCGACGGTGAGCAGGATCTGGTGCGGGTCGACCAATGCGGAGCTTCCGATCGAATAGGCGCGTTCGGGCTCGCTGTCGCGGGGCGACACCATGAGGAGATCTCCGGCGCGAAAGTCGAGCGGCTCAACGCTTTCGAAGAGAAGACTCCAGGCTTCGTTGGTGTCGGGGTCGTTCGGATCGTTGAGTTGGACGCGGCTCGCGAGGGTGAGGGCCACCGGACGGTCGAACGCCGGAGTCACGACGTCACCCTGGGCGATCCCAAGATGCTTCGAGACTACATCCAGCCAGCGACGCCAGACCTCTCCCTGCTCACGATCGGCGCGCATCAGGTCGAGGGTCTCGATGGCGCCGGACTTCAGCAAGGCCGCGCGAACGGTCTCGCCGCCGCCGCAAAAGCGGGCATAGCGCGAATCGCCCAGCGCAAGCAGCGCGAAGCGCACGCCGGAAAGATCGCGACCAGCAAGTTTCTTTAAGAACGGACGCGCCTGCTCGGGCGGCTCGCCCTCACCCGCAGTTGACACGAGAAAAAGCGAAACGCGAAAGCGCGTAAGCTCCGCGGGATCGATGGCGGCGAGCGAACCCGAGACGATCTTCGCCCCGCCCGCCCGCAACGCTGCGCTTGTCGCATCCGCGAGGCGCGCCGCTGTTCCGGTCTGGCTGGCAAAGGCGACGAGAATGTCGGCGTCTGCGTCGCTCGTCAGGCGAGCACTCTGCCGCCACCGCTGTGCCCACGACACGACGCCCGTCCCAACGAGGCCGAGCAGCGCGAGAGCGGAGGCGAGATTGAGTGTGCCCGACCAGGTGCCGGCCCAGGTCCCCTCGTGCACCGCATGCACCGGACCAGGACCATCGGTCAAGATCACGCCTTCGCTGGTCGATAGATAATACCTGTCACCACCGCTCGCCCCTTTCGTGGTGATGAGCACGCTCCCGTGGCGAAAGCTCCGCGCCGCCTTGAAGCCGGAGAGATCGACGGCGGCGGCCGCCTGCTCGATCCCGCGCGCGAGCGAGGTCGGCCGCGGCGACGGCGGCAGATACACAGGATGGCCGACCTGCAGCGTCATCAGCACGGCCGTGGCCGGCGGTAGCAGGACAAGCGGAAGCAAAACCCAGCCCGCGGACAGATGCCAGCCAAGTAATGTGTTGCGAAAACGCGGCCAGGCGAGGAACGGCCCCGTAACGACGATAAGCAGCATCGCGTAGGCGGCAAACTCGCCCAGCACATCGAGGCCTAAAAGTAAGCCCTTGTGAAACCTCTTTGCTATGGAGAACAGGTTGAAACTGGTCGGGGTTGGAATAGCGAGGCCTGATGCAAGGTCATAGCTCACGATGGGATCGCCCCCGCGCATCTCAAGGATCGCGGTTCCGCCGCCGACTGAAATTGACCGCACACGGCCGCGCGCATCGATCCGATCCAACAACGCCACAAGGGTGTTTGGATCAACGGTCGTCGACGCCTGGAAATCTTCCACGATGGGTTTGAAGGCAAGAACGGTCCCCGACAACAGAACCAGCAGAAACAACGGCGCGAGCGCGAGCCCGACCCAGCGGTGAGCCAGCAGAAGCAGATTGGTGACCGAACGGGATGTCATCACAAGACCAATTGCATCTTGCGCAGCCGGTCGCAACAATTTGCCCCATAAATTTTCATCTTCCTGGAATGTCGCCGCGCGAACAGCCGTTCGTTTCGGGGAGGTGAGAAGTGCGGCGCGGGCGAGCGAGGGACCCCATTAGCTATCGCTTTCGATTAAGACTCACCAGAATATGCGCAGGCGCCTCAGTATCTGGTCGAACTCGAACAGATAGGGTTCGGCGACCTGACGATGGGCGGCGACAATGACGATGTCGTGGGAAAATACGGAGGCGTTGTACCAGTTGAAGCTTCCTTCCAGGACAATATAGTCGTCGATGATGCAGTACTTGGAATGAATGGGCGAATACGGGACCGCGAAGTCGTCGAGACCGTAGCCGAGCGCGACCGGGATGCCCGCCTCCTTCAATCGCGTAATGCTCGGCAACAGCGGCCGACTGAGCTCCTCGTTCATGGGATACTCCTTGCCCGGGCTGCCCTGTCGAGCGAGATGACCGTTGAGGATGATCCTGACGCCGACGCCGCGCCGCCGGGCATGGATGAGGGCGTCGATCACGCTGTCGTGGTGCTCGCCGCGCAGCTCGCCGATCAGGAACAGAACCAGCTTGATGGAATGTTTTGCGCGGTGGATTTCGGAAATGATGGCGTGATGTGGGCGATAGTTCCTCCCGCTCAGCGCGGCGTGACGCCCAAACGTGTACAATAGATTGAAATGACTGTACGGGTCGATACCGTAGCGCTGGATCACGCCGCCGCGCACGCTTTGAAAGATGTTGTCGAACAACCGGCAGACACCGCGTGAGCGAAACGTCATGCCGGATTCCCAGTTCGCCCACCAGCGGTCGAAGGTGATGTTGAATGAACCGGTTATGACATCCTCGTCGCCGAAGATGATGAACTTGTTATGCATATCCGGGGCAACCTCGATCGACGGATCCTTGGGCGTGCAGAAGACCCCCAGGAGCTGGATCCCGGATCGCTTCAGCCGGACGTAGTTGTCGCTGTTGGTCAGCGTCATCTTGCGCCAGTCGACGATGCATTGCACGTTGACGCCGTTCCAATGAGCGTGGATCAAGTGATTGATGAAATCCGTGTCGTCGATGCAATCGACGCAGACCTTGATGGACTGCCGTTGATGAGGGTCTTCATGCTGCTTGCGGATCGTCGCGTCGATGCGTTCGTGAATATACGGTTTGGGATGATAGGGGTGATAGGGCTGGCCTTTGGTGAATTTGGGCGTCAGGTGCATGGACTCGAAATGGTGGTTGCACCAGTCGACGTCGCGCTGCAGTTCACCGGCATCAAGCTCCCGCGTTTGGTACCGGTTGGCCGCCACGCCTTCCGTCGATATGTTGCGGTGGCGCGGTCGCTCGCCTCGTAAGGCCCACTCATCGAAAAACGTATATTCCTGCTGCGATGGAATCGACCGATTGTTGAGATGCACGATATAGGAGAAGGTGACCCGCGTGACATGTCCCAGCTTGGCCGGGAACGGATGGATGCAAAAATCCCTGGTAACCCGTTTGTGGCGATCCCACTGAACGTCGTAGGGATCGGTGTCGACGATGAAGTGCTCGCAGACGACGCACGATCGATAGACTTTCAACATAACCTTGATGTTGATGTCGGGTCCCCAGAAGACATTGAACCAGATGTTTCCCCAGCGGACGTAGAACAATTCCTTGAAGTCGTTCGTGCGCGGGATGCTCGTGCCGAGTCTTGCGTCGATAGGCAATGCGTATCTTTCAGCGAACGGCATATTCGCATCTCTAATCCAAAGTTCGCGCGTGCGCTCGGAGAAACGCAGGCTCTATCGCTTGCAATGCGTGTTCTTTGGCCGCCCAATCGGCGATGGCGAATATCGCGGGTGGCACAGTGGCAACGGGTTCAGCGAAATCGCGAATTCAATTGTTGGTGAACATCGCGCCGCTTCGGTACTTCCACCATTATTAACAACAATGGTCGACGCGGCGTCGATACAACCATTGAGGCAGCGGGTGTGCCGGCGAGCTTCATCGCTTGTGAGGATGCAGCCTCCCCGAGGCGTCAATGCATATCGACGTCCATGGCGTCAAAGCCGATCTGCATCTGGAACGGCTGTGAAGTTGAAGTATTGCTATCACGACCAGGCCGGTCAAGTCGCAGCCGATGCTGCCCAAGACGGTCCAAGTCCCGCCGCATTGATCCAAGCGGCTGGTTACCCTCGATTCACGCTCGATCGGATCTCGGAAGCGCCTGACACGTTCGGTGCGGCCGCCGAAACCAATGAGTTGAAGGTCTTCATTAAAGCCTAAGCACATGACGCTCCACGGTGGAGAATATCCTGATGGCCAACGAGGCACCTTCCAGCGCGGAGATTGCCCTCATAGATGCCTGGTGGCGTGCGGCCAACTACCTGTCGGTCGGCCAAATCTATTTGCTCGATAACCCGCTCCTGCGGGAACCGCTCGAGCTCGAACACATCAAACCGCGACTGCTAGGCCATTGGGGCACGACGCCGGGGTTGAATTTCCTCTACGTCCACCTCAGTCGTGTCATCAAGGCACGCGATCTCGACATGATCTTGGTGACGGGGCCGGGCCATGGCGGTCCAGGCATTGTCGCCAATGCCTGGCTCGAGGGGACCTATAGCGAGGTGTACCCGCATGTGCCGCAGAATACCTTGGGCATGCAGCGGCTTTTCAAGCAATTCAGCTTTCCCGGCGGCATCCCGAGCCACGCCGCGCCGGAGACGCCGGGCTCCATTCACGAAGGCGGTGAACTCGGTTATGCGCTGTCGCACGCTTACGGAGCAGCTTTCGATAACCCCGATCTGATAGTCGCCTGCGTTG
>Ga0307442_1000515_pt1 | contig 18866 bp, 13 predicted proteins | sample SalMarWE160430MG_FD_202143 | JGI IMG/M metagenome (GOLD analysis project Ga0307442, IMG submission 202143) | Salt marsh sediment microbial communities from the Plum Island Ecosystem LTER, Massachusetts, United States - WE1604-30 | ecosystem: Environmental > Aquatic > Marine > Intertidal zone >...
CGGTCGCGTTATGGACGGCAGCTTTGGCGGATCTTTCGCGCCCGGTGGCGCGAGCCGCACATCCTGTTCATCTACGCGCTCAAGACCGCGATCCACTATCACTACGCGGCGATCGCGCGGGCTTTGGCGGAGGCTACGCCCGCCGGCGACATGCCCGATGCGGGACGCTCGTTCTCGCGCGTCAAGCGGCGGGTGGCGGTGCAGGCTGCGGCTTAGGCGACGCCGGCGCGCAGCAGGTCGTGAATATGGAGGATGCCGACCGGACGGCCGTCCTCGACCACGAATAGCGCGGTGAAGGGGTGCTCGCTTAGATTCATGATCGCCAAAGCCTCAGCGGTCATGGTGTCCGGGCTGACCGTCTTCGGCCCCGCTGTCATGACTTCGCCGGTACGGCGGGTCAACAGACCATTGCCCATGTGCCGCCGCAGGTCGCCGTCGGTGATGATGCCGACTATGCGACCGTTATTGTCGACCACGCCGAGGCAGCCGAAGGCCTTCTCGGTCATGATCACCAGGGCTTCGGCCATCGGCGTGTCGATGGCGGTGATCGGTAGCCGGTCTTCCTTGTGCATCAGGTCGCTCACGAATTTCAGCTTCGCGCCGAGCTGGCCGCCGGGGTGCAGCGCCTTGAAGTCGATGGCGGTAAAGCCCTTGCTCTCCAGAAGCGCAATGGCGATGCAGTCGCCGAGCGCGAGCTGCATGACGGTCGACGTCGTGGGAGCGAGCCCGTGAGGGCAGGCCTCTTTGGCATGCGGCAGAGCGAGCACCACTTCGGCCGCTTGCGCCAGCGTGGACTCCGGATTGGAGGTGACGGCGATCAGCGGCACGGCGAAGCGCCGCGAATAGGAGACGATGTTACCGAGCTCGACGGTCTCGCCCGACCAGGAGAAGGCGAGGATCACGTCGTCGCGGGTGATCATGCCGAGATCGCCGTGACTCGCCTCGCTCGGATGCACGAAATAGGCAGGCGTTCCGGTCGAGGAAAGGGTGGCGGCAACTTTCAAGCCGACATGGCCGCTCTTGCCCATGCCGGTGACGATGACGCGACCGCGGCAGCCGCGGAGCGTCTCGAGCGCTTCGGCGAAGCTGCCACCCAGATGATTGGAGAGGGCGGCTTGCATCGCGCTCAGGCCTTCGGCCTCGAGCTCGAGCGTGCGGGTGGCGGAGGCCACCGCTTCACTACGGTCTTCCGGAACGGAAAGGTCCCGCGTCAAGCCGGCCGGCATGGTCATGTGCTCCCCCCTGAGGACGCCTGATTTTAGCACGGATTAAGGCGGCGGAAGGTCCAAGAGAGCGTCATTTCGAAACAAGCCTAAACGGCTCGTTAACCCTCTTGCTCCTAGGCTCGGACATTAACGGAGCCGGGCTACGGACCCGAATTTTCGGGGTTTCCTCAGCGTTTTGCCCAGCGTCGATCGAGGTGCGTCCTTGCCGCGTCGCCACACGTCCAGCGCAGCGGGCGCTCTCGCTGCCGCTCTCCTTGCCGCCGCTCTGGCGCCGGCCTCCGCCCAAGAGGCGGCGGGCCCGGGCTTGCGCGGCAGCCTCGGCGTGGAACAGCAGCAGGACCAAGCGCAGCCTCCGTCCAGGGCCCAACAAAAGGCCGCCGCGCAAAAGCGACAGCGAATCAACCGCGAGATGGAGGTCGAGGGCGCGACGCAAGGCGCCGCGACCATTCCGGACAATCTCGCCAACGATCAGTCTCTCTTGCCCCAGCCACCGGCACCACCGGCGCCACTTGGCGGCCTGGGCGACCAACCGGGGGAGGGGGTCACTCCGGTCCCGGGCATCGGCATTACCGAGCCGAACGGCGCGCCTTTGAGCGAGGCGCCGGGAACAGAGGAACTCGCGGGCGCCAACCAACCGCTGCCGCCCAAGGGTCATGAGCTCGATCCCTACGTGCCGATCGGCATGAAGCTCGGCAGCTTCCTGCTCTTCACCGAGGCGGAGGTCGGCACGATCCTCACCGACAACGTGCTCGGCACGAAGACCGACCCGCATCCGGCTCACGCTTTCGAGTTCGCCCCCAACGTCCGGCTGGAATCGAATTGGAGCCGGCACTTCTTCAGCGCGGAGTTCGACGCCGACCGGAGCTGGTACGACAACTTCTCCGTCGAGGACGACGAGACCTATTATGCTCGCCTCAATGGGCGCCTCGACGTGACCCACCGCACGCATGCCAATCTCGAACTCGGGAAATCTCAAACCCAGGAAGGCCGGAACTCGATCAGCCTGACCGACATCGCCGGCACGCAGACCAACGTTCAAGAAGAGCACATCACGGCCGGCGCAGACCATACGTTCAACCGACTGACGATCGAGGCCGAAGGGCGGGCCTCCAGTTACGATTACAGCGACTTCGGTGGCCCCTTCGATCCAACGGTGCAGTCAGGCGTGCCGACAGTGGACGTCCGGGACTATAGGGAGGACGAGCTTAGATTGCGGGGGACCTACGCGTTCAATTCAGCCATCGGCGTCTTCACCGAAGGCACGCTCATCCGGGACAAGTACAAGCAACCCATCGACGTCAATGGTCTGCGCCGAGACTCTTCCGGCTACACCATCCAATCCGGGCTCGACCTCTCCCTCGCCAATCGGCTCTCGGGCGAGATCGGGATCGGTTGGGGCGCGCAGCAATCGGTGGACGACAAGGTGGCGCCGATCGAAGGCTTCCTGGTCAATGCCGATCTCATCTGGCTGCCGACGCCCCTCACCATGATGGAGTTCATCTCCCGCTCGGAGGTCAGCACCTCGACGCTCACGGATTCGCTTGGCGCGATAGACCATTTCTATCAGCTCTCGCTACAGCACGCGTTCTGGCAGTATCTGGTGGTCGGGGGTTTTGTGTCCTACGAAATCGCCGACTATGCGGGGAGCGACCAAGTCGATCAGCGGCTGAAGGAAGGCGCGAGCGCCGAGTACTACTTCAATCCGACGATGTCGGTTTATGCCCGCTACGAGCACACCGATTTCTTCTCCACAGACGCGGCGAGCGACTTCCTCGAGAACGAGCTCCGGATCGGCATGCGCATCCGGCACTGAGCCGGAACGTTTCAGATCAGCTTTTTGATCTCGTCGATGACGGCGTCGCGCAACTCCGGCCGCTCGAGGGCGTAAGCGACATTGGCGGCGAGGAAGCCGGGCTTCGAGCCGCAGTCGAAGGCGCGGCCCTCATATTCCACGGCGTAGAAAGGCTGCTTCTCGAGCAGCGCCAGCATGGAATCCGTGACTTGGATCTCGCCGCCGGTGCCCTTCTCTTGGGCGGACAGGAAATCGAAGATCTCCGGCTGCAAGATGTAGCGGCCGAGAATGGTGAGGTTGGAGGGCTCAGTGCCCGGCGCCGGCTTCTCCACCATGCCGGTGATGGGGAAGACGTTGCCGTCGGCCTCGCCGACCGCGACCACGCCGTAATTCTTCACCTGGTCGTCCGGCACCGGCTCGACGGCGACGATGTTGCCGCCGCGCTTTGCGTAAATGTCGAGCATCTGGGCCAGGCAGCCTTTGCCCGGCGTCTGCACCAGCACATCGGGGAGGATGACCGCGAAGGGCTCGTTGCCGACGATGTCCCGTGCGCACCACACGGCATGGCCGAGGCCAAGAGGCTCCTGCTGGCGGACGAAGCTCGCGCATCCGGCTTCGGGGAGGGCCTTGGCGAGCCCTTCGAGCTCCGCCGTCTTGCCGCGCGCCGCGAGGGTCTCTTCGAGCTCGGGCTGCCGATCGAAATGGTCCTCGATGATGCTCTTGTTACGGCCGGTGACGAAGATGAAATGTTCGATCCCGGCTTCGCGCGCCTCGTCGACGACGTGCTGGATCAACGGCCGGTCGACCACCGTCAGCATCTCCTTCGGCATGGCCTTGGTGGCCGGCAGGAAGCGGGTGCCGAGCCCCGCGACGGGGAACACGGCCTTGCGGACGCGAGCTGGCATTCAGTCCTCGTTAGGCTTAATAATCGGCAAAGAAAGGCGTATCCACCCAGGGCTTAGAGAGGTCCCTTTTAACCTGTTTCCGATACCAGGCAGTGAAATGCAAGACGTCCAAACCTCGAGGGTGGTTCCATGAGTGTGCTGGTTACCGGCGGCGCCGGGTTCATCGGCAGCCATATGGCGCTCGAATTGCTCGACGCGGGCGAGGACGTTGTCGTTCTCGACAATCTTTCGACCGGATTCCGCTGGGCGGTGCCGGAAGGCGCCGAGTTCGTCGAGGGCGATGTCGGCAACCAAGACCTCGTGCGCGGGCTCATTCAGCGCAAGGCCATCGACGCCATTCTGCATTTCGCCGGCTCGATCGTGGTGCCGGAATCCGTTGCCGATCCGCTCGCCTACTATCTCAACAACACCTGCAAATCTCGGGCGCTGATCGCGTGCGCGGTGGAGACCAAGGTGCCCAATTTCATTTTCTCCTCGACCGCGGCGGTCTACGGCATGCCGGAGATCAATCCGGTGACCGAGCATGCCGTGCTCGCGCCGATCTCGCCTTACGGCAGCTCCAAACTGATGACGGAGACGATGCTGCGCGACACGGCCAAAGCGTATCCGCTGCGCTTCGTGGCGCTCCGCTATTTCAACGTGGCCGGCGCCGACCCGAAGGGCCGCAGCGGCCAGTCGACCGCGGAGGCGACGCATCTCATCAAGGTGGCTTCGGAGACGGCGCTCGGCATGCGGCCGTCGCTCGAAGTGTTCGGCACGGATTACGAGACGCCGGACGGCACCTGCATCCGCGACTACATCCATGTCAGCGACCTGGTGCGCGCCCATCTCGACGCGCTGCGCTATCTGCGCGCGGGCGGCGAGAGCATCGTTCTGAATTGCGGCTACGGCAAAGGCTTCTCCGTGCTCGATGTGATCGCGGCGGTGAAGCGGGCGGCGAACGCGGACTTCGTCGTGCATATGACCGACCGCCGGCCGGGCGACCCGGCCGCGCTCGTGGCCGGCGCCGACCGCATCCGCGAGGTGCTGGGCTGGGTGCCGCAGCGCAACAATCTCGACACGATCGTCGAGGACGCGCTTTCCTGGGAAAAGCGCCTCAGGGACTATCGCGCGGCGTCTTGAGCTTTTCGCCGTTTTCGCCTTTTCAGCGTCAAAAGCGCTCGTCACAATCGGTCTCCAAGCGTCGAACTTGACGGGATAGGGGTAGCGGATGGGAATGCTTCGGCTGTGGCAGGCGGCTCTCGCGCTGTGTCTCACCATGCAGCTCCTGCCGCAGGCGGCGCACGCCGCGGACGACGTGGCGGCGTACAAGAAGGCCGTCGAGGCGCGTTTCGAGGCGTGGCTGCAAGGGCTGTGGCCCGAGGCGGAAGCGGCCGGCGTGTCGCGCAAGACCTTCGACACCCAACTCAAAGGCATGAAGCTCGACTGGTCGCTGCCGCAACTCGTGCCGCCCGACCCGGCAGGCCCGGACGGACCTCCGCTTCCCGCCGCCCTCAAGCCGAAGCCGCGCCATCAGGCCGAGTTCGACATCCCGGAGAAATATTTCAGCAGCCGCAGCTTGAACGCTTTGGCGAATGGCGGGCGCAGCCGGTACAAGCAGCTCGCACCGACCCTGTCAGCGATCCAGAAACAATACGGCGTGCCCGCGAGCATCATCGTGGCGATCTGGGGCCGCGAGACGGGGTTCGGCGCCGCCGCGCTCCCCTATGACGCCCTCACGGCCATCGCCACCCAGGCCTTCATGGGGCGCCGGCCCGAGGAGTTCCGTCCGCAGCTCATCGGCGCGCTCAAGATCATCCAGTCTGGCCACGCCACCCGCGCCGAGATGAAAAGCTCGTGGGCCGGCGCTATGGGCCACACGCAGTTCCTGCCCGGCGATTTCGAGAACTATGCCGTCGATTTCGACGGCGACGGCAGGCGCGACATCTGGAGCTCGATACCGGACGCACTCGCCTCTGCCGGCAATTCGCTGCACAGTCAAGGCTGGGACGGCAATCAGCCTTGGGCCTATGAGGTCGATCTGCCGAAGGGCTTCGACTGCACGCTGCAAGGCCCGGACTTGGCGCGGCCGATTCATGAATGGGTCAAGCTCGGGGTGGCGCGGGTGCGGGGGCGACCGTTTCCGGAGGCGCGGCTCAACGACCAGGCGTTTCTCGTGCTGCCGGCCGGCATGAAGGGACCCGCCTTCCTCGCCACCAACAACTTCTCGGTGTTGAAGCTCTACAACAACTCAGATGTCTACGCGATCTTCGTGGGCCACGTGGCCGATATGATCGCCTACAACGCGCCGGTCGATTTTGTTGGCACATGGCAGCCGGTCGAGCCCTTTGCGCGCGACCGCATCCAGCGCTTCCAGGAGGTCCTGGTGGCGCAAGGGCATGATGTGGGCAAGGTGGATGGCCTGGTCGGCTTCAAAACCCGCCAAACAATCGGTAAGGAGGAGAAGAGGTTCGGGCTGCCGCTCACCTGCTATCCCACCCATGCCCTGGTCGACCGAGTGCTCAAAGAGGCCAAAAACTAATGCAGATTTGTCTGCCTGGGGCTTGGCCCTGCCTAGGTTTTGCCCGGCCTGGTTGCTAAATTCGCCTATGCGAATCGACCGACACTCTAAAGCTTTGATCTTGGGCGCCGCGCCGGTGCTCATGCTGGCGCTGGCTATGCCGGAGCCGGCACGCGCGGACAAGTTCCAGGATTGCGTGGCGCGGTTCTGGCCGGCCGCAAGGTCCGCCGGGGTGAGCCGCGCGACCTTCGAGAAGGCGACCTCGGACATCAAGTTCGATCCGGAGGTGATCGAGGCGGCCAATTTCCAGCCCGAGTACAAGAAAGCCATCGGCGAGTATGTCGACCGCGCCGTCTCGGATAAGCGGATCGAGAATGGCAAGCAGAAGCTCACCGAGTACAAGCCGCTGCTCGATCAGCTCGAGGCCAAATACGGCGTCGACCGGCACATCATCATCGCCATTTGGGGCGTGGAGTCGAATTACGGCACGCAGCCCGGCGACAAGAACGTCATCCAGTCGCTGGCGACTCTCGCCTGCTCCGGCACCAAGGCCAAGTTCGCGCGGTCGCAGATCATTTCGGCGCTGAAGATCCTCCAGCACGGCGACGTGAGCCACGAGGCCATGAACGGCTCTTGGGCCGGCGCCATGGGGCACACGCAATTCATTCCCACGACCTACACGGCCTATGCGGTGGATCAGGACGGCGATGGACGCCGCGACATCTGGGGCACGATCCCTGACGCGCTGGGCTCGACCGCGAGCTATCTCAAAAGGTCGGGATGGCAGGCGGGTCAGACCTGGGGCTACGAGGTGAGGTTGCCGAGGGGGCTCAATCCGGACCGGATCAGCGAGAAGACCTATAAGACGCTCGGTCAGTGGCAGAAGCTCGGCATCGTGCGGGCCAACGGGGCGGAATTCCCGCGGCCAGGCGACAAAGCACAGCTCTTCGCGCCAGAGGGCGCGAAAGGGCCCTCCTTCCTGGTGCTCAACAACTTTCGGGCGATTCTCCACTACAACCAGGCGAAGTCCTACGCGCTCGCGGTCGGCCATCTGGCGGACCGGCTTGCGGGCTATGGCCCGTTCATCCAGGCCTGGCCCACCGACGAGTTGCATCTCTCGCTGGATCAGAGGACCGAACTGCAGCAGCACCTGATCACCATGGGGTATCTGGACGGCGAGGCGGACGGGGTGATCGGCCCGGCGACCCTCGACGGGGTCAGATCCTATCAGCGGGCCAAGGGCCTCCCCGTCGACGGCTATCCCTCTTTGACGATTCTGAAGAGGCTGCAGGCCGAGGCTCCTCCACCTCCGCCGCCGGCAGTTCCAGCGGCACCGGCGGCGTCCGCAGCCCCGGCAGCGCCGGCCGCCGGAGCGCAGGCGGCGGATCCCGTGGGCGCCATGATCGAGAGCCTGCCTCCGGCGAAGGCCGCGACCGAGGTGCCTCCCGCGACGACCGCCGTGCCGAAGGGAGCGCCGCCTGTGGCAGATTAGTGCTATAGGGTTTTCCGCTGCCCAATTGAGGGAGGGCCCCAGGGAGGGGTCCGATTGATCTTGATGATGTCTCGTTTTGCGTCGGCTGACCGCTCAGGCCATGGCATACCGGGATTGCGCGCGAGGGCGTTCGCTCTTGCTGCCGCTCTCGCCGCGGTGCTTGCGATGTGCCTTCTGCCTCAGCCTGCCGCGGCGCAAAGTTCGGCGCCGGCCCACCGCAGCTATATCACCCCGTTCCCCAACGGCGACCGCTACCGTATCGTCGTGCTCGGCGATTCCATGGGCGAGGGGCTGTGGGGCGGTCTTTATCGGGCCTTCGAGGACGATCCGACCTTGGAGTTCATTCAGCGCGCCAACGGGTCGACCGGTCTTGCGCGCCCCGACCGCTACGACTGGGATGCCGAGCTTGGCAAAATCTTGAAGGACGAAAACTATCAAATTGCCGTGGTGATGTTCGGCGGCGACGATATGCAGCCGATCCGCGAAGGCAAGAACGTGTTCAAGGTCGGCACCGAAGAGTGGCGTCAGGCCTATGGCAAGCGGGTGGAGAAATTCATCAGGAAGCTCCGGGAGGCCAATGTCGCCGTCTACTGGACCGGGCTGCCGGTCATGCGCAGTCCCGGCCAGACCAGCGATGCGGAGCAACTCAACGACGTGTTCCGCGAAAAGGCCTTCGTCAACGGCGCCAAGTATATCGATACGTGGGACGGTTTCGTCGACGAGTCCGGGCGGTACAGCGCCTACGGTCCCGACATGTCCGGACAGGTGAAACGCTTGCGTGGCGACGATGGGGTCCATCTCACCATGCGCGGCAACGTCAAGCTTGCCAATTTCGTCGAGAAGGAATTGCGCAAGGATTTGACGCAGGCCAAGTCCGAGCGGAACATCCCGCTGGCGGGCACCGAGGACGAGCAGGCGAAGATCACAAATCGGTTTGCGATGGTCAAACCGGCGCCTCAAGGCCCTGCCGAGAGTGCAAATGCCGACGACGCAAACGAGCCGGACGGCGCAAAGGCCGGCGAAGAGGTCGCGGAAGGAGACGGCACCAAGGACGAGCTGCACGAGAGCCAGGTCGGCGACGTCAGTGTCGTCAGGCCCGCGCTCGCTCCCACGGCGCCCCAAGCGCCTTCGGGCCTGGCGTCCCAGCCCATCAATGTGTCGACCACGGAGCCCGAAGTCATCACGAGCCGGCTGCCCGACGGCTATACCGCCGTGGCGACGATCTCGGCGGTCGCCGATCTGTCGCTCGCCTCGTCGCGGCCCCGGCTGCCGTTGTCGCAACGGCCCTATTACAAGGTTTTGATCCGGGGCGAGCAGCTCGAGCCCAAGTCGGGCCGGGCGGACGATTTTGCCTGGCCGCCCGGCTAGGCCTGAGCGCTAGCCGCTTTTCGGAACCGCCAAAGATCGCTAGCGCGGAAGGTCGGTCTTCCCCATCAGGAATTTGTCGATGGCGTGTGCGGCTTGGCGGCCTTCGCGGATGGCCCAGACCACGAGCGATTGGCCGCGGCGCATGTCGCCGGCGGCGAACACCTTGGAGCGCGAGGTGTGATATTCGAGCTCGTTCGCTTTCACGTTGCCCCGCGCATCGAGATCGACGCCGAGATCCTCGATCATGCCGTCATGCACCGGATGGAGGAAGCCCATGGCAAGGAACACCAGGTCCGCAGGGATCTGAAACTCGCTGTCGGGGATCGGCTTCATCTGGCTGTCGAGGCGGACGCATTCGAGGGCCTCGACTTTGCCATCTCCGAGGAGCCGGCTCGTCGCCACGCTGAAGTCGCGGGTGGCGCCCTCGGCTTGGCTCGACGAGGTGCGAAGCTTGAGCGGCCAATGGGGCCAGGTGAGATCCTTGTTCTCCTTCTCGGGCGGCTGCGGCATGATCTCGAGCTGGGTCACCGAGGTGGCGCCTTGGCGGAAGGCGGTGCCGATGCAGTCTGAGCCGGTGTCGCCGCCGCCGATGACGACGACCTTCATGCCCTCGGCCAGAATCGGCTCGACGTCGCCAAGCGGCTCGCCGGAGACGCGGCGGTTCTGCTGGGGCAGATAATTCATGGCGAAATGGACGCCCGCGAGCTCGCGCCCCGGCACGGCAAGATCGCGCGGCTGCTCGGAGCCGCCGGCGAGCAGCACCGCATCGTAGTCGCGCTCGAGCTTGAGGATGCGCACGTCGCGGCCGACCGTCACGTTGCAGTGGAAGGTCACACCCTCGGCTTCCATCTGCGCCACCCGGCGTTCGACGATGTACTTCTCCATCTTGAAGTCGGGGATGCCGTAGCGAAGAAGCCCGCCCGGTTGCGCGTTCTTCTCATACACATGCACGTCATGGCCGGCGCGGGCGAGCTGCTGGGCGGCGGCAAGGCCCGCCGGGCCTGAGCCGACGATCGCCACGCGCTTGCCCGTCTTCTTTTTCGGCGGCTGCGGCGTCACCCAGCCTTCCTCGAAGCCTCTGTCGGCGATGGCGCATTCGATCGACTTGATGGTGACGGGCTCGTCGATAATGTTGAGCGTGCAGGCGGCCTCGCACGGCGCCGGGCAGATCCGCCCCGTCACCTCGGGGAAGTTGTTGGTCGAATGCAGGTTCTGCAGCGCGTCGGCCCAGTCCGCGTGATAGACGAGGTCGTTCCAGTCCGGGATCTGGTTGTTCACCGGGCAGCCGGTATGACAATAGGGGATGCCGCAATCCATGCAGCGCGCGGCTTGGCGCGCGAGTTCGCCGTCGCTCGGCGGGATGATGAACTCCTTGAAATGGCGCACGCGGTCGGAGGCCGGCTCGTAAGTCCGCTCCTGACGCTCGATCTCCAGAAAGCCAGTGATCTTGCCCACGTTCTTGGCCCTAACCCATCTCAAGTTCTCGTCAAGCGTACCGCACCTTCGCGTGGCAGGGCCACAGCCTGGCGTTAAGCCAGGACAGGACCGCTTTCCTGCCGGATTATTTGCCGTTGCCGCGCAGTCCGATCTCGATCCCGCCGAGGCCGGTCTTATCGGCGACCTGCTGGCGCGCCATCTCCTCCAAGGCGCGGCGGTACTCGACCGGCATAACCTTGACGAATTTCGGGAGATACGCCGCCCAATTGTCGAGGATCGCCCGCGCCCGCGTCGAGCCCGTGTAGTGCAGATGGTTCTCGATCAGCTGGTGGAGCCGCTCCTCGTCGAAGCGGGTCATGTCGGTCACATCGACGAGACCATGGCTCTCGAGATCGCCGCCCTGGTGCGCCCGGTGCTCCATGACTTGGTTCTCGCTCGGTACCGGCTCGAGATCGACCATGGCGAGGTTGCAGCGACGCTCGAAGTCGCCGTCCTCATCGAGCACATAGGCGATGCCGCCGGACATACCGGCCGCGAAGTTGCGCCCCGTGGGCCCGATTACCGCCACGACGCCGCCGGTCATGTACTCGCAGCCGTGATCGCCAGTGCCCTCGACCACGGCGATGGCGCCGGAGTTGCGCACGCCGAAGCGCTCGCCGGCGACGCCGCGGAAATAGCACTCACCGGCAATGGCGCCGTAAAGCACCGTGTTGCCGACAATGATGGACTTCTCCGGCACGATGGAGGACTCCGCGGGCGGGCGGACGATGATGCGGCCGCCCGAGAGGCCCTTGCCGACATAGTCGTTGCCTTCGCCCACGAGATCCAAGGTGACACCGTGGGCAAGCCAGGCGCCGAAGCTCTGGCCGGCCGAGCCCTTGAACCGAACCCAGATGGTCTCCTCGGGCAGGCCCGCATGGCCGTAGCGCTTGGCGATCTCGCCGGACAGCATGGCGCCGGTGGAGCGGTCGACGTTCTTGATCGGCAGGTCGAGCTTGACCGGCTTCTTGTCCTCGATTGCCTCGCGGCAAAGCGCGATGAGCTTGTTGTCGAGGACCTTGTCGAGGCCGTGATCCTGGCGCTCTGAATTGCGGATGGCGACCTCGGGCGGCACCTCGGGCTTGTGGAACAGCCTGGTGAAGTCGAGGCCCTTCGCCTTCCAATGCTCGATCGCACGCTCCTTATCGAGCACCTCTGTGTGACCGATCATCTCGGCAAAGGTGCGGAAGCCGAGCGCGGCCATGTACTCGCGCACCTCTTCGGCCACGTAGAAGAAGTAGTTGATGACGTGCTCGGGCTTGCCTTGGAAGCGCGCGCGCAACACCGGGTCTTGCGTGGCGATGCCGACCGGACAGGTGTTGAGGTGGCACTTCCGCATCATGATGCAGCCGGCGGCGATCAGCGGCGCCGTGGAGAAGCCGAACTCGTCGGCACCGATCAGCGCACCGACCACGACGTCGCGCCCGGTGCGCACGCCGCCGTCCACCTGGACGGCGATGCGGCCGCGCAAGTGGTTCAGCACCAGCGTCTGCTGCGTCTCGGCGAGGCCGATCTCCCATGGGCTGCCGGCATGCTTGATGGAGGTGAGGGGCGAGGCGCCCGTGCCGCCCTCGAAGCCGGAGATGGTCACGTGATCGGCCATGGCCTTGGCCACGCCGGCGGCGACCGTGCCGACGCCGACCTCGGAGACGAGCTTGACCGAGACGTCGCCGCTCGGGTTGACGTTCTTCAGGTCGAAGATCAGCTGCTTCAGATCCTCGATCGAGTAGATGTCGTGATGCGGCGGCGGCGAGATGAGCCCCACGCCGGGCGTGGAGTGGCGCACCTTGGCGATCGTGGCATCGACCTTGTGGCCAGGCAGTTGGCCGCCTTCGCCGGGCTTGGCGCCTTGGGCCATCTTGATCTGCATCATGTCGGAATTGACGAGATATTCAGCGGTCACGCCGAAGCGGCCCGAGGCCACCTGCTTGATGGCGGAGCGCATGGAATCGCCGTTCGGCAACGGCTTGAAGCGGTCCACTTCCTCGCCGCCTTCGCCGGTGTTCGACCGGCCGCCGATGCGGTTCATGGCGATGGCAAGCGTGGTGTGCGCCTCGCGGCTGATCGAGCCGAAGGACATGGCGCCGGTGGCAAAACGCTTGACGATCTCGGAAGCCGGCTCGACCTCGTCGAGCGGGATCGGCACGCGCCCGATCTCATCCGCCGTCTTGATGCGGAACATGCCGCGCATGGTGAGGAGGTTCGCGGACTGCTCGTTGATGGCTTGCGCGAAGGCGCGATATTTCTCGGGCAGCTTGCCGCGCACGGCGTGCTGGAGATTGGCGACCACCTCGGGACGCCAGGAATGGGTCTCACCGCGGATGCGGAAGGCGTATTCGCCGCCGACATCGAGCGCGTTCTTCAGCACGGAGCTCTCGCCGAAGGCGAGGCGGTGGCGCTCCACGGTCTCGCGCGCGATCTCCTCGATCCCGACGCCCTCGACCTGGGTGTTGGTGCCGGTGAAGTACTTGGCGACGAAGTCGGACCGCAAGCCCACGGCGTCGAAGATCTGCGCGCCGCAATAAGACTGGTATGTGGAGATGCCCATCTTGGACATCACCTTCAGGATGCCCTTGTCCACGGCCTTCATGTAGCGCTTGATGGCTTCCGCGGCGGTCAGCTCCTCGTCGATCTCGGGCAGGATGGCCTCGATGGTCTCGAAGGCGAGATAGGGGTTGATGGCCTCGGCGCCATAGCCCGCGAGCGTGCAGAACTGGTGCACCTCGCTCGCCTCGCCGGTCTCGACCACGAGTCCGACGGACGTCCGCAAACCGTTGCGGATCAGGTGATGATGCACCGCGCTGGTCGCGAGCAGCGACGGGATCGCGATGCGGTCGGGGCCGGTGGCGCGATCGGATAGGACGATGATGTTCTCGCCCTCGAGCACGGCTTCCTCGGCCTTGCGGCAGACTTTCTCCAGCGCGCGCTCCATGCCCGTCTCGCCTTGCTCGACGGGGTAGGTGATGTCCAGCGTCACCGTGCGGAACTGGTTGTCGGCGACCTCGCCGATGGCGCGGATGCGCTCGAGGTTCTCGTTGGTGAGAATGGGATGTGCCGCCTCCAGCCGCTTCTGCTTGGAGGTGCCTTCGAGGTCGAGCAGGTTCGGCCGCGGACCGATGAAGGTCACGAGCGACATGACGAGCTCCTCGCGGATCGGATCGATCGGCGGGTTCGTCACTTGGGCGAAGTTCTGCTTGAAATAGGTGTGCAGCAGCTTCGGACGGTCGGACAGCGCCGAGATCGGCGTGTCGGTGCCCATGGAGCCGATCGCTTCCTGGCCGGTCTGGGCCATCGGCGTCATCAGGAACTTGATGCTCTCCTGCGTGTAGCCGAAGGCCTGCTGGCGATCGAGCAGGCTCACATTGGTGCGCGCTGCCGGCGCCGAGCCGCCCGGCAGCTCGTGCACGCGGATCTGGGTGCGGTCGAGCCACTGCTGATAGGGATGCGCGGCCGCGAGCTCCGCCTTGATCTCCTCGTCGGAGACGATGCAGCCCTTTTCCAGGTCGATGAGCAGCATTTTGCCCGGCTGAAGCCGCCACTTCTCGACGATCTTCTCCTCGGGAAACGGGAGGACGCCCGTCTCCGACGCCATGACCACGAGGCCGTCGTCGGTGACGAAATAGCGCGCAGGCCGGAGGCCGTTGCGGTCGAGAGTGGCGCCGATCTGGCGGCCATCGGTGAACGCCATGGCGGCGGGCCCGTCCCACGGCTCCATGAGGCAGGCGTGATACTCGTAGAAGCCGCGCCGCTTGGCATCCATCAGCGGATTGCCGGCCCAGGCCTCAGGGATCAGCATCATCGCCGCATGGGCGAGGCCGTAGCCGCCTTGCACTAGGAACTCGAGCGCGTTGTCGAAGCAGGCGGTGTCCGACTGACCTTCGTAGGAGATCGGCCACAGCTTCTGGATGTCCTCTCCGAACAGGGGTGAGGACACGCTCGCCTGGCGCGCGGCCATCCAATTGACGTTGCCGCGGAGCGTGTTGATCTCTCCGTTATGGGCGACCATCCGGTAGGGATGGGCGAGTTTCCACGACGGGAACGTGTTGGTCGAGAAGCGCTGATGCACGAGGGCCAGTGCCGAGGCGAAGGCCGGGTGATGCAGGTCCTGGTAATAGGCGCCAAGCTGGTAAGCGAGGAACATGCCCTTGTAGACCAGCGTGCGGCAGGAGAGCGACACGGTGTAGAAGCCGATATCGCGGCCGCCAGTCTCGCCGTTGATGGTGTTGGAAATGACTTTGCGCAGGAGATAGAGCCGGCGCTCGAACTCCGTCTCGTCCTCGATATCCGGCCCGCGGCCGATGAAGACCTGGCGATGGGTGGGCTCGGTCTCGATGACGTTCGGCGACAGGCAGGTATTGTCGGTCGGCACCATGCGCCAGCCGAGAAGCTGCAGGCCCTCGGCCTCGACGACGCGCTCCACCACGGACTCGCAATAGATGCGCTGTGCCTGGTTGGCCGGCATGAACATATGCCCGACCGCGTACGCGCCGGGACCGGGCAGCTTGATGTTCAGCTTCGGGCAGACCTCCTGGAAAAAGGCATGCGGAATCTGCACGAGGATGCCGGCGCCGTCGCCGTCGCGCGGGTCGGCGCCCGCCGCACCGCGATGGGTGAGGTTCTCCAGGATCTGCAAGCCATGCTCGATGATCGTATGGCTCTTGTGGCCCTTCAGGTTCGCTACGAAGCCGACACCGCAAGCATCGTGCTCGTTGGCCGGATCATAGAGTCCTTGCGCAGGCGGCAGGCCGTACGGTGCCGCAGCCACAGGTCCAGGAATGAGCGCACGGGGTGCCATGGTCGTCGTGGAACCTTTGCCCGTCCCAAGCGAGAGCGGGCCCTGTTAGAGTTTGGCGAATGGCCGGTCTCTCCACCAGCATAAAGCGTCTGGCGTTAGAGCGAAGACCCTGGCCTTAGGCGGCTAGCGCCCTCTGCGCCAGCGATGCGGGGTCGGGGACCGGATTTTGCCTCTCAAAAAGAAGCCTCTTCACCCCATGCCGCAGTTCCAGAACAAAGGTCAGCAAGCCTGTCCTATTTGACCTCAAAATGACAGATTTACAAGGGGGACACAAGCGGGATTCGGTGCTTTCAGACCCCCAAAAGCCGTGAGTCCGGTCACTTTTGTCTGGCGGAGGCGTGATTTGAATGTGAGCGCAAGCACTGGCCTACTCGATGCGCAGTTTAAGCATGCCGGGATGCCGCACGTTCCGGTGGAAAACTGACCCACTTCGAGGAGCTGACATGAACGATCACACCAAGAAACTCACTGGCGTGGCGATCGGCTGCGCCTTCGCCGCCGCCCTCGGGATGGCCGCCTCGAGCCAGGCTGCATCTGCCGCAGACGATCAGGAGAAGTGCTACGGCGTGGCCAAGGCCGGCGAGAACGACTGCAAGGCCGGCGAAGGCACGACCTGCGCCGGAACGTCCAAGATCGACTACCAGGGCAATTCCTGGAAGCTCGTGCCGAAGGGCACCTGCGTGACCATGGAGCTGCCGGACGATCGCAAGGGCAGCCTCGAGCCGCTCGACCGTGATCTGCCTCCCGCCTAGGGCGTCGTGATGGCGTTCGCCTCAGGTCATCACAGCCCGATCCCGCCACGGGCAGGGGTCGGGCTGAAGCCTCAGCACTATCGCGACATCCTCGATGGTGCGCCCGATATCGGCTGGTTCGAGGTCCACGCCGAGAACTATATGGGCGCGGGTGGCCCGCCGCACGCCTACCTGACGGCGGTGCGCGAACGCTATCCGCTCTCGCTACACGGGGTGGGGCTGTCGATCGGCGGCATTGGCCCTCTCGACAAAGATCATCTCCGCCGCTTGCGGTCGCTCGCCGACCGCTATCAGCCGGCGCTGTTCTCCGAGCACCTCGCCTGGTCGAGCCACGACACGGTCTATCTCAACGACCTCCTGCCCCTGCCTTACACCGAGGAGACGCTCGATCGGGTGTGCACGCATATCGATGAGGTGCAGGACACGCTTCAGCGGCAGATGCTGCTCGAGAACCCCTCGACCTACGTGGCGTTTGCCGAGACCTCCATGAGCGAGGTGGCGTTCTTGCGCGAGGTGGTCCGCCGGACCGGGTGCGGACTTCTGCTCGACGTCAACAACGTGTTCGTCCAAGCCGCCAATCACGGCTTCGACGCGGCCGGATATGTCGACAGCTTTCCGACCGAGCATGTCGGCGAGATCCATCTCGGCGGTCATGACGAAGATGAGGACGACGACGGCTCGGCGCTCCTCATCGACGATCACGGGCGCGAAGTGGCAGACCCCGTGTGGGCGCTCTATGCACGCGCGCTGGCCCGCACCGGTCCGAAGCCGACCCTGATCGAATGGGATAACGACGTGCCCGATTGGGCCACCCTATTCGCCGAGGCGAGGCGCGCCGATGCTGTCATCGCCGGCCGGCGCGAGCACCGTGTGGCGGTGTGATGGCGATGCGCGGTGCGGAGCTTCAGAGCGCTTTTGTCCGTGCCGTCCTCGACGTAGGGGCGGCGGTCCCGCGGCCGCTCGTGCGCAAGGCCAGTGGCACCCCGTCGCGCCGCTTCGGCGTCTATCGCAACAATGTCTATGCAAGCCTGATCGATGCGCTGGCCAACCGCTTCCCTGTGGCGGCGCGGCTGGTGGGCGAAGAGTTCTTCCGCGCCATGGCCCGGGCCTATGTGGAGAAGGACCCGCCGCGCTCGCCCGTGCTGCTCCGCTACGGCGAAGGCTTCGCCGCTTTCGTCGCGGACTTTCCACCTGCCGCCCCGGTGCCCTATCTCGCCGACGTCATGCGTCTCGAATGGGCGTGGCACGCGGCCTATCACGCCGCCGATGCGAAACCGCTGCCGCTCGCGGGCCTGAAGGCGGTGGCGGAGGGGGCGGCAGAGGCGAGGCTCACGCTTCATCCCTCGCTTCACGTGGTGCGCTCGCTCTACCCGGTGATCACCATTTGGCAGCTCGCGTCGCGGGACGGCGAAAACGAGGCGGCGCGACTCCCGGCCGACGGGGAGGACGCGCTCGTGATACGGCCGAAGCTCGATGTGGAGGTGCGCCGTCTGCCGGAGGGCGGGGCGCGCTTCGTCCTTGCGCTGGAACGCGGGGCGACAATCGGAGAAGCGGCAGGAAGGTGCCTTGGGGAGGCGCCAGCGTTCGATCTCGCCGCCAATCTGGCCGGGTTGATCGCGAGCGGGGCCATCGTCGACATGATCTCCGGCACCGCCAAGTCTTAACGAGATATTGTCCGCCAGTCCGCGCCGTTAAGGCTCGCGTAAGTTGCGGGGCGTACGCTTTCTCTTAGCCGGCGTTAAGGTTCTGCGTACGCGCGGCACTCCTGGCAGGTCGTTCTCTCCCATAGCACCTGCGAAACCGAGAAGGGCGCCCCCCACGGCGGAGGACGCCCTTCTTGCTAGCGCGAAAATCTGGATCCAGACGGGCGACTAGGCAGCCTTGCTGTCGATGACCTTGGGCTGCTCGGCCGTCTTGGTGGTGATCTCAATGGTGCGGGGCTTCATAGCCTCGGGCAGCTCGCGTACGAGGTCGACGTGGAGCAGGCCGTTCTCCAGCGTTGCGCCCTTCACTTCGACATGATCGGCGAGCTGGAAGCGGCGCTCGAAGCTGCGCGCTGCGATACCGCGGTGCAGGAAGGTGGAATTCTCCTGCTCGGCGCGCTTCTCGCCTTTAATGGAAAGCGTGTTTTCTTTCACCTCGATGTCGAGGTCGCCCTCACCGAATCCGGCAACGGCCATGCTGATGCGGTAGGCGTTCTCGCTGACCCGCTCGATGTTGTAGGGGGGGTAGCTCGGCGCCTCGCCCTCGAACGCGCTCAGCGTGTCGAGCAGCGAGCCGATGCGATCGAAGCCGATGGTGGAGCGGTAAAGGGGGGAGAGATCGAAGTGTCTCATGTCACATCCTCCGTAAGAAGCGATATGGTTCTGCCCGCTCTTTCCGGCGAGCCGGGCACGTCAAGACGCAAGCCCCGGAGGGCCTTACGCGCTTCCGATATGGGTGCGGGGCCTAGGGGCTTCAAGAGGGCAGGCGGATTGAATATGCATAGCAATCAGCACATTGGCAGTGTACAGACGGTCTGCTGGCCGGCATGTCCGCGCGCGGCAATAGTGTGGTCATG
>Ga0307442_1000519_pt1 | contig 18746 bp, 25 predicted proteins | sample SalMarWE160430MG_FD_202143 | JGI IMG/M metagenome (GOLD analysis project Ga0307442, IMG submission 202143) | Salt marsh sediment microbial communities from the Plum Island Ecosystem LTER, Massachusetts, United States - WE1604-30 | ecosystem: Environmental > Aquatic > Marine > Intertidal zone >...
CCATTACTTTATACTTCTTGATAAAATCTTTAAATTCTTGAAGTAAATTTTTTGGAGGCGGAGGTGTTGGCGGAGGACTGAGAAATTCTCTAATTTTTTTTAATTCTTCTAACATTTCATTTTCTTTTGACAAATTAGCTTTCACCTAAAATTTTTTTTAAATAAATTTCCATTTTAAGATGAATAGACGGTTAATTATATTTGATGAGGATTATTTAAAATTTCTTTTTATTTTATATAATACAAAAGAAAACTTAGTATTCGATTTTTTGAATAGAACTCGTTAGAATTTAAGTTTTTAAGGAATTACGACTTAAAAAGAGATTTGTTAAAAAAAAAATCTTTAATCTAAACCAAGTTCAGGCTATTCATTTTTTGATATTTCTAATTCAATCTAATAAAAATTATTCAAAAATTATTTAATTTTAAATTAATTTCTTTCAATTATGAGTAATATTGGTTTTAATAAATTTCAAGGAGACGTAAAAACTCAGAATGTGAAATATCTCGCTGATCCTCAACTTAGAAATATCGTGAACGTTGCAATAGCTCTCGGACGACCTTTATTAGTAAAAGGTGAGCCAGGAACTGGAAAAACAATGCTTGCACATGCTATAGCTGAAAGTTTAAATAAGAGACTAATAGTATGGAACATTAAAAGTACAACTGAAGCTATTGATGGTTGTTATATGTATGATACAGTTCAGAGACTGAATGATAGTAGGTTTGGTTGCGAGGACCGAGATGTTGATAATATACATGATTATATAACCCTTGGACCTTTAGGGGATGCGTTTGATTCTGAAGAACAAGTTGTTCTTTTATTAGATGAGATTGATAAAGCTGATATTGAATTTCCTAATGACTTACTACAAGAATTAGATGTTATGGAGTTTTACATTAAAGAAACCAAAGAATTCGTGAAAGCTAAAACTAGACCAATTGTAGTAATTACTTCCAACAATGAAAAGGAACTTCCCGATGCATTTCTAAGAAGATGTGTATTTCACTGGATTGAATTCCCCTCTAAAACATTTATGGCAGAAATTTGTAGACTACATTACCCTAATTTAAAGCAAAACCTCTTAGATCAATGTTTACAACATTTTTATGCATTAAGAGCTATAACAAAACTTCGAAAAATGCCCTCTACCTCTGAACTTCTTGATTGGATTGGGGTGTTATTAAAAAGTGGAATAACCATGGATGAATTAAAGAAAGGAATTCCATTCTTAGGCGTATTAATTAAAAAGGAAAAAGATTTTGAAATCACTTTAGATAAAATTAAATTTCCAACTTAATATATCAAATAAACTTTTTCTCTAAATGTCTTACCTCTAATGAAATAATTCAACCCATTTTATTATATGCAATTTTAATATTTTTCAAGTTTGTTTTTTAAAACTTTCATTTATTAAATTGAATTAAGGTTTTGAATTTCATTAACAATATTAGAACAAAAGTAGAAATCAAAACAAAAAAAGTAAAACCAGTAAAATTTTAAATTATTCTTCATCATTACTATTTTTAATTTTTCAAATTAAGTTTTTAGATTTAATAGGAAGTTGTTTATGTATAGCCGCAATAATTTAAATTTTGAATATAAATATCGTACCATTTCAGTGGAACATTTAGGAGAACTTCAAGAAGATATCGATAAATTGCGTCGTGCGGAAAAACTTAGTGATAATGAAGTTTATAGGAGTTATATTGACAGTAAAAAGTTTGAAATCCCAGAAAATCTTCCTAATGCTAAATCGATAGTAATACTTGCGATATTTAGTAAGTTAGCATTAGTAAATTTTCATTTAGATGGCAAGAACCATGAAATCATGATACCCCCCAATTATTATGATGATGGAACAACATTTGAAGACTTCGAGAATCTAATATTGAAAGAGATAATAAAAGAATCAGGATATAAAGTTGAATTTACTAATAAACTACATGTGAAATTATTAGCTGTTAGAAGTGGGCTTGGAAAATATGGCAGGAATAATATTTGTTACATTGATGGTTGGGGGAGTATGATAAATTTATTTGCCTATTTTACAGATTTTCAGTTTGAAGAAGATCATTGGACAGAAATGAAAATGATGGATCAATGTGAAAATTGCACAATTTGTTTTAATAACTGCCCGACAAACGCAATACCCCCACCAACTGATAATAATTTTGTAATTAATGCAGGGAAATGTATTTCTATGTATAATGAAATTAAAGGAATAATTCCAGACTGGATTCCTTCTGATGCTCATAACGCTTTAATTGGATGTATGAGATGCCAAAAATCTTGTCCAAGCAATCGCGAAGTAATCGGGTTAACAGAAATACTTGAGAATATTACAGAAGAAGAAACTAGATTGTTATTGGACGGATCCAAAGATGAAAAATTAGCATATTCCTTATCTAAAAAGCTTAAAATGTTTTCTCCTCCTGATGCAGAACGAGTACTTCCTGTTCTTAAGAGAAATCTTTCATTTTTCCTTAGGTCTCAGAAATTTTAAATTTAAAAAAAAAAACTTTTTTTAATTCTATTAAACTATATTATTATGGATAATCTCCAATTTCCTCAAGGTAAACTTTAAATGATGCTATGAACCAGCAGATAGTATTATAATCCAATGATGAATCTAAAATCTCCTCAGCTCTTTCAATAACGTCCTTTTCAGAATATTTCTTATGCCCCTTCTCAAATATCAAATTAAGTTCTGCAAGAGCCCAACACATAGCATCAAATGGGAAAAAACTATTTAATAAATGCTGAAAAACTTTTTCAGTATTTATTCTTCGATTTTCAGTCATTTCTATGACTTTTAATAAATTAACTTTATTTTTTGGCAGTAATTCAAAAAATACTTCAGGTTGTGCTATTAACATTTTTCATATCACCCCTTTTATTTTTATTTGGAATTTATTTTTTACAAATTTTAAATAAAATAATCTAATAGGTAATTATGATTCACATTTTATTCTCCAACTTTCTAATCAAATTATCTATTTTCTTTTTACGTTGCCATTGCTGTATAGAGGTTTTAAAATCTTCTTTTATAATATAATTATTATTTATTTTTTCTTTTTGTTTTACTTGATAAGAATTGAAAATATTCCTATCATTTATTCGATAAAGATCTTGTATTTCTTTTGTCATTTCATCCTCATCCCTTTTCATTAAAATTCTAATTTTTTTGAAGTTCTATCATGTTTCCTACTATTCTTAACGAATATGATGATTTATTTACTACAGCAAAAATTTTTTTATTAAAAAATACCACCTCAAATTTTCTCTATTATTGAATAATTTTCAATATATAATTTTCTTATTAGATTATTTTTTTCTTCTTTTACCATCTAATATTTATAAAGAAAAATATTTAAATATTTCGGAACTAGTTCGGAAAAAAGTGGGAAAAACCGAACATTATTCATACTAAAAACATTTGTATTGGAAAAAATAATCTTTAAATAGAAAAATATCATTATATTTAATTATATTTAATGATAACTAATAATTATTAATTAAAAAAAGTGTGAAAAAAGTTATGGAAATGGATTGGGAAATTGGAAAAGAAGCACGTGAATTAGATGAAAAGCCCATTATAGAAAGAATGAGAGTAGAAAAACGTTCTATTATGAAAATAAGTGTTGCTTTACTTTTTTATTTTGTAACAATGGTCTTATTTTACTTTGTGTTTTAAGGTTAAATAATCATGGAATTAATCTTAATTATAATTTTATTTGCATTTTTATTTGAATCTATGGATTCTATGGCTGGAATGGGTTTTGGCACAGCATTATCGCCTTTATTATTCTTAATGGGTTATACTCCTCTTCAAGTAGTTCCAACTATTTTAATTTCAGAGGCTATTACTGGAGCAATTGATACAATTTTTGATCATGAATTTAAAAATGTCCGTTATTCTTTTCGGCCATTAAATGATGCTACTAAAATGGCTTTAATAATGGCATTTTTTGGATGTTTAGCAATCTTCGCATCTATATGTCTTGGTTATTTTGCAATAAAATTCCCTGATATCGTAATAAAAACCTATGTAGCGATTTTAATCCTTTTTATGGGGATTTCAGGATTTATCAAAATAAAATTAAACAACATTAAATTTTCTAAAAAGCGACCAAAAATGTTAATAGGTTTTTCAGCATTAGCAGGTTTCAATAAGGGGATTGGAGGAGGAGGTTATGGTCCAGTCATAACTATGGGTCAAATTTTTTCTGGAGTTTATGAAAAAAGCGCTACTGCTATTGTGTCTTTTGCAGAATCTATTGTCTCGATTATGGGTATATTCACATTTTTTCTGATAAGTTTTGCTGGTGTTATGGTAGATCTTGTTCTTCTTCCATCATTGTTTACTGGAGGTTTTTTTGCAGCTCTTATAGCTCCTTATTTAGTAAGAGTTCTGCCAAATAAATTTTGGAGATATTTGATACCTGCTTATGCGTTTGGAATTGGAATATATTTAATTTTACAAATATTTGTTTTATAAATTATATCTTATCTAATGTATAAAAAGTAATATTAACTTGAATTGAGTCTTAAAAAAATAAAAGAAAAGAAATAAAAACTTATTTCTTTAAATTCGCAAAGCAATCATCACAAAAAAAAATTCTTCGCATTTTACTTGTGTCCCAAACCATATGACCCGATTTATGTTTCGTTTCGCAGCCCCAACACATTTTGAATACTTTAGTATCAACAAAATATTCATTTTCTACTTTAAAAATATCGTCTTTTATTATCTCTTTATAACTCTTCAATTTTTTAACAACTTACTTCTACTTTAATTTTTGAATGAATATTCAACATTTAAAAACTAATTAATAGATATTAATATAGTAATTTAAGACTTATGAATAATCATTCAGAAACCTTTAATTATAAATATATTTCTATTTTTTAAATTTCAATAACATCTTAATCATTAAATTTAAGTTTTAAGAATAATTATTCTCAAATTACAATTCTTTTTTTATTCATTCGAAAAAAAAAAGAATAAGAATAAGTGTGAGATATATGAATAGAATTATTGGAATTCCTTCCGATGGCCCTGAAACTTCTGATAATATATCACTTCATTTTGGACATTGCAGCTATTTTGTTGGAATTGAAATCTATGATGATGGTAAGTTCGGAAAAGTTTTTGCATTACCTAATAATGGTCATTCTAGCTGTATGGAACCAGTTATGAATATGAAACAAAGAAATGTTACTGATATGATTTTAACTGGTATTGGGATGCGCCCATTTATGGGTTTTCAACAAGTTAATATAAATTTATTTCAAGGTATCAATGGAAGTATTGAAAAAAATGTAAGATTGTTATTAACAGGTCAATTAACATCATTAAATAACTCTAGCTGTGGAGATAATTCAGATCATTCTCACACTCATTAAATGAAAATAAAAACAAAATTTAAACTTAAATGAGTTGAATATATATGCCAAGTTTTAAAGAAACATATAATGCCATCAAGGCCGATTGGAATGCTGGAGAAAAGAACTTTAACATTGAATGCGAGATGCTATCAGATGGTATGCAAGTCAAATGTATAATGGGTAATCCTGGTGGGGATCCTTTTGAATTATTAATAGATGCTCCTGGTGGATTAGATGGGACAAATAAAGGACCATCACCATTATTAGTGATTTTATCTTCTATTGGTGCTTGTATCATTGCTGTGACTAAATTCTGGGCTAAAATAATGGATATTAACATCGAAGAGTTGAAGGTTTTCTCTCGGGGACATATTAATTTAGGAGCACTTTTTGGAATTGATGATTCAAAAATAGCCGGCTATGATAAGCTTGAACCCGTTATCAGGATTAAAGCTGATGCGTCTGAAGAGAAAATCAATGAATTAATGGATAAAGTTTTTACCCATTGTCCTGTAATTACTAATTTTGGTGGAGCTTCCCAAATTGCACCAAAGGTTCAGATTAGAAAATAAATATTTTCCTCCTTTTTTTTTTTTTGAAATTTATTTCTTTAATTCATAAAATTTAGCATAAATTATCATGGAAAAAGAGAAACTATTTCCAATATATATAAATCCAAATTTATGCGTATTATGTCAACGATGTATGTACAGTTGCCCAAAAAAAGCGATCTTTTTTAGAAATTCACTTCGCTATGTGAATTATGATAAATGTCAAGGATGTTTAAAATGCGTGGATGTTTGTGAGCATGGTGCCATTGAGGTTATCTCAATAGAAGAAGGAAAATTGAAGGGGTTTTGTATAGACCAAGAAAAATGCACTTTATGTAAACTCTGCTTGGAGGAGGACTTTTGCTTTCAAAATTTATTTGAATTGAAAAAAAATGAAAATACAGAGTGGATTGAATTTCGGAAAGAAAGTCTTTCAAATTGCTTTAAATGTCTAAAATGCTTTAAAAATTGTCCAAACAATGCAATAATACCTGACATTGATTAATATTAAAAATCTTTTTTATTCTAAATTCATGATAAGTAATTATAAGAAAACTAAAAGAGATAAAAATACAAAAGAGGTGAGAATATTGAGCCAAAGAGGTCGAAGAGGTGGTAGTAGAAGTGGGCAGAGTGGACGTAGAGGTAGGATGGGTGGTCCTGCATCTGCAGGTCCTAGTGGTCAATGTATATGTCCTAAATGTAATACAACTGTCCCTCATCAAGTGGGTATTCCCTGTTATAATCAAACTTGCCCGAATTGTGGTACTAAAATGACTAGAAAGTAAAATGAAAACTCTCTACAGCCTTAATTTAATAAATAATTCAATTTTTTTAATATATACGAAGCTTTACCTTTTAGAAAGATATCAACTACAGAATTTGTATATTTTGATTTTTCAATATTAATTTCTATAAATTTCGCTCCATTTTCTTTTGCGATAAAAGGAAGAGCAGAGGCAGGCATTATCTCTCCAGTCGTTCCAATTAATATAAATAAATCAGCTAAAGATGTTTCTTTTATCGCTTTATTATATATATCTTGAGGGATTGGCTCTCCGAAAAATACAAAATCTGGTTTTAATAAACCATTACATCTAGGACAATAAGGGGGAGATTCTTTAATGAACTCAGTACTATTATAGTTATTATTGCAGTTTAAACATGTTAATCTTCGTGATGTGCCATGAAATTCTATAACATTTTTACTTCCTGCCTTTTGATGTAAATTATCTATATTTTGAGTTATGATTGACGTGATGTATCCATTCTTTTCCATTTCTGCTAGTGCATAATGAGCATCGTTAGGGGTTGCTTTTCCAAAAAAATCATAAAAAATTTCCTTAATTAAACACCAGGATTTTTTCGGGTGTGCCAAAAAATAATTTGTATCTAAAAAAATAGGATTATATTTGCTCCATAATCCATTTTCTCCACGAAATGGTGGAATTCCGCTTTCTACAGAAATGCCTGCTCCAGTAAAGATCACTAAATATCTTGATTTTGAAATCCATTCGCTTGCTAAACGATATAAATTCTCATCCATTTATTATCCCTATTTTATAAAATAATAAGTAAAATCTTTATTCTATAGTTAAAATGAATAATATAATAAATCAATTAAACATCCTTCAAAATGAATAATACATATCTTAGTTCATAGTGAATAAAATTATTATTCTGTATACTATATTTAAAATTAAATTTAACTGAGGACTATATTTAAAATTGAAAACCAAAAACAAAATATGTAAATGGTATCCAGTTTGTCCTATTAAGTACTTTGTTGATCATGGTAAACTTGACCGAAAATGGGTTGAGCAATATTGTTTAGTTGGCAATAAAAATTGTGTTAGATATAAACTAGAAGAAAGTGGAAAATTTCATCCTGATAATATGTTACCTAATGGTGAAATTAAGGAAGAACTTTATTAATGACCAATTTAACAATTTATTTCTAAAATTTTAATATAAAAAGGATATAAATTTTAGATTTTCTTTTCACATAAATTTTATATTCTACAAGGACTATTATTCATGAAAATGATGGTGTTCATGATTATCATCAGCTTCAGTATGAATTTTTTCGACACCGAATCCTTTACCCCCTCCTGGAGAGCAAAGACTTTCTCCTCCTTCTAAAGTTCCGTCTAAAATCTTTTTGATAACATCCTCAACTTTACCAGTAATTCCCATAATTACTTCAATTCCATATTGATTAAAAAAATCTTCAGCTCTGCGACCCATACCTCCCGCAATCATATATTTCGCTCCATGTTGATTTACAAATTGAGGTATACTGCCTACGGAATGTCCTGGGTTTTGAAGTATTTCTTTTTTTACTACTTGATTATCTTCTATTGTAACAAAAGTAAACTCTGGTGCTCGGCCAAAGTGAGCGCATACATTTCCTGATTCTGTACTAATAGCTATTTTCATTCTTTTCAACTTGTTAATGAATTTTATTTTATATTATATTATAGGAAATTATAAAATTTAAATTTAATGAATAATTATTCATAATATATAATGTGTGTATTCTTTAGTTTCATATAAAAATCGAGGTATATTAATTAAGTATAAAGATATAAAGAATTAAGAAAATTCTTAATAATCATTTTTCTAATAATTTTGAACAATTAATAATAAAAATCTAAATTAATATTTTTATATAGTATATCAATTGGAAATATTGTTATAATTAATTTTTTGGTGATTCGATATAGGAAGAAACAGACATCGACGGTGGGTCAATCTAACACCTAATAATATCTATTTCCCGGGAGATTCACCTCAAACCAAAGATTCGACAATAATAACTATTGCTGAATTTGAAGCTATGAGATTAAAACATTATTTAGGCTTGAATCAGAAAGCTGCTGCTGAAAGAATGGGTATAAGTCAACCTACTTTTTCAAGAATTCTTGAAAGTGCTCATCAAAAAAATACTTTAGCTCTGCTTGAAGGAAAAGAAATTAAAGTCTATGGTGGGAATTTTGATTATAAATTAGGTTTTAAAGGATATGGATGTTTAAATTGTAATCATGAATGGGAAGATCCTAATGCATCAAAGGATATTAAAGTTAATTGCGTAGAATGCAATTCAAAAAATGTCTATTTCATTGTTAAAGAACTTATTTAAATTCTTATTTTATTTGAAATAGTTTAATACAAGAGTTTTATTTTTATTGAATATTATTCCACAAAACTTCTTTTAAATTTTTATAAATATTATTAATAGATAAACTTGCTTTAGAATCTGGGGCAAAATCTACAACTGGTTGAGCAAAAGACATTGCTTTTGGGATCGATAAATCAAAAGGAATTTTTCCTAATTTTGTATATCCCGTTTCATTAATATATTTTTTAAAATCTTTTTGAAAAGTGCTTTTCAAATCTGATTTATTTATGATTAACCCAAATGGAATTCTAAAATGTTGAATAACTTCTATTACTCGCATTAAATCATGCAAAGCCGAGGGTGTAGGTTCAGAGATAGCAATAACATAATCTAAGTTTGAAATAGTCGCAATTACTGGACAACCAATTCCAGGGGGTCCATCAATTAATATTAAGTTACTATTGTTAAAAGTATTAGAATTACTTGAAAATTCCTTCACATCTGACACCAATTTTCCAGATGTGGTGCTCCCTAATTGAGTTTTACCATAAATTAAAGGAATACCCCTCTTACTATTATATGAAATTATTTCTCCACTCTTTACCGGATGTATTTCAAAAGCATGCTCCGGACATAAAACTTTACAGGCTCCACACCCTTCACATTTTAAGACATCAATTATAGGAATTGAATTTTGGCTATTCCATTTTAAGGCATTAAATTCGCAAAAATGGTCATCAATGCATTGTTTGCAATTAATACATTGATTTTCTATAAATTCTGCTTTCCTCGTAGTAAAAGTATCTTCTTTTTTTATTGTGGATTCATCCTCAGGAGGAAGAATAATAGCTAAATTCGGAGCATCAACATCACAATCCATTACAATTACTTGAATTTCTAGATCTTTTTTTGCAAGACTTGCTAATGAAGCTGTTATTGATGTTTTACCTACACCTCCTTTCCCCGAAACAATGCCTACTATTTTTCTTTCCATATACTCATTCAACTTTTATAGGTCATTTAGTTATTTCTAACCATTTTTTTAAATTTTCATAAATCTTATTAAAAGCTCTATAACCAGCCCCCTCTCTATCAAATACACTGTTGCTATCCATAATCGGTGTTCCTTGGCAGTAAGATTCTACTATATCAGAATCCAAGGGAATATCACCTAAAATTTTTATGTTTTCTTCTTCTAATTCTTTTAAAAATTGTTCTCTAAATCCTAATAATGAAGATCTGTTTACAATCACTCGAGATTCTTTGCCTAATAACTTAATCAATTCCATTATCCTAATTAAATCTAATTTGCCGAACTTAGTTGGCTCTGTTATGGGAATTACAATATCTGCATCAGCTATTAAAAGTTCAACATCGCAATGGGCACCGGGAGCAGTATCTAAAATGATAATATCAAATTTTTCAGGTTCAGCTTCAAGAATCTCTTCGAATTTTTCAAGAAGTGCTTCTACAATTGCAGCTGACCTAGCTTCTGAGGGCATTAATTCACCTAGAAAAAGTGAGAGTCCATTAATTTTTGTTGAATAAATAAACCCTATTGTTTTTGAATCTGCCTCAATTGCATTTTCAGGACAAATTTTGTAACATAACTGACATCCAGAACAGACAGTTAAGATTGGAATTGGAAAAGCATCTTTAATATGTAAAAGTGCATTTGCTAAGCAATTTTGAGCACATAATCCGCATTTGGAGCATTTATCTTCATTAATCTTAGGTTTGAAAAAAGGAACATCTTTTTTATTTTCAAGTTTTCCATTTAATAATAAATATGTATTAGGATTCTCTACATCACCATCTATAAGAAGCACTTTTTTTCCTTCATTTTTAAACATTATAGCAATATTTACTGCACATAATGTTTTACCTGTTCCTCCTTTTCCTCCGGTAATACATATTATTTTGGATTTCTTGCTATTCATTAGAAATATCTTTTTTTTTCTAATTAATCGCTAGCTTTTCTAGGGTAGATTTCTTCTTCCCATGCCTCTGCCACCACCGCCCATACCCCGTCCACCACCTCCCATTCCATAGTGTGATGCGACATTTGAGGTAGCAATTGTTTGTAATTTTCCTTCTAAATAGAGATTCAAGACTTCTTTTATTGTAATTGCTTGATTTGGAGCTTGAAAAATTTGTATATTTAAAGCGTTAAGTCCACTAGAAGCATTAGGGCCTAAGAATCCTACTATTATAGCATTAGCACCATTATTACCAATAATCTGAGTGGCTTGCACACCAGCACCTCCCATCGCATTTGCTGCGGGATTTGGAACCGTTTTTACAGCTTTAATCTCGTTATTTTCAACTTCAACAAATGTGAAACTAGCACATCTCCCAAAACGAGGACTCATCTGATCATTTAAGCCTCCATTACCCAATGAAGGAATTGCAATAATACTCATTTTTTTTCTAACCTTTTTTTTTAATTTTCAATTCATAAGTTTTTAATTTAATGAATAATTATTCATTATCAATTATTAATAAAATTTGAAAATATATAAATTTAATCATTAAATTTGATTATAAATAAGAGGTGCAAGAATATTCAAGAAAAAGAAATTCCAGATATCGATTTGAAGAAAACAGTCGAACAAGGAAAGAAAGAAAAGATGGATCAATTAGAGGAAAATATAAAAAAAAACATGGAGAAAATTAAACATAAAATAGTCATTATATCTGGTAAAGGAGGAGTAGGAAAAACAACAGTAGCTGTAAACCTTGCAATGAGCTTAGTAAGTGTTGGACTGAGAGTTGGAATCTTAGATGTGGATATAACTGGGCCAAATGTATTGAAAATGTTGGGTATAGATCCAAATCTTAAACCAAGGGTTGATCCTGATAAAAAAAGATTTTATCCTGTAAATGGTCCATTAAATCTTAAAGCAATGAGTATGGCATTTCTCATTGAAAGTTCCGACTCACCAGTTATTTGGAGAGGCCCAATGAAGATGAGTGCTGTAAGACAATTTTTAGGTGAAGCGATTTGGGGTGAATTAGATTATTTAATTTGCGATTTACCACCAGGAACGTCTGATGAGACTTTAGATATATTACAGCTTATACCTGATGAGAATGTTGTCGTAGTTTCAACCCCACAGGAAGTTGCTTTAATGGATGCAAGAAAAACAATAAGGATGGCTCAGATAATGGAACGACAAATACTTGGTATTATTGAAAACATGTCTGGTTTTAATTGTCCCCATTGTGGAGAATATATTGATCTCTATCCTCCAGGAGGAGTAGAAAAAGCGGCTAAAGATTTTAATGTTCGGCTATTAGGTAAAATTCCTTTCGAAATTGAGGTAAGCCAGCAGGGAGATCAAGGAATGCCTTTTATATTAAAGTATCCTGAGAGTATATCGACAAAAGCTTTTAAAGAAACGGTTAAAAAGATTCGAGAAATATTGGAAAAATAAAAGAATAATTTTTTTATATTTTAAACATTACCTAATCCAAAGTAATACGTTGTACATTAAAAAAACCTTGAATAGGCAATCATAAAATGCCACTAGACAATTTAGATAAATGGGTAGAGGAAATTCAGAAGGAAATTATTGAAGAGGAAATTAAAAGGTATAATAAATACATTGTTGATTTACTTCTAAATCCAAAAAATTGGGGCAAGCCAAAAGATGATGAAATAAGTGTTTGGCATGCTTATGAGGGTACTTGTGGTGATACAATGCAATTCTTTCTGAAGATCAAAGAACGTGTTATTGAAAAAGCAAATTATATTACCGATGGATGTGGTGCCACTGTAGCTGCAGGAAGTCAAACTACTATGATGGTAGAAGGTCAAACATTAGAGTTTGCCGAAAATTTACAACCTATTGATGTAGATAATGCTTTAGGAGGTTTACCAGACGATCATAAGCATTGTGCTGAATTAGCAGTAACCACTTTAAAACGTGCAATTGAGAAATACAAGCTAAAAAATTCTTGATAAATGTTCTTAATAAAATAATATGAAATATGTATATGGACCTGTACCTAGTAGAAGATTAGGAAATTCCTTAGGAATTGATCCAATTCCTTCTAAGACATGTAATTATCAATGTATTTATTGTCAATTAGGAAAAACAACCAACTTTACTAATATCAGGAAAAATTATTTCCCTAAAAGAGAAATTATAGCTGAAATAGAAAAAGCTATCCAACTAAAGAAAAACAAGTTTGACTATATCACATTTGTAGGGAGTGGGGAACCTACATTATATAAAGATTTAAATGATTTGATCATAAGAGCTAAAGAGTTATCTGAAAAACCTGTTTGTGTGATTACTAATGGAAGTTTACTTAATAATAAAGAAGTTCAGAATACTTTAATTTCTTCAGATGTAGTTCTACCTAGTTTGGACGCTTGGGATGAAAAATCATTCATAAAAATAAATCGACCTCACCCCTCCATTAACTTTAATAATCTAATTCAAGGATTTATAGATTTTAGGAAAAAATTCATGGGTAAATTTTGGATTGAAGTAATGCTAATGAAAGGGATTAATGACACAAAAAAAGAATTATTAAAAATTAAAGAAAAACTAGAGTTGATAAAACCAGATAGAATTGATATAAATGTTCCGATAAGGCCCCCAGTAGAAAAATGGGTAAAAATTCCCGATAAGAGCATACTTTCAATCTTGAATGAAATCTTCGTTGATTACACTAATATTAATTTTCCGGAGGTGGGAAAATTCAATATTTATTCATCAGATTTCGAAAAAGAAGTTTTATCAATATTAGAGAGACATCCAATGAGGCAAGATCAAATTATTGAAACATTTTCTTCTTCTAATTTTGATGAAGATAAAATTATTTCAGAGTTAAAAAAACTTAAATCTCAAAAAAAGATTATAGATACTCTCTATAATAAGCAAGTCTTTTGGAAATTAAATATGAATAAGGATTAGAAATTGCTTTTATAAATCAAAATATAAATTCAATTAATATTCAAGGAGTAGATCTTCTAAAGCATTTGATACTTCTGGAGTTAAGTGATGCTCAATTTCACAAGATAATTTTTTTATTAAATTTCTGTTTTCTATTTTTAAAACATTCCTAAAAAAATTACATAAATTCTTATAGCTTTTAATTATATCTTGAGCGATTATTTTTCCTTTTTTCGTTAATCTTAAAGATTTTCTTGGTCTCCAGTCTATTAATTCTCCTGCCTTTAATTTATATAACATGTCAGTTACTGAAGGGGGTTTAACATTTAAGTAATTTGAAATCTCTGAATTGCATACCCAACCACCTTTGTTTTTTTTAGATATTAAATATATTGCTTTTAAATAATTTTCATAACTTTCATAAATCTTAATCATTTACATATCTACCTCTTAAAAATAATAAAAAAAAAAAAATTATTCTTCTTTTTCCAATTCAGTAATTCTTTTTGAGATATCATCTAAAGAGCTTTTAAGACCATTCATTTCTGATTCTAGATAATTTTTTTCTTGTTTTAGCATTGATAATTGATTTTCTGGACTGACTTGTGGTGCGATTCCTGGTGTATATGGAACATAACCAGGAGCATAAACGGGAGTTCTATATCCCCAACCTCCAGCTCTACCATATCCTAATCCTCCACCGCGACCCCAACCTCCACCGCGACCCCAACCTCTACCAAGTCCCATTCCAGGACCTTTTGTATATCCTGGTGTATCATAACCTGCGCAATATCCTAAACCTCTACCGGTCATCGAACCCAATCCTCTAGGTCCGGTTCTATCTCCCCATGGCATTTTAATTTTTTCACCTCTTAAAATTTTTTTATTTTTTCTTAATTAAATATAAGTAATAGTAACTTTTAAATGTTATTGAATGATTATTCATTACTCTCCATTCTTGGATAGAATGCACTTAGAAAGAATTATATTATGAATCATTATTCAGATTAATTTTGGTAAAAAAATTTTTTTTACTGACTTATAATAATATGTAAAGAATTTTACGATTTCTTAAATTTTGCCAAATTAAGGAATTCATTTATTATTTTTGGGTTAATCATTTTCCTTATTCTATAAATAGCTACAAGAAACTAAAGAAAAAACCCCTTTTTTTAGGTATAACTAATAACTTTATAAATGAGAAAATATATAATTTAATTGAGAAAAAGAGTTTTTATCAACTAATAATTATCAATGGAGTCAAGAACCAAAAAATCTTTTCGAGAACATAACAAGGGTATACATTTGATAAAACGTTTGATGGATTGTACAATTGGTGAAAAACTTAAAGTATTAAGAGTAGATGCAGGTTATCATGCTAAAAGAAGACTTGCTAATTTAGGAATTATTCCAGGTGTTACAATCATAAAAAGAAAAGCTGCTCCTTTTCGAGGTCCTATTGAAATAATCGTGAAAGGATCTTTATTAGTAATTGGAAGAGGGTTAGCAGCTAGAATAATTGTCTTACCTGAAAATTCTAAATAATTTTTAAAACAAACTAATAATTTTTTCCTTAATATATTGGTTATCTTTTTGTTGAGAGAAATGAGAATCATTAAATCAGTAAAAAAGCAAAATAAAGAAACTAAGAAATTTAAAAGTATTATTAATATTGCTTTAGCTGGTAATGCAAATGTTGGAAAATCGGTAATTTTTAATCAACTTACAGGACTTTCTCAGACTATTGGAAATTGGCCTGGAAAAACTGTAGAAAAAATGGAGGGGAATTTGAACTTTTTAGGGTATCGATTTAATATTGTAGATTTACCAGGAATTTATTCCCTGTCAACCTACTCGCTAGAAGAAATTATTAGTAGAGAGTATATAGTCTCAGAAGAAGTAGATGTTATTATTAATGTAATAGATGCCACAAATCTTGAACGCAATTTATTTTTTACATTTCAACTATTAGAACTAAAAGTGCCGATGATACTAGCTATTAATCAGATGGATATCTTATTAAAAAGAAATCTAAAATTAAATTTTAAAAAGCTAGAAGAAATTTTCAAATTGCCCGTTATTCCTGTTGTAGCCGTTCATGGTAAGGGAGTTCACCAATTACTTGAAGAAGCAATAGAATTAGTAGTTTATCACCAGCCTACTTCACATTATAATCAGGATGGAAAAAAAATTCATGAAGAACTATCTCATGATGATAGAAAAATTAAAAATAATTCATCTACTAAAAACGCTTTCCAATTTCCAGATTTATATTCAATCTTGACGTATGGTAAAGAAGTAGAAACTAGAGTAAATGATTTAATTAAAAACATTGATTCATATTCAGAACATTTTTCAAGATTTAATTACCCTTCAAGATTCTTAGCTATTAAGCTTATAGAAAACGATGAAGAAATTGAAAAAATGTTTAAAGCTAACCAAGAAACCACATATATAATTGATTTAGCAGAAAATTATCGAAAAGAATTAGAAGAATTACATGGAGAAGATATCAATACAATCATCTCTTCTGAAATTTATACAAATATACACAAAATTATTGAAGAAGTTGTCATTGTTAAAGCTCGTAGTGAAAAAAGAATTGTTTGGGCTGAGAAATTAGATCATATAACTACACATTCTGTTTGGGGTTATATTATCTTAATTTTGATCCTTATAGGAATATATACCTTTACTTTCATTATTGGAAATTTCCTTGGAGGAAAAATTGAAGATATTTTTAATGGTTTGAGTAGTTTTATTTATAATTTCTACAGTGAGAATGATTTGGGGGTTAAGATATTTTGGGAAGGCGGCGTAGGAGGCATTTTTGGAGCAATGGGTGGTGTTTTGGTGTATGTCATTCCTTTCTTTTTAATTATCGAAATTTTGCAGGATTCGGGCTATCTACCACGAGCAGCATATCTCATGGATAGATTCATGCATTTCTTAGGTGTCCATGGGAAAACAATCATCCCTATGATATTAGGGTTTGGATGTAATGTTCCTGCCTGTGCTGGATGTAGAATAATGGAAACTGAACGAGAAAAAAAAATCTCTATTGCTTTAACATCTTTAATTCCATGTGCGGCGGTAATGACTGTAGTGTTAGGATTAGTAGGACGTTACGTAGGTGTAACTTGGGTGTTGGTATTATTTGGGATAAATTTTATTGTAATAATAATTGTCGGCAAAATATTGAATAAGATTTTACCTGGTGAATGTACAGAACTAATAATGGAAATGCATGAATATCGTGTTCCAAATTATTCCGTAATTATAAAACAAACTTGGATAAGGACTAAAGAATTCATCTTTAAAGCAATGCCCATTATTATTGTATCAGGAGTTATATTGGAGATATTATTTATGTTTCGATTATTAGATCCTGTTAATTTTATTTTATCGCCAATTACGGTTTATTGGCTTGGTCTACCAACTATTACTGGCATCTTTTTAATATATGGGATTCTCAGAAAGGAATTGACATTAGTTTTATTAGCTTTATTAGCAAATTCTATGGGCACATCTCTTCTAGGATTACTTACTCCCTTCCAGATGATTGTATTTAGTATAGTAACAATGCTTTATATCCCATGTTTTGCTACTCTAGTTATAATTGCTAAAGAGACTAATTGGAAATATGCTTTACAAATAGCTGGTCTGGAAATAGGATTTGCTTTATTAATCGGAGGAATACTTAATTTGGGATTCTTAATCCTTACAAATTTATAAATTTTAACGGTTAAAGGCCTTTTTAATTCTTTAAAGATCATTTTTTTCGATTGTTATTTGTAACAGATTAAAAAAAAAATTATTTCAATCTATCATAAACTCTTAGTATTAAGAATAAAACTGCCGAACTTGGTTCGGTATCATGAATCATTAATTGTATAATATGCTGATAATAAGATAATAATCGAATCATTTTCGATATGTTTAAATATATTATTCTATATATATTATATTAGAAAAACTAGAATAATAAAAAATAAACAAAATAATTATAATGAATTTTATTCAAATTATATAAAAAATAATATTCTAACAATCAAACAATATAAATGAGTTGATGATAATGGTAATATGTCCTAAATGTGGAGAAGAATACTCATTAGGAAGAAAAATATATCACTGCTGTGAAGGGGGTTCAATAGAACATGGAATCATTTTTAATGATGATCGTGAAAATCGTCCTTGGAATTGTCTTTGTATAGACGCTACAGATAAAAAGATTCTGAATATTTTACAAGAAAATGATAAAATTTCATATCGCGAATTAGCGGAAAAGTTGAAAATGGCTGCAAGTACAATTCATAATAGAGTAACAAAGATGATTGAGGATGAAATAATAAAACAATTTGGTGCTATAGTAGATCCAGGGAAAATTGGTTACAACACTATAGCATTGGTAGGCCTTTCAGTTGACCCACTTAAAATGAGTGAAATTGCTGAAAAGATTGCATCCTATGATGAGACTCAACTTGTAGCAATTTCATCAGGAGATCACGATATTGTAGCTCAGATAATTGCTAAAGATGAAAAATCACTCTGGAACTTTATAAATATAAAAATAAAGACACTAAATGGAATAAAACCTCAAATTCATGTATCCAACTTTTTAGATATATATAAGTCAACACAAGCAGTAAAAATCGTATAAACAATATTTAATATAAGTAAAAATAAATATAATTCTATTTTTACTTTAAATTTATTCTGCCTGAATATGCTTTACAATTCTAAACCAAAAAATCACTATTGAATTAATAATT
>Ga0307442_1000521_pt1 | contig 18674 bp, 19 predicted proteins | sample SalMarWE160430MG_FD_202143 | JGI IMG/M metagenome (GOLD analysis project Ga0307442, IMG submission 202143) | Salt marsh sediment microbial communities from the Plum Island Ecosystem LTER, Massachusetts, United States - WE1604-30 | ecosystem: Environmental > Aquatic > Marine > Intertidal zone >...
GTGCAAAGTCGCGGTAGGGTCCCCTCACCCACCGGCCAAACGGCACCCTGAATCCGACCTTTTTCCGTTGCAGAATTCCGGGTGGCAAGAGCGTTTTCATGCTTGCGCGAAGTAAAGTCTTTCCGCCTTTTCCTCCGATCAGGAAGCGGTCCGGGAAACGCGCCACGACGCTCGCCAATACAACATCCATGAATGGCATTCTGCCTTCGATTGAGCCTGCCATCATCATGCGGTCACCCCGCTCCAGTAGATTGTCGGGAAGCCAGGAGGTTTGATCGAAGAATAGGGTTTGCCGAAGGCTCGAAGACAGCTGTGATGAGAACGGATAGAGGTCCGGCGGTATTAGCGACGCATGCCGACCCATAATGGCTTTACGCTCCTCGACCGAAACGCCGCCGAACCAGAGACGCATGCGGTTAATATGGTTTCGTTCACCGGCGGCCAAGGCCAGAACCTTCACCCGTCTCATACGATAAGGCAACGCTCGCGCGAGCGGACCAATCAGCTGTTCGTGCAAGACGCTCGGCATGAGCCGCTGATAGAACTTAACCCAGCGCTCGGCCCGATGCTTAGGGTACCCACCCATAATTTCGTCGGACCCCTCACCGGTAAGCACCATCTTAACGCTGCCCGAGGCCACTTTCGAAAGCATGAATATCGGAATATCGGAAGCTTCGCTAACCGGTGCTCCCCTGCGCTGTACTGCAGTCTGCCAGTGATCCATGAAAGCGTCCGGTCCTACGATCAATTCGCGATGATCAGTGTTAAAGTGCTGGGCAACGATGCGAGCATGGTCGAGCTCTGAATACCCCTCCTCGCGGAATCCAACAGAGAAAGTCCGCACGGGCCCGTGACTGTGCCGCACCATGGCTGCGACGACCGCCGACGAATCGATCCCACCCGAGAGATAGGCACCAAAGGGCGCATCGCTTCGCATTCGAATACGCACGGCCTCGTCGAACGTCGTGTCGAACATGTCAAGCGCCTCTTCGAAGGACCTGATATCGGGAACCGTGGTCGCACAAGGAGGCGTGAAGTAGCGAGTTATCGAAAGGTCGCCAGCCTTCCAGACCGCATAGTGGCCAGGTTGAAGTTTACTGACCGCGCGGAAGAAAGTTGCAGGACCGGGTACATAGCGATTGAAGAGATATTGTCCTAGCGCCTCGAGATCGAATCCGCGGTCAACGCCCGGGAATTGAGTGAGTGGCTCGATCTCAGACGCGAAAACGAGTCCACGCGGCTGCGCAGCTAGGAACAACGGCTTCTTGCCGAAGGCATCGCGAGCAAGCACCAGTTGTTGTGTCTTTGCATCCCAAAGCGCGAAGGCGAACATGCCGCGAAACCTGCTTATCGCGTCGAGGTTCCAGGCTCGGTATGCTTCAATAAGTACCTCGGTGTCGGAGGCGGTACGAAAGTGGTGGCCAAGTGCCAAGAGGTCCTGGCGTAGCTCGATATAATTGTAGATCTCGCCATTGAAGACGATGGTGAATCTCCCATCGTCGCTCGACATCGGCTGATGTCCGCCACCGATATCGATGATCGAAAGACGGCGATGGCCCAAGCCGATTTGGAAACGTCCGTCTGCGGTCTCAGACAGGGAATAGCCCGCGCCATCCGGCCCGCGATGGGCCATCAGGTTCGTAATGCGGGCAAGGGTCGCGACCTCTTGACGATTTTTGAAACTGAGAGCCCACCCCGCGATTCCACACATTTTGAACCTAAGTTCCTTTCGACTTCACCATCACTCGCCTGAGACTCAAGAGCTTAAGGAGTTTTTCGATCAGCGCTTCGGAGCTTTTGGCGGATTTGCGGCACCTCTAAGGAGACTTAGGACACCATCCGATCATAACGTATAATTTCCACGTATAATTCTTTCCGACTCTTGAAGCGGCAATTCCCGTTTCAGACCAAGCGGGAACTCCCTCCGGCCCGAAGCAAAGGCGTTAAGAGTCAAGTGGTCGAACACGCATAAACCGCGTGTAGCAATTGCGGGGTACCCCGAGATGGAGCGATAGATGCGAGTCCTCATCATTGTCGAGAACCTTCCAGTTCCCTTCGACCGTCGTGTCTGGTCCGAGGCGACGACGCTCCGCGACGGTGGGCACTCCGTCTTCGTAATTTGCCCTAAGGCACCCGGATATCAGCGTTCTCACGAGATAATCGATGGCATATCGATCTATCGCCATCCGCTTCCGCTCGAGGCACGGAGCGCAGGAGCCTATTTGATTGAGTACCCCGCGGCGCTTCTTTGGGAATTCTTACTTTCGCTCAAAGTCTGGCGTAGTCACGGCTTCGATGTAATCCACGCCTGCAATCCACCGGATCTCATTTTCCTCATAGGTCTCTTTTATAAAATTTTCGGCAAACAATTCGTTTTCGATCATCACGATGCCAACCCAGAAGTTTACGAGGCAAAATTTGGTCGACAAGACTTCTTATGGAAGCTGTTGCGAATAGCGGAAAAGCTCACCTTCAAAGTCGCGGATGTCTCTATTGCCACAAACGAGTCTTATCGCCGCATCGCCGTGGAGCGAGGGGGTATGCCGCCCGAGCGCATTTTTGTAGTTCGATCCGGTCCAAATCTCGAGCGCGTAAGGAGTCTACCCCCTGATCCAGCTTGGCGAAAAGGTCGCCGATTTCTGGTCGGTTATGTGGGCGTAATCAGTCGATCTGAGGGCCTTGATTTGTTGCTCGCTTCGATCAGCAACATCGTCTGCCGCCACGGACGCAAAGACATTCAGTTTGTGGTAGCGGGCAGCGGCCCGGAACTGCAAGCGATCACACAAGCGGCTGAGAGAATGAAAGTGGCGGACTACGTTACTTTTACCGGCAGAATTGACGATGCCAAGCTCTTTACGATGCTGTCTACGGCAGATGTTTGCGTGAACCCTGATCGCGTTACGACGATGAACGATATCTCCACCATGAACAAGATCATGGAGTACATGACGTTGGGCAAACCTATCGTCCAGTTCGACGTCAAGGAAGGACGCGTTTCCGCACAACGCGCATCTCTCTATGCCAAGGCCAACGATCCATCGGATTTCGCAGAGAAGATATTAGAGCTTATTGATGATCCGGCGCAGTGCATTCGGATGGGTGAATATGGTCGCAAGCGTGTGAAAGAAATTCTCGCTTGGCACCACGAGCAACCAAAGCTGCTAAACGCATATGCAATGCTGGCCGAACTCCGCCGACGTCGGTGGAAATCTCTAAACCGAATTCGTAGACTGATTTCTGGTTTGAGGAGCGAGTGGCAGCAAGAGCTTTAGACAGGGAGGCGTCGGCCTAGGGCAGACCGCCCGAGCGATAGAGATGAGCAAAAAGCTTTGCAGGCGCAGCTACGGGGGGACGTCGCGCGTTGAGACCAGGCGTTCGAACGACTTAGGCACACAACGGGGCCAATGGCGCTTTTCATGCACCCCGAGCAGAATGGCCAAACTTGAGCTTTGCCCAGGAGCGCCAATTAAGATTTGCTGTGCTTTGTTGTGCGCTAACTTGAGATTGCTGCGCGCCAACTTTAGGTTTGCTGCAAGTCAACTTTAGGGTTGCTGCTCTGTTATAAGACTTGGTTCCGTATTCACCTTCTCTGAAAGGAGCCCCCTAAGACTCACACCTATTCGCAGTAACCCTTTCGCGCCTCAGGCGCGCCAAAATCATCGCCGACTGCCGCGGGAAAGACGGCTACGATATTAAGGAAGTATATTCAGCCTGATCGCTCGATCGGATATCGCAGTGAGCAATCGCAGCGGATGTGAGCAGGAGTTAAGCAAATGAAAACTCGTCGATACCAATGGCTGAAACAGCTCTGGGACCTGCCGCGGCGTCCCAACCGCTTTCTCACGCTGTTCATGGTCACAGCGATTATCACACTCGCGTTGGATCTCGGCGTGAAGGCCTCGGAGGTGTCAGACGCTAGCCAGTCGGGTTCAGGCAGTGACTACCGCCTGTCTCCTGGCCTTCAGAACTCAGAGACAGCTGGGTCAGGCTTGGCAGAAGCCCCAGGAGAAGCCTTAAGTGATTACCGCCTCTCTCCCGGTGATCAGATCAAACTTGTCGTGCTAGACCACCCGCAGCTTTCTGGGGATTTCATCGTAGACGGGGGTGGAGGGATTTTGCTGCCCATAGCCGGTAATGTCCAACTTAGCGGGCTCACTCTCGCCGAGGCCCAAAACGTGATCCATGATCGATTTGCTGACGGTGTGCTGGTCCAGCCGGCGGTAAGCTTGCGCATCACCAAGTATAAGCCAATATTCGTTACGGGAAGCGTTAGGAAGCCGGGGAGCTACGCGTTCAACCTCGGTGAAACGGTTAAGGCGGCAATTGCGGCTGCGGGTGGTGAAGGGCAGCCGCTCGAACAACCGGGAAATGTCACGATATCTGACTTTATTACAGCTCAGGAACGTGTGCGCCAGCTTGAGGCGGAGCGGATCATACTGCTTATGCGCAAAGCCCGACTCGAAACCCAACGCGATGGACGCGAAAATTTCGTCATGCCGCTGCTCGTCGGGCTCAACCGTGATAACACTGATTTCGATCTTGCTTACTCTACTGAAAACGAGATGTTTTCTAAACTTGAGGAGGCATATCGCAGCCAGGTCGAAGCCCTCCAACGCCAACGGCCTCTAGTTGAAGCGGAGATAAAGGCCGTTGTCGATCAGATTGCCAAGCAGAAGGAGCGTCTCGGCATCGTGACTAGCCATCTTGACGACCTTCAGCTCCTGTTCCGTAAAGGACTCTTGCGAAAAGAGGTGCTGCTCCAGCAGCAGATCGAGAAGTCGCTCGTCGAGGCGCAAGCATCGAATTTGGCGGCACAAGTTGCACATCTGCGGCAAGCCATGGGTGAGCTTGACCTCAAGCTGCGCCAAGTTAAAGCAGCTTACGAGAAGCAAACGATGGGAGAGCTACAACAAGTCTCCCAGCGCCTGCGCGCTGTGGAGACTAGCATTGGTCCGGCGCGAAATATACTAGTGGTGAAGGCCGAAGCCGTAGGCGGCTACGCGGACGACGACCCAGAATACACAATGCTCATAAGTGGGATGCGCGACAGTCGTATGGTGACATTCGAGGCAACTGACAGCACCACGTTGTTGCCAGGTGATGTCGTTGACGTCAAGCTGAAGCAGCGTAAGTCAGGAGACACTCCTGCGATCCAAGCCATGCGAAGCTTGTCCTCGATTTCGTCCGTAGCAGAAGATCGCGAGCCATCGTCTCGGTGAGCATCTCTCGCGTTTGCAGGAGCGTCCGACCTAAAAACAGCTATTTCAGTTTGACACCTCTCGGACCGATAAATGCAGTTTCCGAGAGGTGCAGCTGACCCTTTGATTTGTCTGATTTGTTCTTTGGAGTTCCGTTTGTGGCGTCGGCACAGTAGTTGAGCAGTGTCCGCGCCATCCGCAGATGCGACAACAGGTCGGTCAGAGCTTTCGCCGCATGCTCACCAGCTTAATTGGGCAGAAGTCGCCAATTGGGGGGAGCATCCCCGCAGTCTGGTGGATCGGGTGAAAATAGTCGGGCTCCTCGCCCGCCAAGTGACAGCCGGCCGAGTAGATCACTCGAGTAGCCAGGTAGTAGGAGCTGAGGAAGCTCTCCAACACCAGCGAATCGAAGTGCTTCCCGGTTTTCGCGGCGTACTCCTTTTCGTCAAAGAAGTGATTATGCCATCTCACTGGAATCTCTGGGAGCCCCATCGCCACGCGTAGCTGGTTAAAGTTCCTTTGTCCTTGCATAAAATTCTCACTGCCAAAGTAATAACCACCCGGCTTGAGATGATCTGCGATCTGCGCGATGACACCATACTGCTCCTCGGAGTCAACCAGGTTGATCATGCTGCGGCTGGTCAAGAAGACATCAAACTTATCCGCATGAAGGACATCGGACAGGAGCCGCATGTCCCCCTGACGGAATTCCACTCTCTCCGAGAGCCCCGACTGAGCTGAACATCTTGTTCTTGCCAAGGCTAACATATCCTCGCTCCAGTCAACGCCTATGAAGCGAAGCGATGGGAACGCCGCGGCGACACTCACCGTGGCGTATCCGTCTCCGCAGCCTAGGTCGACCACGATGGAACCGTGGGGTAGAGAGGCGTCGGAGATCTTCTGCTTGAACTTTGTAATCTCCAGATCTCGAAGAAAAACGTCGTAGGTGGTAGCCTGCGCGGAGGTAGGTTTGGTGCCTCTGGCACGATCGTCCCAGTATCGCTTGATCTTAGAGGATAGATCCGAATCGAAGTTCATGCTCATGCCATCTCCATCGTTTTCGCAGCGGCAGTCCATCGGAGCGAGTTGTCCAGGCGACCGTTGGCTATCAACTCCTTCACATGTGCGATGCGCTTGAACCGGGATCCTTCGAAATCATCTACAACGACACCAGCACTGCGGTAGGCTGAATAGAGCTGCTCTACGCCCCGGTGCACAGTCCACTCCGGCCTGTAGGCGGGCAGCAAGCGGCGAATTTTGGTGAAGTCGACCCGGTAGGACCGAGCGTCGGGAAGGCCGCCTTCGGCGTACTCGATGCGCGAGCCAGGGACCCCGTCACGGACGATCTCGGCCAGCTCGCGAACGCTGTAGTTATCCTCGTCTCGGCCCACGTTGAAAGCTTGATTATGGATCGCTTCGCGAGGCGCTTCCAGCGCAGCAAGGAATGCCCTTGAGATGTCCTCGATGTGAACGGTGGGGCGCCACGGCGAGCCGTCGCTCTTGATAAGCACACAACCAGTAGCATAGGCCCACGCCACCAGATTGTTCAGCACCAGATCGAAGCTGTGGCATGGCGACACGCCGTACGCGGTCGCGTTTCGAAGGAACGTCGGGCTGAATGCGTCGCAAGCAAGCTTCGCCACCTCTCGTTCTACCCGATCTTTTGAGATGGTGTAGGGCGTGATCGCCTCGATGGCCGCCGTCTCCGAAACTAAATCATCACCCGCCTTACCGTAGATGCTGCAGGAAGAAGAGAAGAGAAATCGCTCTACACCGGCATCCTTCGCGACCTGTGCCAGATAAACCGAAGCGGCATAATTGATTTCTTGGGTCACCTCGGGATTTAGGTTGCTAAGCGCATCGTTGGAGAGGGCTGCGAGATGAATAACTGCCTCGAAACCGGCCAAGTGCTTCGGCTGGATGTCCCGGATGTCCAACTGCAACTCGGGAAAATCCACCGTCACCGGGGCCAAGTTGAAATCCCGGAAGAGATTGCTGTCGAGGCCCACTACCTCGTGACCTGCGGCGCAGATCATCGGGGTCATCACACAGCCAATATAACCGTTATGCCCCGTGACGAGAACGCGCATGGTCTACTTACTCCTTTCTCGCTTGTCTAGAGCCTCTTGAAGAGTCGTGAAGCGTTTTGATTGTTCACGGCTCGGAAGTCAGCTCAGAAAATGCTGGTCGTGACGCAATGTTGGAGTCGGCGTGCTGTTTCCCCGGCACAAGCGGCGCTTCAAACAAATTTTGCAGCCAGTTCTCTCCGCGAAAGTACTGATACTGCTCGGCTCGCAAGCGATCTGCCAAACGATCAGGGGGCAGCTCAACGTCGCCGTATGTGAGTACGCCACCTCTCTTAACAGGTCGCTTAATTATGCACCCTTCAACAAGTCCTTCGGGCAGATATTGTTGCCCGCTCATCTCGTCTGCGTTTACGGCTTCGCCATACGTCATATACATACCGTAGTCGTCTAGACTCTCACCGGGCTTCAGGTCGCGCTTTGCGACGGCGCACACTTCAACCACGGGACCTGCGAGCGGCTTAGCGAGATTGTCGCGAAACAACACGACCCGGGCGATCGAGATTGGCACTTCAAGATGCACGAGGTGATACGGTACGAAGAATGAATAGAGGGGCCCTTCACCCATTTTGTACAGATTTAGATAGTGCTGCTGCCTCGGGTCGGGATGTTCGGCGAGCACATAGACCTTAGTCAGAGGCGTGCCGACGACATAATCGACTATGCCGCCAATCGAACGCAGCTCGTCGATGTCGTAGAGTTGGCCGATCTGCATGACGTCGCCTTTGTACTCAAGACCACGTGACATGCCTCGCGAGCGCACTTTGAAGCCAGTAGCATTGGCCACAATCGTCTGCTCGCAGCTAATCTTGGTACCGTCGGCAAAGCTCGTAACCATCGCCGGATTCTGCTGCCAGCGGTCGGCAAATGCCTTTTGCGTCGTCGGGTTGCGATACGGGTCCTGCAGTCCCTTTACGTTGCCGATAACGCGCGGAGTCAGGCCGAGGCCTTTGACCCAGCGGTAGAGATTCATCTGGACGCCAGGCTCATCGCCGTCGCAGGCAGAGAGGACGACGCCGTACTTCTTCGCGTAGACCTGAAGGATGGGCCCGATGGTCGCGTCAATTTCGGCGTTCATTAGCACGACGTCCTTCCCGTGCCTGAAGGCCTCAAGGGCGACATGCGCACCGAACTCGACAGATCCGGTCACGTCGCAGATCACGTCTATCTGATCAGAACGTGACAAGAGAAGTGCATCTTCCGCAGCAACTGGCCTCTTGTCACGGATCGCTTCGTCGAGCTTGCTTTGCGTGTCGGCGATGAAAACGTCGTTGCGGCCGGAATAATTGTAGACCTGGACCGCGCGCTGGACCTTACGGTTGGAGATCGCAGCAACCCGCATGCCGGGAATACTATTCTCTATCTGATTGGTTAGGCCCTGGCACATGAAGCCTGCGCCGATGATCCCGACGCGGATTGGCTTGCCTTGGGTTTGGCGTTCTCGAAGTGCCGTGTCGACGAGGATCATTTTACACGCTCACTTGGGCGCACCCTCGAGCCATTTTACGTTTCAGTTCTGGCTCGATCTCGGCGAGGAGGGGGAACTTTTGATCCTTTTCTGAAATGACGGACACCTCTAGTGGCCACTCCAGACCAAGCTTTGGATCATTGTAAATCAGGCCACCTTCGGCACTGGGCGTATAGAACTCGCCGACATGGTAGCTCGTGTCGGTGTTGTCGCGCAGGGCCTGATAGCCGTGTGCGAACCGCTCTGGCACGTAGAGTGCGCGCTGATTGTCTTCGCTTAGCTCGACCTCGATATGCTGCAGATAGGTTCGGCTTTCTGGGCGCAGGTCGACGATGATATCGAGGATCGCACCGCGCGTGCAGCGGACAAGCTTGGTTTCGGCCGCTGGCGGAAATTGAAAATGCATCCCACGCACTGTCCCCTTGCGAAGATTGTGCGCGATGTTAGCCTGGGCGATAGTCGGTTTGAGACCGTGGGCCTCAAACTCCTTCTGGCAAAAGATTCTCGCAAAAAAGCCACGCGAGTCATCTCTTCGCTCCAAATCAATGACAAAGGCACCTTCGAGTTTGGTCTCGGTAAAAATCACAGAAAATTCCTTATTACTTTTCTCTAGCGCCGCCGCAACCGAACCCAGGAGGCGACTTATTTCGACACCGTCCTAGGCCTGCCGGTTGTAACCGACAGAGCCTAACCCACTCTGCATTGATTGCGATTAGCCGCGAGGAGGTACCCCTTCTGGCCACTCACTTTTGGTTCGCGAAACCTGTAATGCCCGATTGAGATATACCCTCGCTAAGCGTTTATGCGAATCTCGATTGCCTCGTTGATCGTGTGACCACAGGTTGGTATGTAAGAGAATAGAGGTCCGGGCAATAATGTTATCTCTTTTAGACCTGACTCGCGTGAAGCGCCTGCTCTGCTTGGGAGCGCATTGTGACGATATAGAAATTGGTGCAGGCGGTGCGATTATTTATCTTACTAAAGTCTGCCCGCAGGTGGAGGTCAGGTGGGTCGTATTAGCTGGCGAAGACCCAGAGAGGGTCGAAGAAGCGCGCGCCTCGAGCAAGGCTTTTCTGGCCGGCTGCGGCTCGAGCGAAGTCTCGATCTACGGATTTCGCGATGGCTTCTTGCCGTTCCAAGGTGAGCTAGTCAAGGAGGTTTTCGAGGATCTAAAGTCGAACTTTACGCCGGATCTGATACTGACGCATCACGACGATGATCGACACCAGGACCACAAACTAGTTTCACAACTGACATGGAACACGTGGCGTAACCACACGATCCTTGAATACGAAATCATGAAGTACGACGGTGACCTCGGGCGTCCCAACCTTTACGTACCACTCTCAGAGGATATTTGTCGGGACAAACTTGCGAGATTGTTCGAGGCATTTCCATCCCAAACCAAGCGACCATGGTTTGACGAGGAGACATTCTGGTCATTGCTGCGGCTGCGTGGCGTTGAGTGTAATTCGCCCTCACGCCTTGCGGAAGCGTTTCATGCCAGAAAAATCGTTGCCTAATTCCGGCCAAGGCGTGGAGTATGACCGGCTTTTGGCATCCCCGTGCGACATTGGCTTTCCAAAAGTCTCTTCCTCGTGCCTTCGGGGTCGTGCGTCGTGCCCTCGTGGGGCTGGCGCCTAATCGTGCAAGGATGCGCTCCCAGTTATTAAGGGCTACATCAAATGCCCGAGCACCTCAGGCATATTTTCTAATGTAGTTTACCATTGAGGGCGATCCGATTCACTCGCCGAGAGTTTCCCCAGAATCTTCGTCGGGGCCTTTCTTGGGCTAGTGCATGGAACCTCGAGTTCTGATTCCGACCATACTCCTCTTCGTGATTTATGTTATGTTCAGCCATTCGGCGTACATGGCGTACAACCTTTGGCTCGCCGAGTTGGACCTCTTTAAGAGGCGGTTTGCAGCTTACGAACGGTTAAAAATTGCCGTAGCGCCAGTGCGGACTACCGGCAGAGTTTCTAACATCGATATCGACCGCTTCGCTCACGCAATGTTGGACATGCGATTTCTCTTTGACAAAGACTTGGAACGATTCGTCAGCGGCATCTATGACGTCCTGCTCAAAAAGCATGCTTTAGACTCACTAGTCGAAAAGGCTGCCGGCAAAGTGACGACTCCGTCAGAGATGGCTCTCATAGAGAAAGCTCTTACAAAGAGCCGAGAGCTATCCGGCGAGATCATCAAGGGCATTTATAGGGACATGCCGGAGCACGTGGAAAAGTTCATGCGGTGTAAGGCTATCCGCTGATGGCACCTATATTTCTCCTGTATCGTGAACTAGGGCTCGACCTTCCTAACTTGATGGTGTTGTCTGACATTAGCTACTGGGCGTTGCAGCTGCCACAGCTCCGCGTGTGCTAGTTTCGTGCATTGCACAATTGGTTGGAGCCATTATGGCACCACTTATCAAGAGAAACGCGTGGAGGGCCGCCGGCCTTCAAGACAGCAGCGCATGAACCTTAAGTCGACTGTCAAATCCATTCCTGTACTAGGCAAAGCTGCAAAGCGGGCGAGGGCGGGTCTGGCGCGGGTGTTCGGACTGGAGCCATTGGGAGGCTTCTACACTTTATCACCGGACGTGCTCGTAGCACTAGTTAGGTCTCTAGAACTACAGCAGCGCGCCTTAGCTAGTGGACGTGACTTGTTCACTGGGCATGGATATTATGAATTTGGAATCTTTAACGGTTTCAGTTTCTGGTTCGCGGAACAGATCAGCCGCCAATTTGGGAATGGCAGCCTAAAGCTGTTTGGCTTTGATTCCTTCGAAGGTTTGCCAGAACCGATTTTGCGGCTAGAGGCGTCGGTCTTTTCGGCGGGGGAAGCTCGCCGATCCTACGAAGCCGTTATTGCAAATCTAAAGCGTTGGAAGGCCGATTTGACTCGGATCAGCTTATTCAGAGGGTTTTATTCCAACGAAATGTTTCAGGCACTTGAGCAGCAACATTGCTTTCCGCCAATTTCTATTTGCTTAATTGACGTCGAGCTTTACAATTCTTGTGTGCCTGTCCTGGAATTCATTCGACCTCTCTTGGTAGAGGGATCAATTTTGCTGTTTGATGACTACAACCAACTTGGAGAAGATAATAGTGAGGGCGAACGCCGCGCATTGTTTGAGTTCGAGGATCGGTATCCGACGTTTGGCAAGGAATATTTGTTCAATTATGGCTGGGAGGGCATCGCGTTTCGCGTAACGTCAATTTGACGGCATCTAAGACCTGCAGCCCTTAGACCACGTCTACTTCAAGAACGATGTTTATTCTCCTAAATGTATTGCCTACGCTGTCTATCTTGATCGACATCCTGAATGAGTGCCGCGCCAAAGTGCATGTCCGACTACGGGCCGAAAGCGCCGAGTGCTGCTCAAGCCCGCCTCGTGCCGAGCCGCTTCTGCTCTACGCCTGTAGGCAGCCATGTGTGGACGGCTCCCTGTTGGCAAGAGCTTTTTCGAGGTGATGCACGGCTGGTCGGTGCTGCCAGTGTCCGGCCTTTCGATGCGGCGCTTACGCATGGCCGCTGGCCATAATGCTTTCCGCGAGATCAGGTCCCGGTCAAAAGCCGTAGTCAACAGCTGCCATGGCACAAGTGGGGTGTCCCGATCTCCGGATCGACCGGCTGGGTGCATTATCCTCGTATTGCCCTTTCCAACCTCGTTGGCGCGCGTAAAGCGCGCATCTCTCAAACTGCCTGCGGAACAGGCTCTCTGTAGCGTGTGCCGTTGACCATCAGCGCCCAGGCAATGCGGGCGATCTTGTTGGCCAAGGCGATGACGGCAACCTTGACTGGCCGGCGCGCCATCAGCTCGGCGAGCCAGGCTCGCCGGGTATATCCCACCTGCTTGGCGCGTCGGATCACCGATAAAGCCCCGACGACGAGCAGCGAGCGCAGATAACGATTGCCCGCCTTGGAGATGCTTCCCAGCCGCTCCTTGCCGCCTGTCGAGTTCTGCTTGGGCACAAGCCCAATCCATGCCGGTACATCACGTGCAGAACCAAAGGCATAGGGATCGGGGATGCTGGCAACCAGGGCCGTCGCGATCAGCGGGCCAACGCCGGGGATGGTTTCAAGGCGACGGCTCAGCTCATTGGAGCGGTGCCAGGCGCTGCCGCTTGACCAGCACGAGCTGGGTCCGAAACGCTTGCAGACATTCTCGTGCGACGGGCGGGACACGATCATCCGCCCCTTCGTCGATGAGCCGCAGCAGCCTCTCCACGCCGTTGCGGCCAACGCCGGCGACAATGCCGAACTCGGCCATGTGAGCCCGGATCGCATTGATCAGCGTCGTGCGCTGGCGCACGAACAGCTGCCGGGTCCGATGCAGCATCAGCACCGACTGCTGCTCTTCTGTCTTGACGGCAACGAAGCGCATGGTCGGCCTCGTCACCGCCTCACAGATCGCCTCTGCATCCGCCGCATCGTTCTTGTTCCGCTTGACGTAAGGCTTCACGTATCTGGCAGGCATCAACCGGACGTCATGCCCGAGCCTCGCGATCTCCCGTGCCCAGTGATGCGAGGTGGCGCAGGCCTCGAGGCCCACAACACATGCAGCCTGCTTTTCGAAGAACGGCAGAACCTGGCTACGTCTTAGCTGCCGACGCACGACAACCTGGCCCGATGCATCAATGCCATGGACCTGAAACACGTTCTTCGCGAGATCAAGTCCGATCGTGGTAACTTCGGTCATGGACGGCTCCCCCTTGGCGGTTCCTAAACACCAACCGCAATTTGGCACCTAGATGCCGGTGACGGGAGCCGTCCCAATGTCTTGACATGCACCGGACGATAAAGCCCCGCCCGCATCATCCGCGCGATGCCCCGTGCGTCGTTACGATCGGTCTTGTTGATCTGTGCCTTCAGCACCGCCCGCATGTGCTGCGTCTCGACACAGATCACCGGCAAACCCGCTTCGGCGAGAGCGTTGAACAGCCATTGCGACAGCGGCCCGGCTTCCAATCCAATCCGCTTGAAGTGCCACGCAGGGTTCGTCAACACTCCCAGTAACGCCTCGGGCTCGCTCGCAACTCTCACCTCTCGGACGATCCTGCCTGCATCGTCCACAATGCACAGGCTCGTCTCCCTGACCGACACGTCGAGTCCAGCAAAATGGTCCATGCTGCGCTTCTCCTTCTGATGCTTGAGGCCCTAAACGGTGACCTCGTTTCACCATCAGCCTGAAGCGCAGCACCCCAAATCTTCTGCTATCCACAACTACGTCGGCCGATTACCCCATCTATGTGCCATAAGGTGACAGTCCTCAAGAAACTGAATGCATCAGCAGGAAACTGAGGGCGCGCATTCCCGGTAACGGGAATGACCTCTCGTTTGGCCCGAAGCCCAGCCGCCCCGCGAGTGTATGCGGTGAGCTGGCCCGAGGCTTCGAGCTGATGGCTTGGGAAGACGGAAGTTGGGAGCGAATCGCGCCTACTGTACCGCTGAGCGACTGACTTTATTGGTAACGGAGGAGCCAGATTTCTCAAGCCGCGAGATCACAATCTCCTCGTTCGTCAAGGCGGTCACGAACTCTGTCAGCCACCTTGCGTCTATCCACCCAAGGTGAAATTGCGCTCCTTAACCTCGAAGTCAATTCAGACTTTCTGCCGGCAAACCAGTCTGGTCCGAAACGTGACATCGGGTCTGGGTATGATTCGACCGGCGCGCCCTCAGCAAGAATAATTTGGTGATCCTCAAGTTTCAGATGGTAGTAGCTGAGCGTATCTTCTCTGCCCTTAGAGCAACGAATAATCGTTCGATTATTCACAAGCCCCTTAGCACATATCAACACGCCATCGAGGAAAAGAGAATGTCCCGGCGACAAATAGAGGTCGCGGTGAGGTACATTCGGGGCAAGCGCGGAGCGACAAATCTTGATAGGGGCCACCTCGTCCGTCCAATCTTGATTGGGTGCGCGCTCGGCCGTCCAGCTGATGATTTGCTTAATGGCCTGCGATTCTCCGGAAACAGTGGAGACCATATCCCCTACCCCAAGGTTCTCGACCGCCGTCTCGCCTGCGTCAGTGAGGATCTTCGTCCCACAAAGAAGACACCCATGGCCACCACCGCCGCCACCCCTTCTAAACCAGCCACCCATGGCATGAGCGATTGTTGTGCCTCCAACGACCGTCGAGGTCAGTATACCCGCCATCGCGATCACATTTCGGCGCGTTCTGCGAAAGTTGCGTCCTTGGGGTCTTTCGATTGGGGATGCAGGCATAGGAACCCTCCAGTCTGTTACAGCCTTGGTAGCCTACTGATCGAGGACTACCGCGCAATAGCGCCACAGGGCTACCTCAATGGAGCAATCCAAAAGCCAAAAAAAAACTTCAAAAAAAGTCGTGAGACGACCCTCCTGGCGGAGATCGCGGTTTTGCCATTCAGCTTCCGCGGCGCGCTGAAAGGCATGTTTGGCTTTCAACTGCACCTCGCTGCGCCTAAAGTCCAAGGTCATCAGCCAGGAGTTGAAAGGGAGTTATCGGAAGAGGGAACATCGTCACCCCGGCACCAGATCTGCAAAGAAGAGGAAATTCGCATGAAACTGCTAAGCATAGCAGCCGTGCTGGCGTTGTTGGCTAGTCCAGCTTTGGGCGAAGATAACATCTCAATCGAGACACTCTTAGAGGGTGGTTGGAAGATTGCTGGCTACGCGTCGGCAAATCAGCCAGCCGTCGAGTCAGCGATGATTCTACTGCGACATCAGCACGAGCCGTATCTCATGCAGTGCCGCGCAAGCTACGACGTAACCCGAAGTCCAAGCATCACCGTACATTGTTACAAGCTGCGCTAGAATCGCATTTTGGCCAAACATTAGAAGCGTCCGCATTGGGCTAGAGAGTAGCCCCACCGATTTCGCCTAAGTCTCAGCAGACCGGACAAGGCTCAGCGGCATCCACTAAACAAAGGAGGTCAGTAGTCGGAGTCGCGCATTCTCGGTGAGGAACACTGTGAACTCACTAAGCCAACGGATGATGAGAGCGGGCCACTGGTTATATCACGGCTCACTTTGCGCCGGGTTCGCAGGCCCAGTCTCAGAGATATTTGCATGCTCCAGTTTCTCAATACCATCGTCGAATTCCACGAGGTCCTTAGACAACTGATCGTTATTCGGTGATTGCTCCCTAAGCCCCGCAATGATGGCGCGCCCTTGTTGTAACATCTCGAGCGCGCGTGAAGCGTCGCCAGTTTTAGCTAACAAGCGCGCAACGCGGCCTTGGCTAATCGCGAGATCGCGTTGACGGTCGATATTGCTGGAGTCGGCCTTGGCAAGGCGGTCGTCGATCGCCAAGCTTTCTTCATAAGCGCTTAGTGCCTCTGCAAGATTGCCTTCCGCCTTCGACGCGTCGCCGATTTTGTTGTATAAATCCGAAACATCGCACTGCCAGGCTATGTTTGCGGGGTCGGACTTGGCCAGGTGCTCGGAGATAGCCAAACCGTCGCGATACGATTTCAGGGCCTCGGCGAACTTGCCCTGCGTCTTCAGCACGTCACCGACCTTTCCGTAGGAAAGCGAAAGATTTTGCTGCCAAGCCTTAGCCACGCAGTCGGCACCAGCCAGAGCGTCCCGGTACCAGCTCAGCGCCGCGACGGGATGGCCTTGCGCCATCCGGAGATCTCCAGCCTTGATATTCGCGGTAGCGAGTCCGGGGCTAAACATATGGCATTGAGCGCTCGCCTTCTCGACCGCAAGTTCAGCTTGGGCTACTTTCAGCTCTGATTTAGTCTTGCCCAATTCAGTCTGAAGTTTAGCACGCGTCTGGAGTTGAGCGCGCTGAGCGCTCCTTTGCTCAAGCGCAAGCTGGGCTTGGGCCGCCTTGACCTCGGACCTAGTCTTGTCCAACTCAGTCTGGAGTTCGGCGCGCTGTGCGTTCGCTTTCTCTGCCGCTTGCTTCGCGCTGTCCAGTTCGCTCGTGGCTTCGTCCAATTTGGTCTGGAGTTCGGCGCGCTGTGCGTTCGCTTTCTCTGCCGCTTGCTTCGCGCTGTCCAGTTCGCTCGTGGCTTCGTCCAATTTGGTCTGGAGTTCGTCACGCTGTGCGTTCGCTTTCTCTGCCGCTTGCTTCGCGCTGTCCAGTTTGCTCGTGGCTTCGTCCAATTTGGTCTGGAGTTCGTCACGCTGTGCGTTCGCTTTCTCTGCCGCTTGCTTCGCGCTGTCCAGTTTGCTCGTGGCTTCGTCCAATTTGGTCTGGAGTTCGTCACGCTGTGCGTTCGCTTCGTCCAGCGCCGAATTTAGACTGGTGACCTGTTCCGTAAGCTTCACGGCCTCCGCATATGCTTTTTCAGCGACCTGCTCAGCGGTCCCGAGCTCGCGTTCTGGGTTGCCCGCTAGAACACTCCAAGTACGTGAGTCCGCTTCTCCGGTCGTCGCCAGGCCGCTCTGGGCTTGGAGGTCCTTCACCGCCTTTTCCGTGCGCCGCCCAAAGATGCCATCTATCGTCAAATGCGCGCCATGATCGTTAAGAGCATTCTGGAGAACGGAGACGTCGCCGCCCGACTCCCCTCGCCTGAGATGTTTTTGCTCTGGCTCCGATGCACGAGCGATAGAAGTATTGGGGGCAGATGTGTCCCTAATGTCCTTGGCTTCGCTAGGCGACGCAAAAATCAGCGCCAAGGCGAAGGAGACAGATATCACTGCTTTGATAACCAATTGGTCCGCTCTTAGCGAAGAACTCAATGCCGAATAAGTAATCTTAGCGCTACAACGCGGCTGGCCAACGTTTCCAAATGGGTAAGCGAATGGTCTCGGCAGCCAAGCGACCAACGCGGCACCTCTACTTCTACGAGCTCAGCCTTCGGATCCTGGCTCCTACGCGGAATTTTGCCTCCAGAGGCCCTGAAAGCCGTCCCGGAATGGGCATTTTTGGGGGAGGTTCGCTATTCAGGTCCTGATGACTTTTGCGTGGTCTGCACATCAAAGGGCGGCGTGAGCATCTTCGAATGAGATGCGCACCTTCGGAATGGACGAAAAGTGTCAGCTTTGGCCCTCATTCGAATCCGTCAACGGAATTGGCTTTGTTTGATGTTGATCATACCTTTGAGGTAGCCCTGTAGTGCTATTGCGCGCTAGTGCGGCACAGCAAGGTAGGAATTTCAGCGCACACAAGCCTATGAGATAGAGGATTGCCAAGTTCACACCTCTTGGGCGACGTGACACCACTATTGACGTGACACCACTATGTCCTCGAACGCTTGTTCTAAGGACGGCCACCGTACTTCCGGCCGGCATAGACCCATTGCACGGCGGCGAATATCAGCGCTGTCGACCAGCCGAACATCAGAAGCCCGTTCGCTGCCTCGAACGACGACAGGAGCCGCCACTTGCCGGTCCACTCATAGGTGTAACCGTCCGGCAGATCGCTGTTGGCGGTCGCCTCCATGGCGGCAATCGCCTGGCCTGAGCTATAGCCCGTTGCCGCGTTGCCATTGACCGTGGCCGAGCGGAACATGTTGTAACGCTCGATCGTCTCGGGCCCGAGCACCGACTTGACCGTGATCACGAAGGCGCCGTTCGGCACCACAGTACCTTGCAGCATACTATAGCCGCCGACAGCGATGACATTGGCGACGCCGTCCGTAAGTCCGGATTATTCTCCATACCCATCATGGCGATCATCTCGTCGACCTGAGCATCCGCCTTCCGATCCGACCGCCAGTCTCTGACCAAAGCGACCCAGGACAAGCTGCAGAGAACGACGATGCCCGCCGCTACAGCGAATGCGCGCCGCCGCCGCCTGTCGCGAAACAGCCTGAAACGCCCTCGTTTGCCCTCTGCCTCCCCAACAGTCACGCGCTTGTACCCCTGCTAACCGTCTCCCGGATGAAGCCCCAAAATTTGCCGATTCTTTGGCGGCTTCGCGCCTTCGTCCAAGCCCCTCCCGCTGAGACGAGCTAAGCCGCTACCCCTGCGTTCCGAGGCAC
>Ga0307442_1000525_pt1 | contig 18604 bp, 20 predicted proteins | sample SalMarWE160430MG_FD_202143 | JGI IMG/M metagenome (GOLD analysis project Ga0307442, IMG submission 202143) | Salt marsh sediment microbial communities from the Plum Island Ecosystem LTER, Massachusetts, United States - WE1604-30 | ecosystem: Environmental > Aquatic > Marine > Intertidal zone >...
GTCAACATTAACGACCCCCCTTGGCAGGTGTTTCATAATCGACGATTGCTGCCAGTCGACCAGCGGCCAGGGCAGCAACAACCTGCCCGGAGAGATCTTTCAGCTCCTGTGCATCACTGCTTTCGAGGTTCACGACATGAATCATGTCGCTCATCCGTACCTCTTCCTTTCCACCAACCCAAGCCTGGCTGATCAAGAGGAGCATAAGCATCGCAAGAACCAAGATTTTCTTACCCATACGATCCTCCTGGTGTTGAATCCACGACTGTCTGACAATAGTATGGTGGATAATCGTTTCACGATCGTTTCTCAAGGCGTCCCATAAAACGCCTCGTATCACAATAGTTGTTGGAGAACATATGGATTGTGTAAATCAGAAAAAAAACTCGGCTCGCTGCAACTGCAGCTATCCCGGATGCTCGCGCCACGGTATCTGCTGCGAGTGCATCGCCTATCATCGCGACATGAACGAACTTCCGGCTTGCTACTTCAGCGCGGCGGAGGAACGGACCTACAATCGCAGCATCGGCTACTTTGTTAGCAGCCAGCGGTAGTCTCGGCAAAAAACGCCCCTCGCAATGCTCAGAGAAACAGGAAAATTTAAAGTCCCGCTTTAAATTTTGATAGAAATCTGAGGGTTCTCAACTTTTTTAGGGGACTGAAACACTGAGGAAACAAGTAAAATTTAACGTGTTTCTTTAAATTTTGCTAGTTCACCCCATCCGCGCGGATGACCCGGTCCGCGCCCCACCGGCTACGGCGGTTACCATGGAAAAATCCTTACCTCCGCCGCCGCTTGAGTTCATCGTCGACCGGCCTTTCTTCTTTGCCATCGCCGATGACAGAACCGGGAGCATCCTCTTTATGGGCAAGGTTGCCGATCCCTGAAGAGCCGTCAGTTGATGGTTTTTTCGGGGTCGGAGGGAGTGTCCCCCGGACCGGCATTCGGGTCCTCAACCCGGCTGACCACCACTCCGGGTGCCGCCTCCGGCTTTTCGAACAGCCAGCGTTTGGCGTCCCGGATGATGCCGTTGAACAGAACGATCTGGATGTGCCTGCTGTTGGACTCGATCCGCTTGTCCCACTGCTCCGGGGTCAAACGCTCGGCAAGGCGCCGGCGCTCGCTCTCCACCCGCTCGGCGAGCTGGGGATCGACCCCCGTGAAATAGGACAGACCGTGCACGGTGAGCAGCTCCAGAACCGGATCGAGCTTCGAGTCCAGGAGCTCCAGAAGGGTCACCTTGGCCGCATCGAACTGCCGCTCCAGCAGCAGAGCTGAAGCGTAGCTCCAGCGCAGCCAATCCCGATGGGGCATATCGACGCCCTCCGCGGCTCTCCCGAAGTAGCTTTCCGCGGCCTTGGGCTCGTCCTTCATTTTCAACAGATAGGGGATGCCGAACTGGAGGGTATAGGTCCGAAGCAGCGCCGGTTTTTTCTCTCGCAGATGCGACTCCAAAGCGGATATCTTGTCCACACTGGAGGTAACCACGTAGGCGTTGATCAGCATCTTGATCGTGCTCTTGCCGCAGCGTCCCTTCTGGTACACCCGCTGTTCCAGCAGGTGGATCAGCCCGCGCCAATCTTCGCTTTCCAGCAGCCGAAATAGTTTCCAATTCCAGAGAAAATAGCCGTTAATTATGATGAGCGTGAGCAGAAACAGAGCACCGGCGATCCAGTTCTTGGAAACGAACAAGGTGAAGTAGTCACTCCCCAACAGGAGCAGCGGCACCAGGAAGATGAATCCGAATGAGAGCAGAATCACCGCATTGAAGAGGATGTAGATGGTTTTAAATTTCATAGATAGTACCTATAATACGAGTGTTCCCGGTTTGGAAGGCTTTTGCAAGGGGTAAGATCATGAAGGAAATTTCGGTATCGGAGCTGCAGGCGGACAATTATTTCGACTCCCCCGTGTACCTGGATGAGGCCTTCATCCTTCTCTCCCCCGATACGCCTCTGACCGAAGAGCTGATCCAGCGGCTGAAAAGCTGGGGCTACGAGACGGTCCTGAGTGACGGAGAGCTTTCAGGAGCACCGGCCTACATCAGCTCCGGGGCTACAACCACCACCTCCTCGGTTCTGGACGTAGACATCAGGGACAAGCAGCAGCTGGAGGACGCCAAGAAGCTGTACTACGCCCTGGTCAACTTCACCCTGGAGTCCTTCAAGCGCTTTAAGGAGGACAATCGCCTGCGCATCCCGCAGTTGAGCGAACGGATCAAGCAGTTGATCGACATGGTAAAGTCCGGCCGGGATGCCATCCTGCGCTACCCGGAGTTCGTCTATCCATCCGAGAACTATATGTACGTCCACAGTGTAAACTCCGCGATCCTGGCGCTGGCGATCGGGGAGCTGATGAAACTGCCTCCCCACCGAATGATCGAGCTGGGCCTGGCGGCCCTGCTTCACGACATCGGCATGCTCAAACTCCCCGACGCGGTCTATCTCAAGGAGGACGATCTGACGGACAAGGAGTTTCAACTCGTCCGCGCGCACACGACTCTGGGTTACAAGATCCTCAAGGGCTTTTCCGTCTCCGAGGAAATCGCCCTGGCCGCTGAGGAGCACCACGAGCGCCTGGACGGATCCGGATACCCCAAAGCCCTTAGCGGGGATAAGATCAGCTTCTACTCCCGCATCGTAGCCGTTGTCTGCTCCTACGACGCCATCACCTCCAAACGGCTGTTCAAAACACAACACGATCCCCACGCCGCGGTGATGGAGCTTCTCAAGGACAGAAACACGAGCTACGATGAGACTGTCATCCGTTCCCTGATCGTCGCTGTTTCCGCCTACCCCCTGGGAAGCCCGGTCCAGCTCTCCGATGACTCGATCGGCAGGGTGACGAAAACCAATCCGGAGAGTCCCCGTTTCCCCTTCGTCCAGGTTCTGATCGACAGAGAGGGGATGCGCCTCGACGAGCCCCTGTTGATCAAAACCGCCCAGGAGGACGGTCTGTCGATCAAACGCTGTCTCACGCCGAAGGAAGCGGATCCGCTGGATCTATAGAGAGAGCGCAAGATATGAGCATCACCGTACAGCTGCCCTCGGGGCAAAGTGCCGGCTATCGATCCGGTACCCGGGTGGAGGAGATCTTCCGGCACGGCGAGTTTACGGGGAAACGGCAGCAACCGGTGGTCGCGGCTCTGGTGAACGGGGCCCTGGTCAGCTTGACCTACCGCATAGAGGTAAACTCCGGCGTGGAAGCGGTGCCGTTGGAAAGCCGCCTGGGCGCGAACGTTTACAGACGCTCCCTCTGTTTTCTCCTTGCCATCGCCGCCAAACAGCTGTTTCCCGACCGACGCCTGGTCATCGGGCACTCTCTGGGTCGCGGCTACTTCTACTACTTCGAAGGGGCTTCCGCGGTTTCCGGTGAGGACATCCGCAAGCTACAGGCGCGAATGCGGGAGATCGTGGCCGAGGGCTGCCCGATCCTACGCAAGGTTATTTCCTATCCCGAGGCGGTGCGTTACTTCGAACAGAACAACCAGCCGGACACGGTCCTGCTGCTGAAAAACCGCAATGACCAGAAGATCGCCGTCTTCGCCTGCGGCGAGTTTCTGGATCTGGCCCATGCTCCGCTGGTTCCGAATACCAGGATGCTGGACGTGTTCGATATCATGGCCTACCCGCCGGGTTTCCTGCTACGCTACCCCCCGTGGAACCAGCCGAAAAAACTGGCTCCGTTCCAGGAGAACCCCGTCCTGTTTTCCATCTACCAGGAGTACAAGGATTGGGGCAAGATCTTAAACGTTCGCTGCGTCGGTCACCTCAACGACCTGATCAGCAACCGCAAGGTACGGCAGTTTATCCAGGTGGCGGAAGCCCTGCATGACAAGAAGATCGCTCTGATCGCAGACAAGATCTGCGAACGCAGAGACGATGTAAAGCTCATTCTGATCGCCGGCCCCTCCTCCTCCGGAAAGACCACCTTTGCCAAGAAACTGGCCGTCCAGCTTCAGGTCCTGGGGCGAAATCCCTTCCCCATCTCCCTGGACGATTACTTCCTGCCCCGCGAACATACGCCACTGGATGAGAACGGAAACTACGATTTCGAAAGCCTCCGGGCCATCGACGTGGAGTTGATGAACGCCGACCTCGTGCGCCTCATGCGGGGAGAAGAGGTTCGAATACCGCGCTTCGAGTTCCATACGGGAGAACGAATTACTGCTCAGACCGCTAAAACACTCCCGGACAGGGCGCTCATCATCCTGGAAGGAATCCATGGGCTAAACGATGAGCTCACCCCGGCGATCCCACGGGAGCAGAAGTACAAGATCTACGTATCGGCCCTGACCCAGCTCAATCTGGACGACCACAATCGAATTTCAACCACGGACAACCGCCTGCTGCGGAGGATCGTCCGGGACTCCCAATTCAGAGGGCACAGCGCCCTGGAAACCCTGAGCATGTGGGAATCAGTGCGGCACGGGGAAAACATCAACATATTTCCCTTTCAGAACAGCGCCGATTCGGCCTTCAACTCGGCCCTGGACTACGAACTGTCGGTGCTGAAGGTCTACGCCGAGCCTCTGCTGAAGAGCGTGAAACCAGCCCAAGAGGGTTTTCACAAGGCGGTGCAGTTGTACTCGTTCCTGAACAACTTCGCGCCGATCCCTCCCAGCTGGGTGCCGGAGTATTCCATCCTAAGGGAGTTCATCGGAGAAAGCGCCTTCAAATATTGAATCCATTGAAGTGCCTGGAAAACTGTAGTATAGTAGAGGGGTGAATCTATGCTAGGAGGTACAGGATGAAAAAGTTGCTTCCGCTACTGATACTCCTCGTTTTCGTAGCTGCCGGTCTCTGGGCTCAGTTCTATGGTACCCTGCCGAGGGAAGAACGAAAGACTCTGGCCGAAGCCTACTACCTGGTAGGACAGCAGTATGAACAGACGGGGGAAAATCAAAAGGCCCGGGATTTCAAGGATATGGCCTTCAATATCGACCCCGGCCTTGACCCGGCGAATATCCAGCTTAAGGATCTTCCCAGCGCAGCCGCGCTGATCCTGGAAGGCAAGGCGAAGCTGGCGGCGGTACCCCGGACGCGGGCCGCGGCGACCCAGGAGCTTATCAAGTCCAAGTTCCTTCGATGGATCTCCGCGTTGCTGAGCAAAGACTCAAGCTCGATGTTGGAGCTTATGGACGGTTCCGTCTATTTCGGGGATCTGGGAGCAGAAATGACCCAGAGTCAGATCAAGTCGGTGCTGAACGACTTTTTCGCCTCCACCGATTTGAGCGGCCTTGCCCCCAGCGAGGTCTATGATCTGGACAGCCTAAAGGTCTCTGCGGTCACCGGCCCGTGGGGGGAAACCTACGCCATCCAGGTGCGGACCAAGATGGATTTTTCCGAAGAAGTGGGATTCTGGACCGACCAGCAGAAATACCTGATGCACCAGTCCAGGGGGAATTGGCTGCTATTCAGTATCGGAGAGAAACTTCCTCCCTCCAACTGGAGGCCTAAGGTGGCGCCCTCAGTCACGCGACCGCTGCCTGCGGGGCTGGAGGCCATACCGCAGCCTGAGATCGAGGAGGCGCTTCTGGCCTGTCTGGATGCCTTCCTGGACAAGGACGTCGATGCCGCAGCCCGCTATTTCGCCGATGAGGTGCGGATCATCCGCCTGGACACGACCCTTACCCGGGAGGAGATCTCCGAAACGTTCATGGGCTACTTTGAGGGGGCGGATTTCAGCGGCGTATCGGCGAAAGACGTGGTAGATGAAAACAGCATGTTTGTCTCCCCTTCGGATCGGTTTCCCGCCCAGTCGCCGGGGGAGGAATACCTCCTTACCGTGAAGACCCGCCTGGATCTTTCCGATACGATCCCTTTCTGGACGCGTTTTCAGGACTACTACTTCGCGAAGGAGATGGGCTCCTGGAAGATTTTCGCCATCTTTTAAGGGTCTGCACATAACCGCAGGTATCCGGCAGGGACGGGTCGAACAACGCGGTAAGCAGGGTGACCTTTCGGCACTCTGAGCAGACCTGAAAGCGGCGCTCGTATACCGTACAGAGCCGTGACTCCGTATCCAGGTAGCGGCAGGGTGCGTTCATGTTGATGGCAAGACCGCGAAAGCCGACTCGGCGTTCATAGCAGCATAAACCGCAACGACGACAGATCGCCTCCCAGCGCGCCCTGCGTTTTGCTCTTCTCGTCATGACGAATGCCGGCTACTCGGATAGGGGGGCGAAATAACCGCTCTGGGTCCGGCCGCTCTTCCTGTGAAAAACAACCTCGGCTTGAAGATCGATGTAATTATTACCGAACCCCGATTCCGATGATGATACGAGTTCCAGCAGATACCTGGATCCCAACCGCCGGCGGATGTCGGCGATGAGGGTGGCCACCCCCTTGGCCGCGAAGTAGGGGTTAACCGATCCGCCGCTCTGGGAACAGATGTACTCCAATTCCCGATCCACCTCGGGACCGAAGTACACGACGTACAGCGGAATCGAGTTGTTTTGGAGATAGTCGGTCACCTCGGCCAGGGTGTACTCGGAGAAAGACTCCCGATTCAGCCGACCGGTGGTCAGCAGTATGACCGCCTTGCGCGCGCTGCCGGGAATGAGCTGGGAGGTTGCCAGACGCAAGGATCGGTCCAGGCGCCAGCGCGGGTCCCAGGGTCCGTTTTTAGCCGCCTCAATGGATTCAAGGCGGGAGGCGCCCAGCTCAGTTTCCACAACAACCTGCTCCCCGGCGCCGAGAACACGCCAGCTGCCCGAGCCGTTCGCTCCGCTCTGTTGTTCATAGAGAGATTCGACGGCCGCCGAAAGATCGGACAGATACGCCTTCATCTCCGGGGATTTTTCCACAACCAGGGAAATCTCCAAGGGGGCCGGATCCGCGGGCCCACGCCGCAGCCGGGCGGGAATATCTCTGTAGAACTCGCTGAAAATGAAGTTCTCCCCCTGCAACCCAACCACGGGACGCCCCTTGCGGTCTTCCACCGTGACTTCGACCAGGATGTCGGGAAAATCCAGCGAATTGACACGGTCGACCTGCACGAAAAGGCTGGTGTAAAGGGCGGTCATCTCGGACAGGATGTACACCTTGTTCTCGTCGAAATCTACGATATAGACCTCTCCGTTTGGGCTTATGGCCAGGTGAGTCAGGTGGCCGGCGAAATTCCCCAAATCGCTGAGCGTAGTCCAGGTCTCCTGCCGCAGGTCATAGTCGAGCAGTTTGCCGCCGTCTATCACCAGCAGGTGATCAGAGTCGAAAAAGGCGATCCCCTCAGGTCCGCTCAGGACTCCCTCGCCAAAGCTGTACAAAAAATTGCCACTGTGGTCATACACGACAATTCGCTTGCTGCTGCTGTCGGCGACGAACAACTGTTCTTCTCTGCAGGCAATTCCCGTGGGGCCGCCCAGAGGCAAACCAGAGCCCCCTCCGATGGAAAGCACGAAATTCCCGGAGAAGTCGTACTTGTTCACCCTTCCGTTCCCCCAGTCGCTCACGTACAGATATCCTCTGCCGTCGGTACTCAGGTACTGGGGACCGAGCAGCTGCCCCGGAGCATTGCCCCTGCCGCCGATGAGCAGCACCCTGTCGCCACGGAGATTCATCTTCTGAACCTGGTTTCGCCCGTATTCGGCAATAAACATGAACCGCTGTCCAGTGTCCGGATCCTCCGCTTCCAGACAATCGTAGGGGCGATCGAAACCGCGAAGGCCCCCCTGAAATACCCTCTGCACGGCATTGTTGGCATCTAGAAGCAGCACTTCATTGGAGGCGAAGGCGACCACGTACACCGAGCCGTCCTCGCGAATCCAAACGGAGGAGGGCCGCTGCAGGGGGTAGGTGTTTTTGTCATTTCCGTCGATTACATCGGCAACAACGAAAGGGCTGGGTTCTTCCAGCTGCCCCCCCAACCCGCGCCGGTAGGTCAGAATATCTACGGTGTTGTCCACCACCGTGTTGCCCGGCTCCTGTTCAAGCAGATATCGCCACTCCGCCAGGGCGGCATCCTCGAAACCGGCGCGGTACAGGGCGCTGGCCAGCCAATAGCGGGTTCGCAGGTCCTGAGGTTTCCGGCTCAGGGATTTTTCCAGGGAAAGGATCGAATCTTCGAAGTTTCCGGAATGAAACGCCCGCAAGCCCCAGCGGAAATCCTCGGAAGCCTGGACCGCTTCCATGTCTATGCCTTGAGCGCCGGTCAGCGCGCAGGCCAGCAGGAAAAGGAGGACGAGGTTTCTCACCATCAAGGAACTATACACTGGATCAGGCAAAAGTATCTACACGATGGGTTTCGCCGTTGGGTACGGTAATCTTTCCTTTTACGCCCAGATAGAGGATGTTCTTTATCTGGCGTAGATCAATAACCTCTTGTCCGCCAGGTTGGACGCGCATTTCGGGGGATAATTGATTGGATGAAACACTCTCGACACTCATTTCTCGAGCTCCATGCAATCCTCTGCATTACTATTCTATTATCGACCTGTTCCAGGCGCGAAATTACCCGGATTTCCAGGAAAAAGAGGCTTCCCGGTAGCGTTCCTCCACCTCGTGATTCGCCGGATGGATCAAGATCGGCGAGAGCGAGGTGTAGCCCGCCTCCACGGCTACGAAATCCGAAGCCTCCTCCATCATGCCGCCCGGGATCTGTCCCCCGATGAAGCTGTACATGTCCCCCTGGGGGGAGGTAAAACCCACGAGCTCATCTTCATAGATCCGCCGGGTGGGAATGGTAACCACGGGTTCGGCCGGCTTCTCTTGATTCGGGAAATTGATGTTGAGGAAATGATCCTCGGACCAGAGGTCTCGTATGCTGGTGAGATTTCTGCTCATGAACTCCACGGCGAACCGCAGGTTATAGGGGGGGGAGTAGGCGCTGAGAGAGCAGGCCACCGAAGGCTTTCCCAGGAACGCTCCCTGGCGGGCGGCTGCGGCGGTGCCGGAATACACGATGTCGGTTCCCAGGTTCGGACCCAGGTTGATGCCGGCCACCACCATGTCGATCTCTACGGGCACCAGCCCCAGGCAGGCGTGGAGAACGCAATCGGCGGGCGTCCCACCGGATGCGTATTCCCGTTCTCCCCGCTTCGTGAACTTCGTCGGGTTTCCCAAGGTTATGGAGTGGGAGCTGCCGCTGCGATTGGAATCCGGCGCAACGACCCAGACCTCATGCTCACTCTGCAGGGCCTCTTGCAGCAAACGCAATCCCGGGCTGTCAATTCCGTCGTCATTGGAAAGCAGAATTTTCATTCGAAGATGATCTGCGCACCGTCGGCGGGATGAACCAGGAAGACCTCTGGTTTGAAACTGAATATCCGCTCGTAGACCTCCAGGCGGGCTTCGTATTTGGGTATTGCCTTTTCTTCGATCAAGGTCACGGTACAGCCGCCGAATCCGGCCCCGGTCATCCGGGATCCGTAAACTCCGTCGGTTTCCCAGGCTCGTTTCACCAACCAGTCCAGCTCCGGGCAGGAAACCTCATACTGGTCCCGCAGGCTCTCGTGGGACCGGTTCATGAGCTTTCCGAAGCTTCCGATATCATTTCGCCGCAAACTCGCCTCGGCATCCCGCACCCTCTCATTCTCCTCCACCACGTGCAGGCAGCGCTTGCGGGTTGTCTCCGGGATCAGGCCCAGGCTGTCCCGCAGATCCTCCGCCGTGTAGTCCCTCAAGCTCCGTCCGGGTTTCCGGGTATTCAGCAGGCCGACGCACTTCTCGCATTCGCCGCGGCGCTGGTTGTACTCCGAATCCACGAGGCTGCGCGGAACGCTGGAGTTGGTAATCAGTATTTTCACACTGTGCAGGGATATGGGGATGTGACGATACTCCATGCTGCGGGTATCGATGAACATGGCCGAACCGGCCTTGGCCATGCGGGAGACGAACTGATCCATAATCCCGCATTGCACACCTACAAAGCTGTTCTCCGCCTCCTGGGCCAGACGAGCCAGCTCGGGCCCGGTGATATCGATCTTCAGGAGTTTCTGGACGGCGTAGGCGGTCGCCACCTCCAGCGCCGCGGAGGAGGAAAGCCCGACTCCCACCGGGACATTGCCGGATACCGAGAAACTCAACCCCCCCGTTATGTATCCACGGGTTTGCAGGACACTGATTACACCCTTCAGGTAGTTGGCCCAGCGGTCCTCTTTCTTGTAGCGCAGATTGCTCAAGCTGGTGCGCTTCCGGTCTTTGAAATCAGCGGAGTAGAAGCGCAGATGCTGATCCTTTCTCCGGGATACCGCCACCTGTATGTAGTAATCGATAGCCATCGGAAGGACGAAACCTTCGTTGTAATCGGTATGTTCGCCGATCAGGTTGACCCGACCCGGTGCCTGGGCGACGATGTCTGGACCCTGGCCATACTCTTCCTCATGGCTGCGAATCAGATCGTCCATGAATGTCTCCGCTGGAATGAAATTGAAAACGGTGTTATATTCTATGGGAAAAACCGAAAGAGTGCAAGAAAATAGGATACTCCGATGATCGAAACGGACCTGCAGTACGGGGAAAAGGTGAGAATCGAACCGGGAACGAACATATACACCATCGGGGATCCCCTTTCCAACCACCCGATCTACTACGTAATAGCCGGCCTCATCCGCATCGGGATCCTCCTGTCGGACGGATCGACGCTTCCCGTGTATCACCACCCCGATTCGGTGTTCGGGGTGGTGGAATCCCTTCTCGACTGTTCACGCCTCACCACAGCCTACTGCATGGAAAACTCGATCCTCTATCGGTGGGATAAGGAGGGTTTCGACGTGGCCTCCAGCGTGTCCTGGGAGTTGGCCCTGGAGACGATCACCGGCCTGACCCGCACCCTTCGCATCATAAATGCCGAGTTCAGCGATCGCATCCAATCCGGTTGAGGGAGCAAGGCAGGTATCCATGTCTGATCAAGACTATGCTGAGATCATGAAGATCGCCTTTCAAGCCGAGGAGGCGATCAACGAAGAAATCATCGACAAGTTCGGAAAGAAATACGGGGACAAGACAGTAATCATCAAGGAGGGAGATATCCAGCAGGAGATCTTCTGGATCCTCTCGGGGGAAGTGTACGTCACCCGAAAAATGGGGGACAAGTACAAAGTCATGGCCACTCTGGGCAAGGGGGAGCTGTTCGGAGAGATGAGCTTCTTCGACAAATCGGTACGGTCGGCAACCGTGATTACCAAGGGACCTGTCGAGTCTCTGGTGTTCTCCAAGGAGAACTTTCAGGAGATCTTTGCGGCCAGCCCCCAGTGGACCAAACGACTGCTCCTCTCCCTGTCCGGTCGGATCCGACAGATGATCGACAAAATGCGGGAAGCTTAAACCAAACCCTCGGCGGACTGCTCGCCTCATCGGAAGTGCAGCGAATACCGCCCCCCCTTGAAAGTCAACTGACAGCGGTGCCCGAACAATCGGGAGATCGTCTCCCCCTTCAGAGTCTGTTGCCTTCTCCCGCGGGCCAACACCCGGCCCCGGTCGAGAATCAAAACTCCCTCGTAGGCGCTGGTAATCTCCTCCACATGATGGGTGACGGTGATAACGGTCATATCCGGTTTCTCCACGAACAGCGTCTGCAGGGAATCGAGGAACTCCTCCCGTGAAAGGGGGTCCAGTCCCATGCACGGTTCGTCCAGAAGCAGGATCTCAGGGTCGGCCATCAGGGCACGGGCAATAAGCACCCGCTGCCGTTCGCCGGTGGACAGAGTGGCGAAGCGCCGACCGATCAACCGCTCAGCCCGAAGAGCCTTCAGGTTGTGCTCCGCCCTGCCCTGTTCGGCGGGAGTGCTTTCTTCGTAGAAGGAAAGCGTACCCCTTTCCCCGGCCAGCACGACATCCGCCACGTTCATGAACTCCGGAATCATGTTTCGCAGGTCGTAGTGAACCCAGCCGATCCGGGTGCGGAGCTCTCGCAGGTCCGTATGTCCGAACTCCCGCCCCAGGACGGCGACCCGGCCGCGGGAGGGATAGGTGTAACCGGTGATCAGCTTGAGAAGCGTGGTCTTGCCGCTGCCGTTCGGCCCCAGCAACACCCAACGGCCGCCCCCCTCCACTTCCCAATCGATGCCCTTGAGGATCGGGATACCCCGCAGCTGGAAGCAAACGTCTTGTAGCAAAACCGAGGGAACTCTTGACTCCTGCATCGGGGACAGAGTAGCTGAAATTCACTATTATGGATACCGGATATGGCCACCGCGATCATCCGCTTCTACGAAGAGCTCAACGATTTTCTTCCCGCTGATGAAAAAAAGCGGCAGTTTTCCGCCCGCTTCCACGCCGGTGATACGGTCAAGGCCCTGATCGAGTCTCTGGGCGTACCTCACACCGAGGTGGATCTCATCCTGCTGAACGGCCGCTCGGTGCCCTTCGAGCACAAGCTGCGGCCGGGAGATCGAATCAGCGTGTATCCGGTGTTCGAGTCAATGGAAATCGGCGCCGTTACCAAGGTGCGTCCTTCGCCGCTGCGGCGTACCCGTTTCGTTCTGGACGTGCACCTGGGGCGCCTGGCCAAACTGCTGCGGATGCTCGGTTTTGATACGCTTTACTCCAACAGCTACGACGACTCCGGCCTGTCCCGCATTTCCCGAGACCAGCGGAGGATCATCCTCACCCGGGATCGGGAACTGCTGAAGCGATCCATGATAACCCACGGATACTGTCTGCGCTCCGATCAGCCGATGGAACAGCTCCTCGAAGTGTTGAAGAGATTCGATCTCAGCGAAAAGGTAAAGCCCTTCAGCCGCTGCCTGCGCTGCAACAGCGTCCTGCAGGCGATCGATGCCGATCAGGCCGCCCCCGCCGTTCCCGAGTACGTTGCTCGAACCTACCACCGCTACAAGAGCTGCCCGGAGTGCGGCAGGATCTACTGGCAGGGATCCCACTGGGAGCATATGAAAAGGGTACTGGAAACTAGTCTTTGATGTTGTATCTCTTTTTGAAGCGTTCGACCCGCCCGGCGGTGTCAACCAGCTTCTGCTTGCCTGTAAAAAAGGGATGACAATTCGAACAAATTTCGACCTTTATGTCTTTTACAGTCGAGCGGATCTCCAACACATTCCCACAGGCGCAGGTCACCGTGGTTGGTTCATATTTCGGATGAATATCTTTCTTCATGCTTTACCTCACATATCGCCATTCGCCGAGGTGTTCATCGACTTGAGGAACGCCTCATTATTCTTGGATTTCTTCATCCTGTCAATGAGCAGCTCGATAATCTCCAGATCGTCCATGGGTCCGATGACCTTCCGCAACACCCACAGCTTGCTCAACACATCTTCGGGCAGCAGCAGTTCCTCTTTACGCGTACCCGATCGCTTGATGTTGATGGCGGGAAACAGGCGTCGATCGGAAAGTCTGCGGTCCAGATTGATCTCCATGTTGCCCGTTCCCTTGAACTCCTCGAAGATCACCTCGTCCATACGGCTTCCCGTCTCGATCAGAGCTGTGGCCACGATGGTCAGGCTGCCCCCCTGTTCGATGTTCCGGGCCGCTCCGAAGAAGCGTTTGGGCTTGTGCAGGGCATTGGAGTCCACACCTCCGGAGAGGATCTTACCGGAAGTGGGCACGGTCTGGTTGTAGGCCCGGGCCAGCCGGGTTATCGAGTCCAGCAGAATAATCACGTCCCGCTTGTGCTCCACCAGCCGTTTGGCCTTTTCGATGACCATTTCGGCCACCTGAACGTGCCGGGTAGCCTGCTCGTCGAAGGTGGAGGATACCACCTCCCCATCGACATTGCGCTGCATATCCGTCACCTCTTCCGGCCGCTCGTCGATCAGAAGCACGATCACGAACACCTCGGGGTGATTCTCCGTGATCGCATTGGCGATCTTCTGCATGATTATGGTTTTGCCGGCCCGCGGCGGGGAGACGATCAGCGCCCGCTGTCCCTTTCCGATCGGGCAGAACAGATTGATCAGACGGGTGGATATCTCCTCTCCGGCGGTCTCCATATTGAATATCTCATCCGGATACAGGGGTGTGAGATTCTCGAAGGGGATCCTGCTCTGGGCCTCTTCCGGCGGGTCGAAGTTCACACTCTCCACCCGCAGCATGGCGAAAAAGCGCTCCCCCTCTTTTGGGGGACGGATCTGACCGGAAACGGTGTCGCCGGTTTTCAGGTTGAACAGACGGATCTGAGAGGGGGATATGTAGATGTCGTCGGGACCGGGAAGATAGCTGTAGTGGGGGGAACGCAGGAAACCGTATCCGTCGGGAAGAATCTCCAGCGCTCCGGCTGCATAGATCTGTCCGCTGCGCTCGGTGTGCATCTTGAGGATACTGAAGATGATCTCCTGCTTCTTCATGGAGATCAGATTCTCATGATTCACCCCCATGTCCGCCGCCATCTTGCGCAGTTCCCGCATATTCATGACGGTCAGGTTATTGATATTGAGCTTCTCCCGACCCTCCGCCGTAACTTTTCCGTCCCTGCCGCCGTGCCTGTGACTCGATCTGCCTCCCCGATTCGCCAGCGGGGGTTTTTCCTCCGACGGAGTTTCCGCTTCGACCGCCGCAACGCTGTCAGCCGCTTCCTGCACCTCGGGCTCTCCGCTCTGCTCCTCCCCCTGCTCTCCCTCTTTGATCAGCTCGACCCGGAGCTTCTTCTTTTTGCTCCGTTTAGGGGGGTACGTGGTGTTTACCGCAGTTTCCGCGTTGGGGTTGTCCTGCTGCGTAGCGGCAGGTTCCGCGGTGGGTCTGTCCTGCTCTACCGGTTGCGCCGCCGCTTCAGTTTCCCGCACCGAGGTGCTCATCTGGGAATCCGTACCGGGATCGCCGGAGCCGTTTCCGCCCTCCGCCTCAGCGATAGGGGGATCGGGAGCAGCCGTTTCGTCGATCTCTGTCATTTTCTTTTTCTTACGAATGATCGCCATGTATCACTCCAGTTTGTATTTTCAAGCGAAGGTTGAGATCCAGTCACCTGCATTATCAGCCGGATCCATGGTAGTCGGTTACTGATTAGTCCCGCACGCCTTTGGGGTAGCTATCGGATTGCCTTTACAGTGAAAGGCTATAAGCTTTTCAGATTTTAAACAAGAAACGCCAAATACCCTACCAATATAGCCATATTCCTCGGGCGTGTCAATACTCCAGCTCGGCATCTACTCCTAGCAGTACGCACTCGGTCAGCACGATCGCCGCCACGGCGCTGCGCCGTCGTATCGCATCCCGGCCGCCGTGAAAATGAAAAACTTTGCACAGATGCCCGCCCCGGCGGTAGCGAGCGGAGATCCAGACAGTTCCCACCGGTTTTTCGGCGCTGCCTCCCTCCGGTCCGGCGATTCCCGTTACGGCCACAGCCGCCTCCACAGGCGTGTTCTCTAGCACACCCTGCGACATGGCCGAGGCAACCTCCGCGGATACGGCGCCTGAGCTCTGCAGGAGCTCATCTGCAATCCCCAGAAACCTCATCTTGGCTTCATCCGAGTAGGTCACCAGGGTTCCCCAGAACACCCGGGAGCTTCCCGGTACATCGGTGAGCAGCTTCGACACCAGACCACCGGTGCAGGACTCCGCCACGGCTATTCTCTCTCCCCTCTGCTCGAGTAGTTTGTACAGCAGGAAGCTCGGTTGAACATCCCCCTCGCGGATACGCATCCGGCCGAATTTTTCGCTCAGATCGGAAAAGACCCGCAGTCGTTCCCGCTGCCGTGATCCCCGCAGGGTGAAAACTATGCGGTCGTGGGCCACCCGGGTGCTCCACGACATCCCGGAATCCGCACGGCTGATTTCCTGCAAAGCCTGTTCCAGAAGCGATTCCGAAATCATCAGGGCAGTGGCAATGAGCTCGGAGGCGCGGGCGTCCTCCAGTACGAGCAGGCTGGAGCGGATGAGCGGAACGGCCTCTATAAGGAACATCTCCTCCAGCTCGGTGGGAGGTCCCGGGAGGGCCATGACCGCGCAGTTTTTCGTCCCGCCGAAAAATCCAGGAGCCGTTCCGACCCGATTGGGCAACACCTGGAATCCCGAGGGGATCAGAGCCTGTTTTCGGTTGGTCTCGGCTATCGGTCGTCCTCTAGCTGCATAACGGGCGACCAGGTCCTTCCAGATTGTCTCATCGAAGCGAAGGGGAGCCTCACATACTTCCGCTACCACATCCCGGGTCAGATCATCACTGGTCGGACCCAGCCCTCCGGTAATGATCACCAGGGCCGCGCAGTCAACCGCGCAGCCCAGCTCCCAACCGAAGATATGCGGATCATCCGGTATCTGAACGCACTTTTGCATGTAGAAGCCCAGGCCCCTCAGCTGCGCTCCGAGAAAACGGAAATGGGTGTTGAGGATGCTCCCTTCGGTCAACTCCGTGCCGACAGAGAGAAGGATCGAGGTCGGTCGTTCTCCCATGGGAAACTCAGATGCTCTGGGTTGCTTTCTTGATGCTCGCCACCGGGGCGGAGAAAATATCCAGCTTCTCGGGATTTTTGATCATTTCGCACTTGCCCTCGAACACGACCCCATCCGCGATGTTCAGCTTGGCCGTGCGAATATTCCCGAAGACCTTGCCCGTGGTCAGCATTTCCAGCCGCTCACTCGCCTCGATATTTCCCCGCACCACGCCGCCCACGACAACGGATCCGACTTTGATATTGGCCTTTACGGTGGCACCGTTCTCGATGTAGAGGAAGCCGGGGGATTCGATTTCCCCCTCGAAGGTTCCGTCGATCTTCAAGGATTCCTTGAAGCGCAGGATTCCGTTGAAGTTCGTCTCCCTGCCCAGGGTCGTGGTGATTTTCTCAATACTCTTGTGTTCGTTGTTTTTCGGCATCTGATCCTACTTGGTTTTCATGACAAATACCCCGTCCCAGTCCTCCGGGGGGGAATTTTGAAGATAGTGCTTGCAGCGGGCAAAGTATACTTTTGAGGGACCATCCTCGGGATCCACATTCAGGGCCTTGGCGAATAGATCCTTGGCGGCGTCAAAGTTCATCAGCTTGTAGTTCTTCCGCCCCTCATTGAACAGCTCCAGCACTTTCTTCTTGGTTTCCGAGATCATGCCGGTACCTCATCGTTGGGGTTGCTCGTTTTCCCGTCGTGCAGATGCTTCTGCAGCTTATTTTCCAAATCCTCCAGGGAAAGATCTCCCTTCTTCAACCTATCTCCCTTGTTCTGCAATTCTTCGATCTCATCCTCCAGCCCCTGGAGCGTCGCCAGAATCTCCACTCCCTCTCGTTTCACCAAAGCTGCAAGCTCCCCCGCCTGCGAGTGATCAGAGGGGCCGAGCTTCTCCGCCGCCTCGATCAGACCAGAGATCGGCTTCTTGATATGCTGGGTGAAAAAGATCAGCGAGTTATTCAGGGACTCGACCAGGGATATTCTTCTCTCCCGTCGGGCAACCTGCTTGGCAAGCTCGCGATTGCGCAGGACCGCCCGGATCCGCGCCAGCACCTCGGAAAAATTGAAGGGTTTGGTGATGTAGTCGTCGACTCCGAGCTCCAGACCTCCGATCTTGTCTTTGACCTCGTCCATGGCGGAGAACATGATGATCGGAGTCTGGCGATATTTGCGAAACTCCTTGTCCTGCTTTAGTTTTTTAGTAACCTCCCAGCCTGTCAGGCGGGGCATGATGTTGTCCAGGATGATCAGGTCCGGATCGGTTTCGACGACTTTCTGCAGGGCCTCTTCGCCGTCGGCGGCCTTCTCGATCTTGAAACCCAGATTGCTCAGCATCACGTCGAAAAACTCGAGGTTGATCGGCTCGTCGTCGACAATCAAAATTTTGCCCTTGGATTTCATGCACTCATTTTTACTTTTCTTCATCCCGGTTGTCAACACCTTGGGCGACAGCCCACAAGCCAGGCGAGCGAAGCGAGCGTGGTTATACAGCCCGCAGACACCCTGGGTCACCGTCGGAGCACCTACCTGCCCCTGCCGACCAATCGGTACAGCAATCCTCCGGCCAGTCCGAGCAGGGCCAGGATCGATACCAGGATGGCGAACCAATCTCCCCACCGGGTATACAGGGTCTGGCTGGCTGTGTATACCGGCGCCTCGGCAATTAGATAGCCCTCGGTAAAAGGAGGGAGCATGGCGGTGATTCGGCCGTTAGGATCGATCATGCAGGTGATCCCCCCGTTGGTGGATCGCACCAGGGTCCTCTTGTTCTCCAGGGTACGGAACGCAGCAATGCTCATGTGCTGCATCTCGCAGGCCACGGCTTTGGACCAGGCGTCGTTGGTCAAATTGACCAGCATCTCCGCCCCCCTGCGGATGAACTGCCGGTTCAAATTGGGGAAGGTATCCTCGAAACAGATCGGGGTGGAGAAGCGAACATCCCCGGCTTCGAACACCGTGTATTCGTCTCCCTTCTCCCAGAAATGGGTATCCGCGTCCTTGAGCCACTGGTATATCTGCGGAAGAGTTTCCTTGTAGGGGAAGTCCTCGGTAAAGGGAACCAGGTGCAGTTTCCGGTAGATGTCGACAATCTCACCCTTGTCGAAGAGGATGGCGGCGTTGTAATCCACCCGAATGTCCCTCCCCCGCTCGTCCTTGGCCAGCTGCCCGTCGTCATTCCCTAGCACGAAGGGTACCGTCTGAGGGCTGAGGAACTCCCTCAGCTCTTTGACCAGACCAAAGGCCACCCGATCGGTACGATAGCGGGTGTGCCAGTCGATAGCCGGAACGAAGGAAGTCTCCGACCAGATGACGATATCGATGGACGGGTCCTCGG
>Ga0307442_1000537_pt1 | contig 18477 bp, 15 predicted proteins | sample SalMarWE160430MG_FD_202143 | JGI IMG/M metagenome (GOLD analysis project Ga0307442, IMG submission 202143) | Salt marsh sediment microbial communities from the Plum Island Ecosystem LTER, Massachusetts, United States - WE1604-30 | ecosystem: Environmental > Aquatic > Marine > Intertidal zone >...
CGGAACAGTAGACATACCGACAGCATCAGCTCTTAATTTACGGAGTGCATCTATTTCAGCCTTAGTTTCAAGTATAGGCCCTTTGACCCCTGCATATATACCAGTTTTTAGATTTAAGCCAGCTTCAGCCGCGGACTTTTTTGCTATGTCGGTCATATTTTCATCATACGGACAGCTCATATCCATAAAATAATCATATTCTATGTTATAGTTAAAGCCGAATAAAGGATTGTCAAACATAAGATTTAGATGGTCTTTTATGATCATAACGTCATCTTTATTAAATACAGGATTTAATCCTCCTGCTGAGTTGGTGATTATTAAGTTACTGGCATTAAAGCCGGCTAAAAGTTTTACGGGATACACCACTTCATTTATACCGTAACCTTCATAGAGATGCAGTCTTCCAGGGAATATCAGGATCTTTTTATTTTTTAATTTCCCATATAATATAAATTTTTCATGTCCCGGGACTGACGGTACATTCATATGCGGTATATCACTTATATCTAAGATAGTCTTATTCTGAAGGGGCAGAAATTCTATACACTTATTAAGAAATGAGCCCAGTATTATTCCGAAATCAAGACTTTTCGGCATATAAGAGTATAGATATCTGCAGGTATCTTTAAGTTTTTCTTTTTCCAGAAACGCCGGTTCACTCATGTGAAAAAAGCGGAAAGAATTATTGAATAAACACTTTTTTTAAATTTTAGCATACTTTTATACTAAAAATAATTATTATTTATTTTTTTCTGGTATAATCTTCATGTTATTTTTATAAATTTGCTTACTTATTCAGATCTTATGGAGAAGATATATGAATATAAAGAGATTATTTTTAGGTCTATTTTTTAGACTTTTTTTTCTGATTTTAATTACTGCTTTATTTATATGTCTTTCTATTAACCTCACATCCTGCGACCACAAGAGAAGAGTGATTAAAATTGGTAACCAAACTGTAATGTCCGGTGAGTATAAGTCTTTTGGTGAAGATCAGCTGGTAAGTATAATGCTTGCTGCCAGTAAATTGTCTCCGGTAAGAATTGGAGGATTTGATTATGAAATAGAAATCATTACTAAAGATGATGAAGGGAATCCTGAAGAAGCTTTTCTTACTGCTCAGGAAATGGTAAACGAGGAAGTAGCAGGTGTGATCGGCTCTACTTTCAACGGGACTACAGAAGTTTCCATACCTGTTTATGAAGAATACGGAATACCTATAGTTTCTCCTTCTGCACAAAAGACGGAATTATCTGAAATGGGGAATAATTTTTTTAGATTGGTGATCGATAGTAAACAGAAAATAGAAAATATAGCCAGTTTCATAGAGAGTAAGATCGATCCTAAGAAACTTATGCTTATAAACAACCGGGAGGAATATTCAATAGAGCTGATCGATTACCTGAAGGAAGTGTTAATTGATTATGGTATAGAGACTCCGGAACCAATGTCGGTAAAAATAGGTGAAGAAGACATCAAAGATATTGCAGAATATTTATTGATGGAGGGACCGGATGCAGTATTTTTTTGTGGAGATTACAGCGAACTGGCAACTATTATGGCTGCAGCAGGTGAAGTAGGTCTGGAATCAAGATTTATAACAGAAACTCTGGGAATGGATGATGATATCTTTGTTTTAACTGATCCGCAGTACCTGGAAGGCCTGATTGCCGTAATTCCAGAACCTCCCTCTCTGGCCAGATATTCTCAGGATCCAAAAGCAGTAACTTTCTGGTATGATTTTAATGATTATTTAAATGAAATAGATGATCTGGATATCAGTATTGACAGCCCAGGACAATATGCTCCCTATTGTTATGACTCTGTTTTCGTATTAATTGAAGCTATGAAAAAGTCAAATTCCATTTTACCCAAAGACTATATAGATGAGCTCCAAGACACATCTTATGATGGAGTAGTGGGTCACATTGAGTTTGATTCCAATGGTGATATGGTAGACCCAATGTCAACAGTTTTTGTGGTAAAAGACGGTGCATGGGTAAGATATTAGCTGGAAACTATAAAGTTTAGTTTTTTAGGTACCACCTTAAAGATCGCAGGCAGCTTGCAGATATATTCTCCATCAGCGAAAACACTGAACCGGTATTCACTGTCCAATTTCAAATAACTGGTCCTGAATATCTCGACATTGCTGTCTTCTATATGCTTACCTTCATATACTTTGGGAAATACCTTTATAAAGTGCAGCTTACTCATTCTTTTAATAATACATATATCGAAAAGTCCATCTTCAGGATCGGCATCAGGAGTTATTCTCATACCTCCACCGTAGCTGGGCATATTTGAGGCTGTGATCATCATTCCAAAAATTTCTCTTTGGTTATTATCATAATCTATAAAAAACTTTTTAGATTTAAAAGTGATCAGGGTCTTGTATACAGAATAGCTATATTTTGCAGGGCCCTTTACCGGAAGCCTGGTATTATTTGCGAGATCGTTTACCTGTGAATCAAATCCTGAGCCGGCTATACATAAATAGTAATATTTATCATTTATAAGTCCTAAATCAAGTCTTTTTGTGGCTCCTTTTTTTATAATGCGGCAGCAGCTTTTTATATCTGATGGCAGGCCAAGATTTACTGCTATATCATTTCCGGATCCGGTGGGTATTACCCCAAGATTTTTATCGGTTCCTGCAAGTATATTGGCCATATAATGTATTGTGCCGTCCCCGCCTACTCCTATAAAGTTAGTAAAACCGTTTTTAAGGTTCTTTTTAGTGGCATTCATCATATCCTGAAGACTTTTACTTATATGGATCTGATAATCTAATTTTAGTTTTTTAAATTCGGACTCGATCTCTTTCCTGAACTCCATTGCCCTACCTTTTGCAGAGACCGGGTTCAAAATAATAAGTGTTTTCATTTTCTTACTCTAAAAAAAATAATTGCTATTATGTACTGGATCATAAGATTAATAATAATTATAATTGATTACTTTATTTAATTTTTTTGTTTTTATCAACATTTTTTTAATTATTTTTATAACAGTAAGATTTATTGACTTTTTATATTGCCTATTATAATCTTTAAATGTTTTTGTATTTAATTAAGTTTTATAGAGGTGAATGATGAATATATTTAATAAAGTAATTATGGTACTGATCCTGATCTGCCTGATCTGTATATCACTGGTTGCTGTTTTTAATGAGTTCGCAGAGTTTTTCCAGTGGTCTGATTTTGCTTTGAGAATTTTTAATCCTCAGGTTGATATTCCCACTTATATAACCGTACTTGCAGCAATTGCCGTATTTGCCATTAGCGTGGTTTTACTGCTTCTGGAGCTTTACAGGAGGAAAACAAAGGTAGCAAGTATTTCCAGCTCAAAAGAGGGAAATGCTATGATAACATTAGATACTGTGGCTGTACAGATAAAAAATGAGGCACTAAAGGTAGAAGGCCTGGATGATGTAAAAGTAAAAATAATACCGAAGGCTACGGGCATAATAATAAATATGTATGCTAAATTAAGAGAGAATTTAGATATACCTGCAACGATGCAGGAGATAATAAAGAGTTCCACAAGTATAGTATCAGAAAAACTTGGCATAAAAGTCATAAAGATAAACTTGACAACTACTGGCCTAGCCGGCGCAAAAAAGGAAGCAAAGAAGGAAGAAGAGGAAAAAATAGAAGAAGAGGAGACCGAAGCGGTACCGGAGCAGGAAGAAGATTAGTTTCTACAAGGCGGGCTTAGTATATCGGTAGTACATGAGCTTCCCAAGCTCAAGAGGCGGGTTCGATTCCCGTAGCCCGCTCCATAGTAAAATATTCATTTTGGTAAAAATATACTTAATTAAAAAAAGTGCTTTGATTTAAGTTTGTAAAGAAAGGAAGAGTGCCATGGCAGATATATTATCAGAACTTGATAAATATATCCCTGAAGGAAATCCCAGGAAATGGGCAAAGCTTTCAAATGATATTGATTTTAGAAGGCTTCAACTGACGCTGTTAAAAGAAATATTGATTGAATTAAAACAGATCAATGCTAAATAATCGGTGTTTTATGCCAGACTATTATAAATTTTATACTTTGCTGCACCAATGAGAATATTCACTTACATCATTTTTTACTATCCTGAAATAGAGTTCCTGAAGTTTCTTTGTGACCGGTCCCATTTTCCCGTTTCCGATTGAACGTTTATCAACGAATCCTATTGGAGAAATTTGGGCTCCTGTTCCGCAGAAGAACAATTCATCTGCTGTATACAGCTCAGTTCTATCTATGGACCTCTCTACAACATTGATATTTTCACTTTCTATAGCCAGTTTTATTATTGTATCCCTGGTAATACCTTCCAATATGTCATCAGTTATCGGAGGTGTGATTAAAGTACCTCCCTTTACCATAAAGACATTCATGGCGCTTCCTTCGCTGACGTGGCTTCCATTTTTTGAAAGTACAATAGCTTCATCAAAGCCGTTCAGAAGTGCCTCTGTTTTTTGCAGGGCAGAATTTACATAAGAACCGGAGATCTTTACCCGGGGTGGTATAGCATTATCCGGGATCCTTTCCCATGATGAAATACAGACGTTTATAGCTTTACTGGTGTCTAAGTATTCTCCAAGGGGTATGGAATATATGAAAAGATTTTGTTCATTCCCGATTAATTTAGGGCCTATGTTTAATCCACTATTGTAGGCAAATGGCCTTACATAGCAGTCTTCTGTATAGCTTTCTTTTTTTAATAATTGCATGGTAATGTCACAGAGTTCTTTTAAGGAGTATTTTATCTCTATCATCATTATTCCGGCATTGACCATGAATCTTCTGTAATGGTCTTCCATTCTAAATACATAAATTGTTTTAGTCTTTTCGTTCCAGTAACCTCTGATTCCTTCAAAGACGCCTGTACCGTATTGTAGTGAATTAGTCCTGATGTCTATTTTTGCATGTTCAATCGGGACTATTTTCTCTTCAAAAAAAGCATATCTGGGGTTAACCATGATCTCCTCTTTTTTAAATTTTAATTTTTAATATTGTACTTATTTTAATTTTATTTTGCAATCAGCAGTCCAATACTATATTTACTTAGAAAAAAATCGAATATTATCAGGATTGGTTTTTAGATTAAAATAGGGTAAAGAGAAACCCCAAGTTATCTTTTGCCATAGCTCACACCGTAGGCTACTAAACAGCTTGGGGTGACTTCCCTAGAACTTTTCTCAGGCCTTTTTTAAAATCACTTACTTTTTACATTCTTTCGTTTGTAAATTTCGGCTCCTTCTTAAAGTTACCTCCTGATCTAAGGTGATTACTAATATATCAAAAGGTAATATTTATGTCAATAGCAATTTAGGTATTTATGGCTAATTTCTAAAAGAGTTTTGATCTTATTAAGTATTATTAATAGAATTTTAACTATTTTTTAATTTATTAAAAAATATTATATAATTTAAGCCCGTATTGTAATAAGTAAAATCTAAGGAAGGTCTTTAATGACTATTAAAAACCACTTCACCGCAGAAGAAGCCTTAAAAATCGGAGAAGAGCTTGGAATTGACTGGTCTAAATTCGATGTTGAACAATTCAGAGTAGGAATGGATGTTGAACTGGAACATGGAAAAGTTGATCCTAATACCAATGTTTCAGATGATGATCCTTTGATTACCGGTAAGATTGCTTTGGCTCATTTAAATGAATTTCCTGATTATTATGACAGGTTGACAAAGATGGAAGAAGAAGCAGAAGATTATTGGGAGATAGAAGACTAAGATTTTATTATTATTCCGCCTCCGATAAGGATATTACCAATATAAAAGACTGCTGATTGCCCGGGTGTAACAGCCATTTGGGGTTTAACGAATGCGATAATAGCTTTATTTTTACTGTTTATTTCAATTTCTGCCGGTGTTTCCTTGAAATTATATCTTATTTTGACCATAGCTTTAAATCTTTTAGCTGGTGGCCTTCCTGCGATGAAATTAATATCTTTGATTTTAAATGATTTTTGTCTTAAGTCTTTTTCTTCTCCAGCTACTATAAGATTTTTATCAGGTATTATTTCTTTGACATAAAGCGGCTTTGAATGACTTATGCCAAGGCCCTTTCTCTGGCCGACGGTAAAAAAGGGATAACCTCTATGTGTCCCTATAATATTACCTTTGACATCTATAATATTTCCTTTTCTTATATTTTTAAGTCTGGGTTTTATAAATGAATGATAATCACTGCCGGGTATGAAGCATATGTCCTGGCTTTCACTTTTCTTTTTTAAAAACGGGAATATTTTATTTGATTTTTTTCTTATACTTTCTTTTGACAGTTTTCCCAGGGGAGTCTTAATCTGTGAAAGCTGCTCTTGAGCAAGCCTCCAGAATAAGTAACTCTGATCTTTGTTATCATCAGCTCCTTTTTTTACTTCGAATAAACCGGTATCCGAAGATTTCTCCACTACGCAGTAGTGACCTGTGGCAATAAATAAAGCCCCAAGTTTTTTTATTCCTTCTAAGAGAAATCCAAATTTAATATATTTATTACAGTCAACACAGGGGTTGGGGGTGCGCCCCTGCTGATATTCAAGGCAGAAAGGATTGATTATCTTTTCTTCAAACGGCTTTAAAAGATCTATCACGAAATGAGGTGTTCCAAGTTTGAGGCATACTTTTTTCGCAGTTTCAATATCTTTCTCGGAGCAGCATGTTTTGTCTGTATCTTTCCAGTTAAAATCATCTGGAAGGAATTTCATGGTGACTCCTATTATTTCCCATCCTTCATCTTTTAAAATCTTTGCAGCAATTGAGCTGTCAATACCACCACTCATAGCTACAGCTACTCTTTTATAATTTTTATTACAATTAGAATTTGAATTTATCATAATAGCTATTTGTTTTGCCTGGATAATTATATGATATTATGTAAAATATTATACAGTTTAGTCTTTTATTCATAAATATTTATATTCTTATGATTTCACCATGGGGGATAAATATAAAGCAATTTTACTCTAATGACCTGTTTAGAGATTACATCTTTGATTTTAGGAATGTAATGGAATTCTATGAATACGATTATAGAAACATAGAGAATTATAGAAAAAGAATCTTTGACATTAAAGCGGATTATGATGAAAAAAACAGAATAAAAATCTATGATATTTTAAGTTGTGAAGTCTCTGTGATAGGGACAAGTGTGGGAGGACTTAAAGAAATAGTAGAACATGGGAGATCAGGATTTATTTTTGATCCTGAAGACATTGGTTCTATGACTGAAGCTGCAGTTAAGATACTAACCAGTGAAGATATCAGGGCGAAGATGGGTGTTGAAGCAAGAAAAAGGGCAAAGCTTTTTGACAGCAGGTTGATAGTGCCCCAATATTTGAAATATTATAAAAAGATTTTAAATACAGAATAAATTTTTTTACGTTTTTTAAATAATTATTTATAATAAATTATTATAAAAAGTTTTATTTAAAATATAATAATAACTTAATATATTTATTGACTAAAACGAAAAAAGAAAATATAATTATTAATAAATATATGTTTGGAATCATAATTTTTATTAAAGGGTGAGATGGGGATGGTAAAAAAGATACTTAAACTGTTGATTATATGTTTTATTATAGTATTTTTAATAGGCTCTATTGGACTGGGATGTACCAGAGAGATGTCATACGAACTGACAGAACAGGATAATGTCATTTTAATACAGCCCTCTGTATGTTTTATAACTGCTTACTTTTTTGGTTATATTCTTGATCCATGGGAAAATCTATGGAGTGATCCATATTACTGGGCTTTCGGCGGGACAGGGTTCTGTGTCAATCCTGACACCGGTCATATAATAACAGCAGGACACCTGGTAGATATAGGAGAAGCTGATTTCAAATATGATCTTATATATGGTTATCTGACAGATAATTACAATCTTGACTCCTGGACAGATGCCGACTGGAACTGGGCTTATGAGAACATAAAGGTCGAGGGATTACAGGGTGGTCCGTATGACAGGGAAGTATATGTGCAGTTTAACACGGCCAATTCGGGAATACCCGATGATCCTGCCAGCCAGGAAACTTTTATAAGGGCGGAAGTGATAGATTACAGCGGCACTGATCAGAGAGATATTGCTCTTTTAAAGATACAGCCGCAGACCGGAAGGACACTTTCAAGTGTTATTATTGGAGATTCATCAATGGTAGAGATACAGGACGGTCTTACTATAGTAGGCTATCCCTGGTCTTCTGAAATAGGCCAGGAAAATATTATGAATCCTACAGTAACCAGTGGAAGCATAAGCAGCAAATTAATGCTTTCAGGAACTGAGGTCCTTCAGATCCAGGGTGATGCAAGAGCAGGAAACAGCGGGGGTCCGGTGCTGGATGAAAATGGTCAGGTGATAGGTATTCTGACTATGGGGACAGATATAGCCAATAATTATTTAAGGCCCAGTAATGATATAGCAGAGATGTTAAATAGGAACGGTGTTACCAATAAGCTGGGGACAATAGATGAGGAATTCAGACTTGGCCTAGTTATGTACAGAATGGAATACTATACCGAAGCTATAAAGCATTTTAATGCAATACTTAATCTGAATCAAAGGCATCTTCTTGCTCAAGAATATAGGTCAAAAGCCCAGGAAGCTATTAACAGGGGAGAAGATAAAACATTCAGGGAAGGTACCGAGGTCAATATAATAGATAATTCAGAAGATTAAGCAAGAGAATATTTTTAAACAGTTAAGTCTAACTAAAAGGGTTTGAGTTTTACCAGGCTCAAGCCCTAATTTTTTAGTTTTTTAATTGTCTTAGCGATATATATATGCTATTATATTTCATCAAACAAATTTTCAATAGTTATTATGAATACGAGTAAAGATAAATTTTTAAACGAATTTATAAAAAGGTTTTCGAAGGCTTTTTTAAATGGCAATAGCAATATTGCCAGTCTTTCGCTGCGTATTCTTATAGTCTCAGTCAGTCTGCTAATCGTGGCCGGTATTCTATCCTGATTCCAGGATTATTATCGCATAACTCAAGTTTATAGTCCTGTAATTCTTTTAATAGTATCTCAAGTGGTGGCTGTATTATATAATATAAATATTTTAAAAATAGATTTTCAGGAAGGGAGGAAAATTGAGAAGTGATAAAATGAAAAAAGGGATTGAAAGGCTGCCTCACCGTTCGATTTTTAAATCCCTGGGTTATACTGATGAGGAAATAAACAGGCCAATAATAGGTGTTGCGAATTCGGCAAATGAATTGATACCAGGTCATATGCACCTTGATATCATAACCGAGGCGGCAAAGGCAGGAATAAGAACAGCAGGAGGTACACCACAGGAATTTTCTACAATAGGAGTATGCGACGGCGTGGCTATGAATCATATAGGGATGAAATATTCTCTTGCCACCAGGGAGATAATAGCGGACAGCATTGAAGCAGTGTCTATAGCTCATGCTTTTGACGGGCTGGTCCTTGTCCCAAACTGCGACAAGATAGTGCCGGGAATGATCATGGCAGCATTAAGATTAAATATACCTTCGATTGTAATAAGCGGAGGACCTATGCTGGCAGGAAGATTTAAGGGACAGGGAATTGATTATAGCACCTGCTATGAGGCTATCTCCAAATATAAAAAAGGTAAATACAGCGAAAAGGATTTAATAGAAATAGAAGATGAAGCCTGCCCTACATGCGGGAGTTGTTCGGGGATGTTTACCGCAAATTCAATGAACTGTCTTTCAGAAGCTATAGGGATAGCTCTTACAGGTAATGGGACTATTCCTGCTTTTTACTCCAAAAGATTAAGACTGGCAAAGACAGCAGGGATGAAAATAATGGATCTTGTTAAAAATAACGTCAGACCCAGGGACATAGTGACCATAGATGCAGTAAGAAACGCCCTTGCCGTTGATATGGCACTGGGATGTTCTACTAACACTATCCTACACCTGCCTGCGATGGCAAATGAAGCTAAAGTGGAATTCACGCTGAAAATGGTAAATGAGATAAGTGGCAGGACACCAAATTTATGCAGGTTGAGCCCTGCAGGTAAGCATCACCTTGAAGATCTATATCGGGCAGGTGGTGTGCAAGCAGTAATGAATGAGCTCTTAAAAAATGGGTTGATAAACGGTAAGATAAAAACAGTAACCGGTAAAAAAGTAAGTGAGAATATATCGCAGTGTGAAATTTTGGATAAGGAAGTAATAAGAGAAGTCTCAGAACCATATACAAAAGATGGAGGAATTGCAATTCTGTGGGGCAATATTGCCCCTGAAGGTTGTGTAGTAAAGAGGTCGGCAGTTGATCCTTCTATGTATTATCATAAGGGCAGAGCAAGAGTTTATGACAGCGAAGAGGAATCTCTTGATGCTATAATGAATGGGAAAATAAATCCTGGTGAAGTAATAGTAATAAGATATGAGGGTCCCAAGGGTGGACCGGGGATGAGGGAGATGCTTGCGCCCACATCTGCCATTGCCGGAATAGGAATGGATAAGGAAGTTGCATTGATCACTGACGGAAGGTTTTCCGGAGCTACGAAAGGAGCATCGATCGGTCATATATCGCCGGAGGCTCAAGCAGGAGGTCCCATTTGTATTATAGAAGAAGGAGATATTATAGAGATAAATATACCGGAAAACAAGATAAACCTACTTGTAAAGGACGGAGAGATAGCGGGCAGGATGAAAAAATGGAGTCCCCCGGATATAAAAATAAAAGAAGGTTATCTTGCAAGATATTCCAGATTGGTTACTTCAGCAGCAAGGGGAGCTGTGTTAGAATAATTGTATAAGATTTTGATTTTAGATCAGCTGTTTAATTTTTTAAAATAAAAGTAAAAAAATGATATAATTATCAGGTCATCAAATTGTTATAAAGTTGTTACAAGTATAGGGAGTGAAATTATTATGGCTAAAATCACCGGAGCACAAATGATTATAAAATGTTTAAAGGAAGAGGGTGTGGATGTAATATTCGGATACCCAGGAGGTAAGGTAATACCACTGTATGATGCACTGCTTGACAGTGATATAAGGCATATTCTGGTAAGACATGAACAGGGAGCAGTCCATGCTGCAGACGGCTATGCCAGAGTTACGGGAAAAACCGGGGTTTGCATTGCTACATCAGGGCCCGGAGCGACTAATCTTATTACCGGTATTGCCAATGCCCATATGGACTCCATACCAATAGTTGCTATAACAGGACAGGTAAGTACATCACAGATCGGTACTGATGCCTTCCAGGAGGCAGATATAACAGGTATAGCTGCACCTATAACAAAACACAACTATCTGGTAAAAGATATAAGAGAGTTACCCAGAGTAATAAAGGAATCTTTCAGGATCGCATCTACAGGAAGACAGGGGCCGGTACTGATTGACATCCCAATTGATATATCAACAGATCTGATAGATGAAAATTATAAGGTGGATATAAATCTGCCCGGGTATAAACCTACTATAAGGGGTAATATAAAACAGGTCAAAAAAGCGGCCAAAAAAATAGCAGAAAGTAAAAAGCCGGTAATCTTTGCCGGAGGAGGAGTGGTATCTTCTGGTGCGAGCGATATTTTAAGGAAATTCGTTAAAATTGCCAAAATTCCGGTAATAACTTCACTTTTAGGAATGGGAACATTTCCTGAAACTGATGGGCTTTCTCTGAGTATGGCCGGCATGCATGGTACAAAATATGCAAACCTGGCTTTTACAGAAACGGATCTTATAATAGCAGTAGGGGTAAGATTTGATGATAGAGTTACCGGAAAACTATCAGAGTTTGCATCTGGTGCTGAAATAATTCATATAGATATCGATCCTGCGGAAATCGGAAAAAATGTAAGAGTTTTGATTCCGATTGTAGGGGACGCGAAAAAAATTCTTTTCGACCTGGTAAGTGAATACAAAAAATATATTGATAAAAAAGGGAGACCTGACCGTGAAGTATGGCTTTCGAAGATAAAGAAACTAAAAAAGGATTATCCCTTAAAGTACGACAGGAAGTCAAACAAGGTCAAACCTGCTTACGTGGTGGAAAAAATTTATGAGCTGACAAAAGGAGATGCTATAATCTGTACTGAAGTAGGACAGAATCAAATGTGGGCTGCTCAATATTACAAGTTTACCGAACCTAGAACCCTGGTTTCTTCAGGAGGACTAGGTACCATGGGATTCGGCCTTCCGGCATCAATCGGGGCAAAGGTAGGCAGGCCGGATAAAACAGTAATAGATATAGCAGGAGACGGCAGTATTCAGATGGTTTCACAGGAGCTTTCTACTGCAGCTACTAACAAAATAAATGTAAAAATAATGCTGCTTAATAACGGCTATTTAGGTATGGTAAGACAGTGGCAGCAGATTTTCTTTAAGAAAAGGTATTCTCAGACCGGTATTCATAACTGCGTTGATTTTGTAAAGCTGGTAGAGGCATACGGCGGAGTCGGTCTCAGGGTCAAAAAGAAGGAAGAAGTCGAAGGTACCATCAAAAAAGCGCTGAAGACAGATAATTTGGTATTGGTAGATTTCTGGATAGACAGGGAGGAAAATGTCTACCCTATGGTAGCACCAGGTTCTCCTATAAGTGAAATGTTAGAGAGTGAAATGTTAGAAGGCGTTTAAAGGATAAAAGGTGATATTATGAATCATATCATTTCGGTTTTAGTAGAAAATAAAGCAGGAGTCCTTGCAAAGATCTCCGGGCTATTCAGCAGAAGAGGTTTTAATATTGAAAGCCTGGCGGTAGGTCCTACAGATGATGAAAAGATCTCCAGGATAACTCTGTCGGTAAATGCTGAAGAGCATAGTATCGAGCAGATTATAAAGCAGCTCTATAAGTTAATAAATGTAATAAAGATTCAGGAACTGGATCCTTTGAATATTGTTGAAAGGGAACTGGTATTAATAAAGGTGAGTGCTGATTCTAAGACCAGGCCTGAGATCCTGGAAATAGTAAGCGTTTTCCGGGCAAATATAGTAGATGTAGCTAAAAAAACTCTGATGATCGAGATCACTGGAGACAGCAGTAAGGTCAAAGCACTGGAAAATCTGCTTAGGCCGTTTGGTATACTTGAGCTGGTCAGAACAGGGAAGATTGCCTGCACAAGGGGTAGTAAATCTTAATTTTAAATATATCATTGAATAGTTGAAAGGAATATAAAATGATAAAAAAGTACATAATGACTCCGGGACCGACGCCAATATCTGAAGAAGTCTTGCTGGAACATGCGAGGCCTCTTATGCACCACAGATCTCCGGAATTCTCTAAAATCTTTATGGCGGTCACAGAAAAGCTGAAAAAACTTTTTAAAACAAAAAATGATATTTTTATCTTGACCTCCTCAGGGACGGGTGCGATGGAAGCTGCAGTTACCAATTCTTTTTCCAGGGGAGACAAGGTACTGGTTGCAAGCGCAGGAAATTTTGGTGAAAGGTTTAAAAAGATAAGCAGCATATTCAATCTGGAGGTCATATCTCTTGATTACGAGTGGGGAGATACAGTTGATCCTGCAGATATAAAGAAAGTATTAGATGAAAACCCTGATGTAAAGGGAGTAATGGTACAGTTAAGTGAAACCTCGACCGGTGCTTTGAATGATATTAAAGAAATAGGCAATATAGTAAAAAAATATACTGCTATACTTATAGTAGATGCTATAAGCGGCCTGGGAGCATCGGATCTAAGAACAGATGAGTGGGGTCTTGATATGGTTATCGGCGGCTCGCAGAAAGCACTGAGTGCTCCTACGGGGATAGCTTTTATAAGTGTAAGTGATAAAGCATGGAAGCTTATTCAAAAGTCGGATTTGCCCAAATTTTATTTTGATCTTACTACGGCTAAGAATTATTCTTTGAAGACTCCTCCGCAGACACCATGGACTCCAGGAATATCAATAATAGTAGCTATTAATAAGGCTCTTGATATGTTGCTGGAGGAAGGTCTGGAAAAGTTATTTAAAAGACACAGGATAATGTCACTGGCAGTACAAAAGTCAGTTGAAAAACTGGGGTTAAGGCTATTAGTGGAGGATAAAGATAAAAGAGGTTTTTCAGTGACTTCAATAAAAGTTCCTGAAGGTATTGATGCAAAAGAGCTCACCAGAATGATGAGGGTTAAATACGGAGTGACTATTGCCGGTGGCCAGGGCAAACTTACAGGAAAGATAATAAGAATCGGTCATCTGGGATATTTTGGAATATTCGATATTATCATAGCAATATCGGCACTGGAGATAACTTTAAATGAGCTGGGATATAAATTTGAGATTGGATCCGGTATTGCTGAAGCGGAAAAAGTATTTATAGAAAATAATTATTTGGATTAATGATGAAGGAAGAAAATGAAGAAAACAATACTAATCACTGATGGTATTTCAGGCGAAGCTAAAAAAAAGCTGGAAAAACAGTTTATAGTAAAAGAGAAAAAAGGACTGGCTCCTGAAAAGCTTAAAGAAGAGATTAAAGGTGTAAGCGCGGTTATTATAAGAAGTGCCACCAAACTGACCTCTGATATCATAGAGGCTTCGGATAAATTAGAGATTATCGGTAGAGCCGGCATAGGAGTTGATAATGTAGACGTACGTGCTGCTACTAAGAAAGGTATTATAGTAGTAAATGCTCCTGCCAGTAATGCAGTTACCGTTGCAGAGCACACTATAGCTCTTATGCTTTCTCTTGCCAGGAAGATACCCAGGGCGAATTATTCTATCAAAAACGGTAAATGGGAGAAATCAAAATTTAAAGGTATAGAGCTGGAGGGGAAAACGCTTGGTATAGTAGGATTTGGACAGATAGGGGGGCTTGTTGCCCGGAAGGTCATAGGACTGGGCATGAAAGTCATTGCCTATGATCCCTTTGTATCCGAAGAAAGGTTCAAGCAGCTGGAAATAAAAAAAGCTGATAGACTACTGAATATTTACGGAGAAGCTGATTTTATTTCTATACATCTGCCCAAAAACAAAGATACTCTGGGGATGTTTGATAAGAAGGAATTCTATAAAATGAAAAAGGGGACTGTAATATTAAATGTCGCCAGAGGCGGTATAGTTGTTGAAAAAGACCTTGCCGAAGCTATAGAAGATGGTCAAATAGGGGGAGCAGCGCTGGATGTTTATGAAAAGGAACCCTGCACCGATTCTCCTGTTTTTAAACTGGAGGAAGTAGTGTGCACTCCGCATCTGGGAGCATCAACCACGGAAGCACAAAACAGGGCAGGTACCATAATAGCCGATCAGGTCATTGATGTCCTTAACGGAAAAACAGCCACCTTTCCAGTCAATGCACCGGTCATGAGACTGGAACTGGTAGAAGTCTTAAGACCTTTTTTTGAGTTATGCGAAAATCTCGGAAGCTTGTTTATAAATTTATTTGAGGGCAACCTGGACAGCTTAAAGATAGGCTATTATGGAAAAATATCTAATTATGATGTTAGAATCTTGACTTCTATGATACTGGTAAAAATATTGGAAAGATATTCAGCAGAAAGCGTCAATCTGGTAAATGTAGATCTGGTAGCAAGGGAAAAAGGCCTAAAGGTGAGAGAGACCAAGAGCAGTGAATCAAAAGATTTTGTGAATCTGATCAACCTGGAAGGCAGTGGGAAGAATAATGAACTTTCAATATCTGGGACTATTACCGGCAAAAAGAACACTCCCAGATTTATTGCTATTGATAAGTTCGAGATAGATATGGTCCCATCGAAATGTATGGCTTTTTTAAGGTATAAAGATATTCCCGGACAGATCGGAAAGATAGGAACTGCTTTTGGGAAGTTAAATGTAAATATTGCCTCAATGCATGTAGGGAGGAAGAAGATGAGTGGTGATGCAGTGATGGGTTTGAACTTGGACAGCGAGGTAACACCGGAGATGGTTGAGAAATTTAAAAAGCTTTCAGGTTTTGAGAAGATAAAGATAGTGGTTCTTTATTAAATCAAGAACCATTGAAAGCAGGTTTTATTACAAGGATAGATTGATGAAAAATAAAATTTATATATTTGATACCACACTGAGAGATGGAGAGCAGGCGCCTGGTATTCATTTGAATAACAAGGAAAAAATAGAAATAGCAGAACAGCTTGCCGAATTAAATGTGGATATTATAGAAGCCGGATTTCCCATATCATCAAAGAGTGATTTTATATCAGTGAAAGAGATATCAGGAAGGATAAAAGACAGAAAAATTGCAGCACTGGCCAGGGCAAACTTTAAGGATATAGATACAGCAGGGGAGTCGCTTAAGGAAGCAAAACAACCGGTAATACACACTTTTATATCCTCATCTGATATTCACCTAAAATATCAGCTGAAAATGAGTAGAGAAGAAGTGCTGGATCTTGCGGAGAAAGCTGTAAAAAGAAGCCTTAAATATACTGATGTGGTTGAATTCTCAGCTATGGATGCCACCAGAAGCGACAGGGATTACCTATGCAGATTATTTGAAATTGCCATTAAAAGCGGCGCAAGCATTATAAATGTGCCTGATACTGTAGGGTATGCTATTCCTGATGAATTTGGAAATCTGATAGATTATATCTTTAAAAATACCAAGGGCATAGAAAACGTTATTATAAGTGTACACTGTCATAATGATCTGGGGCTTGCTGTTGCAAATTCACTTGCAGCTATAGAACACGGAGCAAGACAGGTGGAGTGTGCGGTAAATGGGATAGGTGAAAGAGCAGGTAATGCCTCACTGGAAGAAATAGCTATGATTATTGATACCAGAAAGAAAGACCTGGGCTTATATACAGATATAAATGCAGCTGAGATCATGCGGACCAGCAGTATTGTAAAATCATTGACCGGGTATGTAGTAGCACCTAATAAGGCGATAGTGGGCAAAAATGCTTTCAGTCACGAAGCAGGTATACATCAGGACGGTATGCTAAAAGACAGATCAACATATGAGATAATAAGGCCGGAGCACATAGGCCTGAAGTCATCGCAACTTGTACTGGGTAAGCACTCAGGCCGCCATGCATTTATAGAAAGACTTGGTGAGCTTGGTATAAAACTTAAGAAGGAGGATCTGGAAAAAGCTTTTGAGAGATTTAAAAATCTCGCAGAAAGAAAAGGCGCCCTTAATGACAATGATATAAAAGCAATAGCAGAAAACGAGTTAAGGGAGGTAAAAGAATATTTCCTGCTGAAAAATTACAGTGTTAAAAGCGGTTCTGATATCAAGGCGGTTTCAGATGTAATTATAGAAGTAGAAGGAAAAATACATAAAGCCAGTTCCAAAGGTGACGGGCCAGTAGACTCTTCCTTTAAGGCTATTGATAAAATAACAAAAATAGATGCCAAGTTATTGGAATATAATATAGAAGCTGTTTCCGGAGGCAAGGATGCACTGGGTTCCGTAAAGATAGTGGTAAGCGCTAATGGCAAAGAAGTTATGGGCAGCGGTATAAGCACGGATATAGTGGAGGCCAGCATAAAGGCTTATATAGACGCCATGAATAGAATAGTCGAAAGTTCTGAGTAATTGATAAAAGTATTAAGTTAAGAATATTAGATCAGAAGGGCAGTTGCAGCATTGAACAATAAAAATAATCCACAGACTATAGTACAGAAAATAATTGCTTCCCACTGCGGAAGAGATTATGTAGAAGAAGGCGAGATCGTAAATGCTGATGTTGATATTGTACTCGGCAATGATATCACTTTACCTATAGCGATAAAGGAATTTAAAAAGCTGGGCGCCAGCAGTGTTTTTGATAAGAAAAAAGTGGTTGTTGTACCAGATCATTTTGCTCCCAACAAGGATATAAAATCAGCCCAGCAGTGTAAGATGCTCAGGGAATTTGCAAGAGAGTTTGATATCAAGAATTATTTTGAAGTCGGTAAGATGGGTATAGAGCACGCTCTGCTTCCTGAGATGGGTCTGGTACTGCCGGGTGACCTTATTGTCGGAGCAGACTCACACACCTGTACTTACGGAGCTCTCGGAGCAGCTTCAACCGGTGTGGGGAGTACAGATGTCACTGTAGCTATGGCTACCGGGAAACTTTGGTTTTTAGTACCAAAAACCATAAAATTTATCTATAGCGGCAGCATTAAAAAATGGGTAACAGGTAAAGACCTGATACTTTATACCATAGGTCTGATAGGGGTGGACGGAGCACTGTACAGATCTATGGAATTTACCGGGCCAGTAGTAAAAAAGCTGTCAATGGATTCCAGATTTACTATGTCCAATATGGCTATTGAGGCAGGCGGCAAGTTTGGAATATTTGAGGTCGATGAGGTCACAGGAGAATATTTAAAATCTAGAAAAAAAAGAGATTACAGGATATTCGCAAGCGATCCTGATGTAGAATACCATGAGATTTACAATATAGATTGTTCTGATATAGATCTGCAGGTGGCGACTCCGCATCTTCCGTCTAATGCAAAAAATGCTGCTGAATTATCGGATGTTAAGATAGATCAGGTGGTAATAGGTTCCTGCACCAATGGAAGAATAGGAGATTTAGGAATTGCCGCAGAGATCTTAAAAGGCAA
>Ga0307442_1000538_pt1 | contig 18466 bp, 10 predicted proteins | sample SalMarWE160430MG_FD_202143 | JGI IMG/M metagenome (GOLD analysis project Ga0307442, IMG submission 202143) | Salt marsh sediment microbial communities from the Plum Island Ecosystem LTER, Massachusetts, United States - WE1604-30 | ecosystem: Environmental > Aquatic > Marine > Intertidal zone >...
CATACAACGAGCTCGACGCCCCGAATCCCGCCAGTGCCAGCAGCAGAATCAGGACGGGGAGCCCAATTCTGGCTGGATTCCGCAATTGTTTGTGGATCATAAAGAATCCTCCTGTATAAATAAAATCTATTTCCTAAATTAATAAGGACGTTTTTCCACATCCTTTCGCCAGCGTTACACTTTTGTAACGATCAGCTCCGGCGGACTCGCGCTGCCAGCAAACCGGAATGATGGGCACCGAATATACGGTAAGCCCCCTGCTTGACCAGGTCGTTGATGAAAAACCAGGCCAGCGCGTAGCCCCAGACGAAGGCCGCCCAGGTCCAACCGATGGGCGCCATGAACACACCGAAGACCGCGATAATGGTGGCCACCACCTGTGTTCCAACCACCGCCCCGACCAGGATCGGCGCGGGCTTGGAGGACCAGAAGGGACCTTCGGTACGCGTTAGAAAGATCGTCAGATGGCCGGCAACCGACAGCTCCAGATACATCAGGGTTTGCAGAAAATCCCGGCTGAAGTGAAATACCCGCTCACCGAGATAAAAAATACCGAAAGATGCGATGACCCCCATTACACCCAGAACCGTGGCCATGCCCAGCACGGTCGACAGATCCCAGGTCTCGGGTCTCTGAGAGTAGCGGACCCTGTCGTAGGCGATGGATAGGATCGCCCCGTCGTTGAGCAGGGCCAGGAGCACGATCATGACCACCGTGACCGGATAGAAGTTGAAGACCAGGATCGACAGGGTCATGAACAGCAGGACACGGATGGTTTCGGCGATGCGGTAGATGGCGTAGCTGTGCATCCGCCGGAAGATCCTGCGCGCCTCTCGCACCGCATCGATGATCACCCTCAGTCCCGGAGAGAGAAGCACGATATCCGCGGCGCTGCGGGCCGCATCGGTGGCTCCCGAGACGGCGATTCCGGCGTCGGCCTTCTTCAGCGCCGGGGCGTCGTTGACCCCGTCCCCGGTCATCCCTACGATATGTTTTCGCTGCTGCAGAACATCCACGATGTGGTACTTGTGCTCCGGAAAGACCTGGGCGAAACCATCGGCCTTTTCTATTGCTTCGGCAAGCTGTCCGGCTTCGTGGTGCCGTGTTTCGGAGAACATGTCGGCGTTTACTATATTATCACCCACGTCCAGCTGCCGGCCGATCTCTCGGGCGATGGCCAGCTGGTCCCCTGTGACCATCTTCACGTTGATGCCCATGTCCCTGGCTGAAGCGATGATCTCTTTGGAATCCTCCCGGGGCGGATCGTACAGCGGTAGCAGTCCTACAAAGCGCCACCACCGTTGATTGTGTTCGACACGAGCCACCCCGAGGGCGCGGTAACCCCGGCCCGCAAAATCCTGGACTGCCTTCTCCACCTCTTTGGCAACCTGACCGCCGTCGGCGGCAAGGGAGAGGATAACCTGGGGCGCACCTTTGGTCACCTTGAACTCTTGTCCGTCCGAGTCGGTTACCGTAGCTTCGGTGCGCTTGTGCACCGGATCGAAGGGCTGAAAATGGCTGACCTTCTCATGCCCATCGACCGTGTCTTTCTCCAGTATTGCCAAATCGATGGGGTCCTGGTTCTCAGCCCGGGAGGCAAGGGCAGCCATGTGAATCACCTGCTCCGGTTTGTATCCGTTTACCGTAAACACGTCTCCCAAAGTCAGGCGATTTAGGGTCAGGGTACCGGTTTTGTCCGAGCACAAGGTGTCGATTCCCGCCATCTCTTCGATGCTGCTCAGGCGGCTCACGATGGCCTGCTTCTTGGCCAGGATGCGGGCCCCCGCAGCCATGGTCACGGACAGCACCGTCGGCAGAGCCACGGGAATGGCGGCCACCGTGAGGATCAGGGCGAACTGGATCGTGGTCAGCATGTTCTCGCCTCTAAACAGGGATACGGCCAGAATCAGCAGAACCAGTGCCAGAGCCACGACGATGAGGTAGTCCCCGATTCTCAGTACCTTGCGCTGGAAGTGACTTACCGTGTGAGCCTCTTCCACCAAAGTGGCGGTCTTGCCGAAATAGGTGCTGCTTCCCGTAGCATGAACCAGGACCTCCGCTTCTCCCTGCTTGACCACCGAGCCCGAATACACGGTATCACCAGTGCCCGCCTGCACGGGAAGGGACTCGCCGGTGAGAGCCGACTGATCCACCTGGATCGGGTCCCCTTCCAGGAGCCGCGCATCGGCGGGGATGATGTCTCCGAGCCGAACCCGTATCAAATCCCCGGGAACCAGCTCTCCGGCCGCAAGATTGGTCCAGGTTCCCTCCCGTTTGACTCTGGCCCTCAACGCCAGCTTGGCCTTGAGAGCTTGGATGGTGTTGTCCGCCTGATACTCCTCCCAGAAGCCGATCACCGCGTTGACCGCCAGGAGGACCGCGATGATGGCCAGCTCAGCCCAATGGCGGACGATCGCCGAAAGTACGACAGCGGCTTCGATCATCCAGGGGATCGGTCCCCAAAAATACGAGAGAAACTTGAGCACGGGATTTTGCTTGTGTTCGGGAATTTCGTTGTACCCGTACTCGCCCAGCCGCTTCTCCACTTCCGCCTTGGTCAAGCCGGTTTCGGAGAAACCCAAACGATGCTTCATTTCGTCCAGGGATTCCCGGTTCCGTGTCGCAACGGTCGTTTTCAAGGCTTTGTTGTTATCTGTCTTTCTACTCGTGCCACACCTCCTATGACGACGCCCCGCCCGACGACAGCTGGGAGGGGTCCAACCGTCGTGTTTACAAGTTTGGGCGGGGCAGTCGATTTCCTGTATGTTAGTCTCAAGCTCATTTTACCAAGCCGATCCGATACTCATTGCCCTGCCGGGTAACCTCCAGCATGAGCTCCGTGGAATCCGGCTCGCTCACGGCATGGTAGAAATCGGCCAGAGAGGCCACCTTCTGATCATTGACCCTGCGGACGATATCCCCGACGTGAAGGCCGGATACACCGGCCGGACTGCCCTTCACAACCGCTCCGATGATTATGCTTCCGGTGGTGCGGGGCAGATCGAGCCTGGAGCGCAGCTCCGGGGTGATCTGCACTACGGACATGCCCGGCCACAGCCGGTTGGCCTGATCAGCCAGAGCCTGTTCATCCTGGCGTTCGGCGATATTCACCCTGCGGACCAGCTGTTGGTGAGCACGCAGGATGGTAAAATCCGCCACTGTACCGGGTTCGAAGTTTCCCACAACCAGAAGCAGCTGTGTGGGATCGGTGATTTTCTCGCCATTGACGGCCATAATCGTATCTCCGGGAAGGATACCGGCTTTCTCGGCCGGAGAGCCCCCGTACACGCCAGACACAAAGGCACCCGGCATCACCTCTCCATACAGGCTTCCCGACTCCTGGGGGGACAGGGTACCCATGTTGATGCCCAGCCAGCCGTAGGAAGCTCTGCCCTTGGTAATGAGATCCTGGATCGTCGATTTCGCGTTATTGATGGGAATGGCAAAGCCCAATCCGACATTGCCGCCGGAGGGCGAAGCGATCCAGCTGTTGATGCCGACCACCCGGCCCTGAATATCGACCAACGCGCCACCGGAGTTCCCCTGATTGATGGCCGCATCGGTCTGGATGTAGTCGGTGAACGAGGCAACCTGAGAACCGGGCATACTCTCCCTGCCCACGGCACTGACGATCCCCTCGGTCACCGTGGAATGGAAACCCAGAGGGCTTCCCACCGCCAGGACCCAGTCCCCAACCTGCACAGTATCCGAATCGCCCAATTCCGCCAGGGGAACGGATTCTTCGGTACTGAACATCACCAAAGCCAGATCTTTCTTCGGATCCTTTCCCACCAGCTTGGCCGTGAAACTGCGTCCGTCCGCAAGCTTGACCGTGATTTCCTGGGCCTCACCCACAACGTGATTGTTCGTTAATACGTAGACGCTCTGCCCGGCCCGTTTGACCAACACACCGGAGCCCAGACCCTCCTGTCGGAACTCCTGCTGCTCGGGTTGGTCGTTTGGACTGCCAGATCCGAAAAAGAAATCGAACGGTGAGCTTATGCCGGGAAGCTGTGCTTTCACAACGTTCACCACATCGATTTCCACGACTGATGGCAGAACCTCTTGTGCTACCTCACGAAAGGCGGCTTGAATATTTGTGATTGTCTGAAATCCCTCTCCTATCTGTGCTGGCTCTTGAGTATACACAAGATCCTCTGGTGCACCAGGCTGTGAAGAACTCCTGGTCAGCACACGTCCGCCGAAAAAACCGACGGTCAATCCGACTATCGCAACAGCGACAATCTGAAATGCCTTCGATTTTAAAAACATTTTTGGGTTCATATCATACCCCCTTGGGTTCGTCACCCGGTTACAACATACACGGCATAGGTTTCAGCCGGCTGACCTGAGTGTTACAATTTTGTAAGGATGCCTGTGGCTTTTACAGATTTTGTGAGACTAAAATTCAGTCAAATATGACAAAAAAGTAACTTCCGTGAAATATTGGAGAAAGTTGCAAACGGTATCTTCTAAATCCTGTTTTATATCTGCAGAAAGGACGCCGCATGTCGACTCTCGAAAAGAAATCAGCGCCAATACCGCATTTTGGCCGAAGGGGGTGTAGGGAAAGAGAGAAACACCTCTCATCTACAGGGATAGTCGGATTAATCGTATTCACAGTGATGAGCTGCGCAACGTGGAAGGCGGCTTCAATTCTCCAGACGACAAAAAACTCGGATACGGGGGCACCTATGAATCAGACGGAAATAGAACACAATTCCCTAACAGGACGATGGGATGGCAGCTTCGAATACCAGAGCCAGAAAATAAAAATGGCCGTTGATTTCAGCGCCGACACAATCAGTATCCCCCAACAGGGTTTGCAAAATTACCCGATTGAAGAAATCAGTCGGGAAACACCGGAAATATCTTTCAAGGTGGCACTGGGAGCAACGGTTCTATTCACCGGGCAACGGATTGGCCAGACGATCCAAGGAGTTTTCCAGCAGTCCGGTGCGCAGGGAACCTTCCAGCTGACCTATGCCGGTGAGAGCCCGCCGCCTTCCACTGCTTCCACGGGCGAAGGATCCTCTGACTCACCGGAGGAGGTACGACCCGTTGAGAGGGAGGAGGTGAACCTGCAAACAGGAACAGGAGTTCTATATGGAACCCTCACACTACCGGATCGCGCCGGCCCGGTCCCCCTGGTGCTCATTATCGCCGGATCGGGACCCACGGACAGGGACGGGAACTCACGACTACTTCCAGGAAAGAACAACAGCTTGAAGATGCTCGCTGAAGGATTGGCTACCTGGGGAGTTGCGGCCGTGCGCTACGACAAACGCGGCATAGCTGCAAGCGCGGCAGCCGGTACAGACGAATCGAGCGTGACCTTCGAAACGTTCATAGACGATGCGGTCGCCTGGATTGAAAAGTTCAAACAAGATGCCCGATTTTCCGACCTCGGCATCATCGGTCACAGCGAAGGCTCTCTTATCGGAATGATAGCTTCATATCGAACCGGAGCCCGTGCTTTCGTTTCGATCTCCGGATCGGGAAAACCGATCTACGAAACGCTGCTGGATCAGCTGAAGAGGCAAATGCCCGGCACCGTGGAGGAAGCTGATCAGATCATCAAAGCTCTCAGAGCTGGAAAAAGGATAGAGCAGGTCAGTCCGGAGCTTCAAAGCCTGTTTCGGCCCAGCATACAACCGTTTCTTATTTCGATGTTCGGCTACGATCCGGCAGCAGAAATCGGAAGGCTCAAGATACCGGTGCTTATCGTCAACGGCTCTCGGGACCTGCAGACAGACATGAGCCAGGCGAAACGTCTTGCCGCCGCCAGGCCGGAAGCAACCCTGTGTATCATCGATGGCATGAACCACGTGCTCAAGGATGCCCCGCCGGATCAGGAGGGTAATCTGGCCACCTACAGTGATCCGGCGCTCCCTCTGGCCGACGGATTGCTGGAATGTGTTGGGAGCTTCCTGGATAGTAACCTTCAGTGAACAGTAAACCCGGTCAATCGGCGGCTGCTTCCGCCGGGATTTTATTCCGGGAGTTCTTGGAACGTCGCAGCAGCATTGCGAACTCCTGCCCGTCGAGAACCTCTACCTTGAGCAGCTTCTCGGCAACCTTTTCGATCGACATCCGGTTTTCTTCAAGCAGCTCCGTCACTTTTTGATAGCGCTCATCAATAATTCGTGCTGTCTCCTCATCGACGTACTGCTGGGTATTTTCGGAGTACTCCCGCATGATCGTATAGCTGTCCTCTCCCAGAAACGGACTCTGTTTGCGGGAGGGCAGAAATACATTGCGGAACTTGTTGCTCATGCCAAAGTCAGTGATCATCCGCCGTGCAATATCGGCAGCTTTATTCAGGTCATTGCTCGCGCCTGTTGAAATCTCGCCAAACACGAGCTGCTCGGCTGCTCTTCCTCCCAGCAGCACATCGATCTTCCCGTACAGCTCCTCCTCGGTCATGAGAAACCGCTCCTCCGTCGGCAGCTGCATCGTGTATCCCAGAGCACCGATACCCCGCGGTACGATCGAAATCTTCTCCACCGGGTCAGCTCCGGGTGTGAAGAAAGCCACCAGCGCATGGCCGGTCTCGTGGTAAGCCACGATTCTGCGTTCTTTCGGATTGATCAGCCGGTTCTTCTTCTCCAAGCCGGCTACCAGCTTTTCAAAGGCATCATCGAAATCATCCTGGATCACCCTCTTGCGTCCCGAGCGAACCGCATGGATAGCCGCTTCATTCACCAGGTTGGCCAGATCGGCACCAACGAATCCCGCCGTCCGCCTGGCCACGTCCCGGAGATTGACCGACTCATCGAGCTTGACATCTCTACTGTGCAACCGCAGGATCTCCTCCCGCCCCTTAAGATCCGGCTTGTCCACCACTATCTGGCGGTCAAAACGTCCCGGTCGCAGCAAGGCGGGATCCAGGACTTCCGGCCGATTGGTGGCGGCGATGATGATGACTCCCGTCCTGGCGTCAAAACCATCCATTTCGACCAGAAGCTGGTTCAACGTTTGTTCTCTCTCATCGTTTGTCGAAATGCCGGTGCTGCGACTCTTTCCTATGGCATCGAGCTCATCCACAAAAATGATACAAGGTGCTTTGGCTCGAGCTTGCTGAAAAAGATCGCGGACCCGGGCCGCTCCCACGCCGACAAACATTTCGACAAACTCCGATCCGCTGATACGAAAGAAGGTTACCCCGGCTTCCCCGGCAACCGCCCGGGCAAGGAGAGTTTTCCCGGTTCCCGGTACTCCAACCAAAAGCACCCCTTTGGGGATTCGTCCCCCGATCGCCGTATAGCGCCCCGGATTCTTCAGAAAATCAACCACCTCCACCAGCTCGGCTTTGGATTCCTCGGCTCCGGCCACATCGCCGAAGCGCACTCCGGTGTCCCCCTCGGCGAGCACACGGGTTTTGTTTTGCCCGAAGGTCATTACATTTTGCCCCAGGGAGCCCATACGCCTGGACAAAAATCGCCAGAGGAAAAAAAACACGGCAAACGGCAGAATCCAGGTCAGAAGGATGCCGAGCAGCGGATGGTTCTTGGGTAGAACGGCGTAGTACTCCACCCCTTTGGAATCGAGCAATTGCACGAAGCTGGGGTCCTGAACCGGGGTGGTTTTGTAGATCTGTGTCTGGGCAGCCGTGGCTTTCTGATCCTTGCTGTTTTGCAGTTTCTGCGCCTCTTCCTTGGTGATCGTGAATCCCATGTAGTAGGACGGGGTCATCTCGATCCGCTTGATCTCCCCCTTCTGAATCTTCTCTTTGAAGGTGCTGAAATCCACATCGGAAATATTTTGCTTCGGCGCCAGGAAATAGTTCATCACGGTGATCATCAATATGGTGGCAACCAGATAACCGAGCAAGGGCCCGTACTTCCCGCCTCTGAGTGGCCTAAAAGATGGTAATTTTTTATCCTTATCGTCGTCCATTTTGGTCCCCTCTTACGGTTTGAGGAGCTCAAGGCTCCGATACACAAATATAGAAAATGGGAGATTTCCAGCTGCTGTCCGCAAGGTTACAGATCTGTAATTCTATATAGTGAGCCGATGATCCTGTCCCGTGCAGATTCAGTGATAGACTCGAATTGGACATGCAGAACGGTGGCGTTTCTACTAATACGCACCACCTTGGCTGGAACCCTGAAATCGGCAGCTCCAGAGGAGAAGGACAATTTCAGCAAATCCCCGACTTTGAACAGGCTTTTTGGATTGCCAAGACTGGCCCCGCCGCCACCAAGATCCATCAGGGTGGATCTGTAGGTCCTCCCGCCGGTATACAGGGATCTGACAAAAACGGACAAGTGCATTTTTCTGCGATAGAAGTTACGGCGTTGATATTGCTTTATCTCCTCCGCATGCTGAACGGTAACCTCTTGCCGGGTTGCATTCACAATCCTGGAGGCAAAGGAATAAATCCCAACCCGATTATTGAAGTAGATCCGCACGATCGTCCCGACTGAAAGAGCCGCTCCTTCGTTTTCCAAGGCAAGGGTTAGTCCTCGAGATTCCTGTGCTGCGATTCTTCCCCGGATCCCCTGCCGCCCCGGGACGATTATATGCAGTGGCATTCCCTCCGGCAGCTCCGCACTGGAGGATGGGATCTCATCCGGCTGTTCCAGCCTGAACCCCAACTTCAATCTCGCCGATGCCAAAGTCGATTCGGACACTTGCTTCTTCGCCAGGAGCTTTCCGGCATAAACGTTGAACAGGTGCTGGTTGGTGAGTAACAGATACTTCTGCTTTTCCGGAGGCAAAAATTCCGCCATACCTTCGATCAGCTTCACCTCGCCGCCGCTCAGCTTGTGCTGGTCGATCAACTCTGCGTACCTCCGGGCGGATTGGTTCAATAGTTTCCTGTGCATCCCCCGTCGCTGAACCAGATAGAAAATGATCAGGAAGGAAATGATGACGGCGAGCACAACGAAGAAAAGCAGTACTTCCTTCGGTGTTGTGGCGAATCCATTGGCCACGGATTTGAAAAATTGATCGAGTTTTTCCTGGTCCAAATAAATCATCTGTCTAACTCCTGCGACCCAGAAGGACGAGTCGCACCAGGGTGAGGATAGAGGCAAGCGCAGCTGCGACATAGGTCAAAGCGGCGGCGGTAAGTACCTTCTTCGCCGCCTGCAGCTCTTGTTCATTCAGGTAGCGATCCTGGCGCAGGATCTGCAGTGCGGTAGCCGAAGCGTTGATCTCCACCGGCAGGGTGATGATGGAGAAGGCTACTGCAAAGGCGAACAGAACGATACCTACAGTGATCAGTGGCTGCAAAGCACCGAAGATCAGACCGCCAATCACGATCATCGGACCAAGTTTGGATCCGAAGGAAGCGACCGGATAGACTGTATTTCGAAGCGCCAGTGGAAAGTAGGACCGGGAATGTTGAATAGCATGCCCGGCTTCATGCGCCGCAACTCCGACAGCCGCGGCATTGTTGCCGTTGTAGATTGCTTCGGACAGTCGCAGCGTCTTTGAGCGTGGGTCGTAGTGATCGGAAAGCGCTCCAGCGATCGATTCGATCGGTATATCCTGAAGCCTGTGGTTATCGAGGATGCGTCGGGCAACCTCAACTCCGGTGATCCCCCCATGAGTTTTCATCTGACTGTATTTCCGATAGGTATTCCTGACCATGGATTGGGCAATCAAGCCCAAAGCGATAGCCGGAACCAGCAGCCACCAATACTGAAACAGAATGCCATAGTTCATCGAAGTAATCTCCCTTCTATGCACTGAGATCAATTTATTCCGCCTTGCTGTCGCCAACCTTTCAGAGAGATTACAGTTCCGAAAGGAAATACACGTTTTGAGAAAGGCTCTGTTCTACGCGTGGGGAATTGGCAAGAAACGCATGGGCACTTATTGCCAGAAGGAGGGAGCCGGCAACAAATATGGCAGTGAAGCGGAATGAGAATAAAGAAGATCGGCTGTAAGATCTTCGACGCAATCGATTCCCATCCACGACCTTCCCACAAACTTGATGTTCTTTGCTGTTAGGCTCTATGATAAAGACCTGAAATGGAAAGGACAGAACATGCCAAAAACCGACGGTTCTCATTCCGCGAAAAAACGCCACTATTGGTGGCGTATCCTGCTGATCGGATTCGGGATCTACGTGGCCGGTCTGATCATCCTGATTTTTACCGGCAATCCCAATGTTTTTCCTACCATGACCATATCAGGCAGCTTTCTGGTTCCGGTGACCTACGTATCCTTCTTTTACGAGCGCCGCCACCTGAGTAGTGTCAAGATGCCGGCCACGGCCATGACTTTTTTTTACGGTGGCGTACTGGGCACCCTGGCCGCTTCTCTGCTGGAACCGCTGTTCATCCACAGCCTGACCTTCCAAACGGCTTTGATAGTCGGAGTGATCGAGGAGTTCGTCAAGATCTGGGGCGTCCTCTTGATAGCCCGCCGGTTGCGCCACGATTCGGAGCTGGACGGTATCATCCTGGGCGCCGCGGCGGGAATGGGCTTTGCCGCATTCGAGAGCATGGGCTACGCCTTCAGCGCATTCCTGCGCAGCGGGGGAAGCCTGTCCCTCTCCGTTGGGGTGACGCTGTTGAGAGGGCTGTTATCACCCGTGGGTCACGGAACCTGGACCGCCATATTCGCGGCCGTATTGTTCCGGGAAAGCAGAGCGCGCAAGTTCCGGATCAACTTGGCGGTGTTTGCGGCCTACTTCACAGCGGTGGCGCTGCACTGGTTGTGGGACGGGATTCCGGGTCTTTTGTCCCATCTCGTGAGCTCCGGAGTCGACATTTTCATCGCCCAGATGGTTGTCGGCGCCGCGGGCCTGTTCATTCTCTGGCGACGGTGGAAAGAGGCGCTCAGCCGCCAGCGGTAGAAGAAACGATATCCGAGCGAACCGAGCGACTTATACGTCGCGCAGGAGCGGTCTCCTAATGTTCTGGCGTTTCCCAATCTTGCCCTTGATCTTTACCCTGTCCTTTATGCAGACCTCCTGTCGGGGACAACAGCAAGCGGTACGGGGAAACTTTCCAGTCGTGAGGGCGCCGGAGTCACCGGAGTTGCAGTCCACCTCCGCAGCGCGTTCACCGCTGCCGAACGAGCGAGGCCTGGAGTATTCGTCCGACACACTGTACTTCAACGGTAAGCCTCTACATCTCTGGGCCGGTGAGCTGCCCTACTACAGGATCGATCCCGCGTTCTGGAGTGAACGGCTGGATGCCGCTCAGATCGCAGGGGTACGCTTCATCTCCGCGTACATCCCCTGGAACCTTCACGAGCCGGAGGAAGGCCGCTTCGACTTCACCGGCTCAGGAGGAGAGGAACGCAGGAACCTCGTGCATTTCATCAGGCTCATCGCCGAACGAGGCATGTACTTCATCCCCAAACCCGGTCCGTTCATCTGTGCCGAGGTCCGCCACGGGGGCATCCCCGATTGGCTGACACGAGAGCATCCGGAAATCGTCATGCGGGATCAGCACGGCTGGAAGGTGCGGTTTCGCCAGGACGGCACTCCCCTGCCAGACCACCTCAATCCCACCTATATGCGGTACGTGCTGCGATGGTATACCGAGCTGTACGAACAGGTGCTGTCCGAATATCAGTACAGCCGGGGTCCGATCGTGGCCCTTCAGGTGGACAACGAGCTGCTGTACAGCACCTCCGAGCTCGCCAATCCCTTCGCCTGGGGCTACACCCCGACGGTTCAGGAAATGTACCGGCACTGGCTGCGGGATGTTTATGGCGATATTCCGGCCTACAACCGATACCATGGCACCTCCTGCGGTGATTTCATCGAAATATCGCCGCCCAAAGCCGGGGACTGGCACTTACACGAGCCCTCCGACTGGCTCGTTTTCCAGGACTGGGTGCGGTTCAAGAACTGGTACGGCGCAGCCGTTTTGCGGCAGTATTCCGGTATGCTGAAAGGTCTCGGGGTTTCGGTACCTCTGTACCACAACGCGGGCATGCTGGAGGACGAGGCTCCGATGAGTTTCGGAGCCCTCAGCAGTCAGATCTGGCTGGGAGTGAACTTCTGGCTGGACCCCCATCCGTTGTACAGTACCTCCTCCTATGTCCGTGGAGTGCGCCGGCTCAAGCAGCTGAGCGGCAGCCAGCTCGATCGCCCGAGCATCACCCCCGAAGTGAATTGGGGCTGGGGAAGCGCCGAAGAGTTCGATTTTCTTACCCGCTACACGCTGCCCTACTCCAAGGCAACCGACATATATCCCTTGGCGGATTCCAGCAACGCCGGCACCTACCAAGGTCGTCCCTACAGCAACAGCCGGGAACCCTATCCGGGGGATGCTCCGATCGATGCCCTTGGAAATCTCAGGCCGGCCTATCGGCGGCTGCTGCGCCTGATCAGGTACACGGAGTCTGAAGGAGAAGCCTTCGCCCGGGCTCAACCGGTTTCAGCGATCAGCCTTGCCTCTTATGCTCCGTACAATATGCCGGTACTCTATACGACCTACGGCCGGAGGAAACCCTCCGAGCTGGCAAAGATTTTTTCGACCGCTGTCGGGTCCAACGAGTTCCTGCAGGAGCTGATGGCGGGTTTGATCGACCTGGACGCGGAGTTTGATATCATCGACCTCCAGGTGAAACCGCCCGAGGTGAAAGCGGAACGGAAGTTGCTCATCGTACTATCCCAGGAGGTCATGGAACCAGCTACACAGGCCGCCCTGGCGGAGTATGTCAAAGGCGGGGGAATCCTGGTGCTCATGCCGAGCTTTCCCACGCTCGATCTGGAGCTCCGGCCCCTTTCCTTGCTAAAGGAGGCGCTGCTTCCCGAGCTGACAGTTGTAGAAACCCGAAAACTCGAAAAAACACGGGAGTTTCGGATGGAGGAGGACGGTCGGAGATTCAGAGGATCCCGGCTTGCTCATCAGCTGAAGCTCAACGGCATGGCCTGCCGGATACTGGCCACAAACAGTGACGGCGATATCGCTGCCGTGGAAAAAAACGTAGGGCTCGGCAAGGTAATCTATATCGGGACCTACTGCAGCGATGCCGAGCTTTACCTGTGGCTCGCTCAGAGGGAGAGAATTCCGGCGCGCTACGCGTACAGCGATGAGCCTAAGGTCGAAGTCGTTCCGATCATCAATCGCCAACTCGCGGTGAGCTATCTTTTCCTCCTCAACCGCAACACTGAGGCTGCTTCGACGGAGGTTCACTATCGCGATGCCATTTCCGCCAGCCAGTGGCGTTCCCTCAGTGCATCGGTCGGTGGGCACAGCGTTTCCATCCTCAAAGTTCGTGCGGGGGCGCTGCAGAGCGCTTCCCTGTACGGGGGAGATCGGGGCATCTGTATTCGCAGCGATACGACGACGGTGTCCCTGGATCAGGCCACGACTGCGGACCTGCTCAGGCAGGCGAACGGCGACATTCTGGTTTGGGCAAACCGGAGCACCGAAGTATATCTGGATGGGTTCAGCGGCGATGGCGGTGGCACGGCACGGGTGTTGAACGGTACCGGCACGGAGGTCCCGGTGGTAGACACGGAAAGCGGCATTCGCTTCACCTACCGGCCCTCGGAAGCTACAATGCAATACTACCGTGTCGAACCACGGAATGGGCCATGATATCGCTACGGACACTGCGCAGGTTCCTGTTCTACTTTTTCCTCCTCGTTTACATCGTGCTCTGTCCTCTGATCATACTTCATGTACTGGGATATAACCTGCGGCTGGGCGGAAAACGGCTCATACAGGCGACCGGCGATCTTTACATAGCCAGTTTTCCTCCCGGCGCACGAGTGTTCGTAGACGCCAAGGAGTACTCCAAACTAACCCCGACTTCCGTGCTGGACCTGCCACCGGGGCCACACGAACTTACACTGTCCCTGCGGGACTACATCCCCTGGATTCACAAGGTCACAATCGAAGAAGGTAAAACTTCCGTTCTGCGGGATGTTTTGCTTCTACCTCAACAGTGGCGGCTGGAGGAGCTGCATCCGGCGGCATTCCAAGACATCCTCCCCATGTCCGAATATCCCAACCTGTTGTTGCAGCAAGGCCCGCGGCTCATCGATCTTTTTCTCTGTGAGCTGGAGCGGCAGAAGGTCCTCCCGTTGGTAGATTTAAAATCCCCCTTCGCCGAGGCAAGAATCGCTTCCTTGATTCCCCTGGCGAACGGCTCGGTTCTGTTGGTGGAAGCGCAAAGAGAACCCAGTGACCTGCGACTACTGGTGACGATCCAATCCGGGAGCGTTACCGTCAAGGATCTCAGCACCTTGATACCCGCGGGAATCGACGGTCTCGAGTGGGCTGCAGAGAATGCCACGGATCTGTTCTACTACCGTGAAGGTTTCGTTACCAGGATAAACGTGCCGAGCGGCAGGACCTATCCCCGCTTTCCCTACCGGCTTCGTGGCTTCGGTATCCACAAGGGCACGCTGTTCTTCTTGACACTGGAAGGGAGCCTGATCAGCTTGGACTTCGATGCCAAGAACGTGCGGTCCCTGGATGAATACAAGTCGATCAACTCTCTGCTCCCCGCCTCAGGATTTATAAGGATCACGCCCGGCGATAACGGCGTGATGATCTTTCGGGGTCAGAACGGCGAGCTCATCACAGCCGGGAAAGGGGGAACCGTGGCCCTGGAGCGGATCACGGGATACCGGGATGACCCGGATCCGTCTCAGCTGGTGTTGTGGCAGGATCAAAGACTCGCCGTGCTGCGACTCGATCCCGCCGCGATTTCCGACCAGAACACAACTGCGGCTCCGCAACTGCAATGGATTCCCGTATCCGGGGTCAAAGTACAACAGGCCTTCTTCGTTCTGGAAGGAACACATATACTGTACCGGGACGGCGAGAGTGTTGTTCTGCTCGGTCCGGAGCGGGAGGGGCAGAGGCGGGTGTTTCCGGTGACGAATGTCCACCCCGACACCTCGATCTACTATTCCGATCACGCGGGTCGGTTGTACTACATCAACGGCCGTACCGGCAGGCTGTCGAGCCTGCAGATCTTCGAAAAGACCCAGTTTGTCGACCAAATGCTGCTTGATCTCAGAAAGAGGCTGCCGCCATGATTGAAGATTTCAGCTATTCGAGAAATGCCCTGCACCTTAGGGCAAAACGGTTGAGCCGCTTCTTTGAGATCCTGCCGGCCTTACTCAGCTTCAGCCTGATTCTGGGGATGCTGGTTCTGACGATGGTCGATCCCGTGCTGGCCGCGCTGGTCATCGTGGCTTTCGTGCTGTCCTGGCTCCTCAGGATGCTGTACACGAACATCTTTCTCATTCTCTCCTACCTGCACCTGAAGGCGGAAAAGAGCACCGATTGGACGGAACGGATCCGGCACCTGGAGGATCCCGAAGCCTATCTCGCCGAACTGCGACACGCACCCGGCGGCGAATCATGGCGAGAGCGGCTCTCCACCAGAACCCATCGCCGCGAGCTGGAAATCCTCGTGGGCACCGGCAAGCTACCCACTTCGTGGACGGAAATCTACCACCTGGTGATTTTTCCGATCGCCAGGGAAACGGCGGAGATTTTCCAGCCGAGTCTGGAAAGCATCGCCGAATGTGACTTCCCGAACAGGCGGATGTTGATCATCCTGGCGATCGAGGAACGCGCCCCCGCCCAGACCAAGATAGACGCAGAGGCAATGAGAGAGTATTACGCCGGCTCGTTTCTGGATCTGCTGGTCGTCATCCACCCGTCGGGGCTCCCCGGGGAAGCAAGGGTGAAAGGAGCAAACGCCTCCTTCGCCGCGAGAAAGGCCGCCGCCTATTTCGAAGAGAGGGCCGTTCCCCTTGAAAACGTCGTGATCTCCTGCTTTGATGTGGATACGGTGGTCAATCCCGGCTATTTCAGCTGCCTGACCTATCATTTCCTGGTCAATCCCAAGCGCACCCGAGCCAGCTACCAGCCCATCCCGCTGTATCAAAATAACTTGTGGCAGGCTCCAGGATTCGCCAGGGTACTGGATATCGGCTCCTCCTTCTTTCAGCTGGTGGAGGCAACCAATCCGGAAAAGCTGGTCACCTTCTCAAGTCACAGCATGAGCTTCAAGGCGCTGGTGGATATCGACTACTGGCCGACAGACATGATCTCCGACGACTCGGCGATTTATTGGAAAGCCCTCATCAATTTCCGGGGTGACTACCGGGTCGTTCCCATGTACTCAACGGTTTCCATGGATATCACCCAGGCGGAAAACTGGCGCAAAACCCTGGTTAATGTATACAAGCAAAAACGTCGCTGGGCCTGGGGTGTGGAAAACGTACCCCTGGTCATGAGCGCCTTCCTGCTCACCGGGGACATTCCTCTGATTGTGCGCGTCAAGCAGGCGTACAAGCTGCTTCAGACCCACGTGTCCTGGACGACCTGGCCTATCCTTTTAGGGATCATGAGCTGGCTACCCGCGGTGTTCATGCATCGGGAGTTCACCACCTCGGTTGTCACCTACAGCGAGCCCCGGATCTTGAGCACGATGTTCAATCTGGCCTTCGGCGGCTACCTGACCTACGTACTGCTGAGCCAGCTGTTCCTGCCCAGCATCGGAGGGAAACTGCGCATCCTCAAGCGGATTGGGCATGTTTTCGAGTGGCTGCTCATCCCCCCGATCAGCATAATCTTCGGTGCAATCCCGGCGCTGGACGCCCAGACCCGCCTGATGCTCGGCAAGTACATGGAGTTCTGGGTAACCGAGAAGAAGAGAAATTGAAGGGCCTCCGTTTTGACCTCCCATAGACTCTTATTTTCTGCTAAATAGTCTGTTCCGGTTATTCCCCCTACGGCGCTGGCAATCGTAGACTCCACCCTACGCAGGAGGTACGTCGTGTCTTTTCTATTCGCCGTGATCGTTTTTATGGTAGGTCTGATTCCACTCATCCTGGTACGAAGAAGCAAAGAGAAACTGTCTGAGGAAGCCTACCAGCGTAGACTGCGGGGGGCGATCTTCGTCGTCATTTTCGACATCCTGATCATCATCGCCTTTCTGGTATTCGTCAATCTTTACACGGATTTTCTCTGGTTCAAGAACCTCGACTACGCGGGGCGCTTCCTGACGGTACTGCGATTCGAAGTGCTGCTGTACTTCGCCGGCGCAGTCTCCGCCTTTCTGTTTCTCTTCTTTACTACCCGCCACGCCTTCGGCAAGGTCAATTCCCGCCTGGCTCGCTTCGGCTCCTTTCCCACGGCCCTGGTCCTGGCCCTGCTGCTCGGCGTCTGGACCTCCGGCCTGTGGTCCAAATTCTTGCTCTTTTTTCACCAGGCACCGTCCACAGTAGTCGAGCCGGTTTTCGGCAGATCCGTAAGCTTCTACCTGTTCTCCCTGCCGCTGTACTCCGCCCTGGTGGGCTGGCTGATCCTGACATTCGTCCTGGCAATAGGGGTGACCCTGCTGTGCCTGTTTGCCCTAATGCAGCGAAAAGGCGAGCAGGGATCCGTGACGGGCTTGGCGGACCCGGGCGTGCAGTCCCTGACCGTACAGCTCTTAGTCCTGCTCGCATTGCCGGTATTCGTTCTGGCCTGGAATGCGGTGCTGAATATCTTTCGCCTGATGTATTCGAATTGGGGAGTGGTGTTCGGACCCGGCTATGTGGACGTACACTTCCGGGTTCTGGGTTATGCGGTTACGGCGGGAGCTCTCCTCGTCTCTGCTGTTCTCCTGGTCATCGCCGCGGCCAGTTCACAATTTCGCAGAAAGCTGTTCGGTCTGGTGCCGGGTGCTGTAGAGGGCACGTTGAGATTGACGGGACGGGTGCTAATCTTTCCTGCGGCCCTGATCGGAACCGTGATACTGTTCACCGGGATCATACCCGGTATCGTGCAAGCCCTGATCGTGAGCCCGAACGAGATCACCATGGAAGCCCCTTATTTGAAAAACAACATCGAGTTCACCCGGGCGGCGTTCGGCCTGACAAACCAGCGCATCGAGGAGCGGCAGTACAAGGTCGGCAGCGACATCACCCCTCGGGTGGTCGCCCAGAACGACAACACCCTGATGAACGTGCGTCTGTGGGATTCCCGGGCCCTGCTGGCGAATTTGAAGCAGCAGCAGGAGATCCGGCTGTATTACGAGTTCTTCGACGTGGATATAGACCGCTACAACCTCCAGGGCAAGTACCGCCAGGTTATGCTCTCGGTGCGGGAGATGGAGAAGACCCAGCTGAATCCGGCCTCGCAGACCTGGGTTAGCCTGCATTTCAAGTACACCCACGGCTATGGAATGGTCATGCTGCTCGCCCATGATATTCTGCCCGGCGGGGGACCCGACCTGATCATTCGGGGCATCCCGCCCGAGTCGAAGGACCCGCGGCTCGCGGTCAAGCGGCCCGAGATCTACTATGGGGAGAAGACACGGGACTACGTGTTCGTGCACACCAGCCAACAGGAGTTCAACTATCCTTCGGGGCAGCAGAACGTTTTCTCGACCTATGAAGGTGCGGGAGGAGTGCTCATGGGAACCCCGTGGCGGCGCTTCATATTCGCCTTACGCTTCAACAGCTTCCAACAGCTGTTCTCCACCTACATCGTTCGGGACTCCAGGGTCATGTTCCGGCGGGAGATCAAGCAGC
>Ga0307442_1000543_pt1 | contig 18385 bp, 14 predicted proteins | sample SalMarWE160430MG_FD_202143 | JGI IMG/M metagenome (GOLD analysis project Ga0307442, IMG submission 202143) | Salt marsh sediment microbial communities from the Plum Island Ecosystem LTER, Massachusetts, United States - WE1604-30 | ecosystem: Environmental > Aquatic > Marine > Intertidal zone >...
TGAAGCTGACGACTGCCGCCACTACGATGGCGAAATAGTTGAGGCCCGCGAATTGCATTGCGTTTCCTCCGCTGCCACTCTTTGGGTGCGCAAAGCCTAGCAGATCGGCGCGGAGCCGTCCGGCATGTCGCTCGCGTCACTCGCCGCGAAAGCGCCAGACCGCTGTCTGCTTGATCTCGGCGTCCTCCAGATCGCGCGTCACGGGAACGCGGTATTCGGCACACACCTCGAACCTGTCTGTGGGAAAGTAGTTGCGCTTAGGATCGCCGACGAGCACGAGCGTCTCGTTCGCCGCGGCGGCCTCGACGCAAGCCAACACCTTATCGGCGAGCGCGCGCTCGTAGAAGAGGTCGCCGACCAGGACCACGTCGGCTGAGGGAAGCGAGCCGCGGAGCAAATCATCCGACGTCGTTGCGATCGCAACATCGTTTGCCGCCACGTTGAGCGCAATGGCCGCCAGCGCCATGCGATCGACGTCGGCGGCAAGCACGCATCGCGCGCCGGCTTTGACGGCGGCGATGGCCGAAAGCCCCGAGCCAGAGCCGAGGTCGACGACGCGCTTGCCCGCAACGTGCTCCGGGTTGTCGAGCATAAAGCGCGCGAGCGCCTGGCCGCCAGCCCAGGCGAAAGCCCAGTAGGGCGGCGGTACGTTCATGGCGCCGAGCTCCTCCTCGGTCTTCTGCCAGATCGCCAGCGATTCCTCGGCCAGATGCAGTGCGATCTCGGGCACAAGCGGTGGCCTCAAGAGCTTGGTGTTGGCGCGGATGAAGGCCTCGACCGAATGGCGGTCGTCTAAATCGAGCTGACTCTCGGCGAGCGCACTCATGCTTTCATCTTCTTGGCGTCGAGCCCGCCCATGCGGCACACCTCGCTCCACTCAGCGGCCGTCACCGGTTGCACAGACAGCCTCGAGTTGGTGACGAGCATCATTTTGGCGAGCTTGGGATTGTCCTTGATGGCGACGAGCGAGACGGGCCGCGGCATGTCGCGCACGGCGCGCACATCGACACACTCCCAGGTGCCGGTGCCGTCCTTGGGATCGGGATGGGCCAGCGCCGACACTTCCATGATCCCGACGACCTCCTTGCCCTGGTTGGAGTGATAGAAGAAGCCGAGGTCTTTCAGCTTCATGGCGCGCATGTTGTTGCGGGCCTGATAGTTGCGCACGCCGTCCCACGGCTCGCCCGCCTTGCCACGCGCTTTCAGCATTTGCCAGGAGAATACGTCCGGTTCGGACTTGAACAGCCAATAGGCGGTCATCTGACCCCTCATCCCCGCTCGAGAGCACACCCAATCGGGTCGCGCAGCGGGTCCGCCCTGTCAAGCGGCTATCCAAGATCGCGAAGACGTCGCGCCCGTGCCCCTCAGGCGAACACGATGGTGCGGCGGATCAGGAACACGCCGACGAAGCTCGCAGCGACGGCCACGATCTTGGCCACGATCGGAGCCCAGCCGAGCGTGGTCGTCGCCAGCGCGATGACACCAGCGGTCACGGCGAGACCGATCAAGCCGCTCGCCACAAACTCGCTGAAGAGGCGATGTGCCGACTTCTTCGAGCGCACCGCACTAAATACGAAATGTCGCGACAGGATATAGTGCAAGACAATGCCGCAACTGTAGCCGACCACGCCAGCGAGCGTTGGCAGCCCGAATGCGGCGTTGAAGCTGAGGAACACGGCAAAATCGAGCGCTAGCGCCAACCCACTGACGATCGCGTAGCGCGAAAGCTGCGGCACCACAGCAAGACGCGGCAAATCGTGATCGGCGGTCACGCGGCAGACCTAACACGGCGCGGCACCTGGCGCACGCTTTTCAAGGCTTCCTCGGCGCTCGACACGCCGGCCTCATGGTACTCCGCATCCTCGTTGACGTTCCATACGTCGTAGGCGGTCTCGCCGGCCAGGATGTTCTTCACGGTCAGCATGGCCGTCATCATCGCGTGGTCCTGGTTGTTGTACTTGTGCATGCCGTTGCGGCCGACGAGATGCAGAGTGGGATAGTGCGCAGCGATGTCCTCGCGGATCGTATCGATGTGCATCTTGTACTCGTCGTCGTAGACGGGATAGGCCTTCTTCTGGCGCACGACGCACCCGTCTTTCACCTCGTCCTCGGTGGCAAGACCGATGGCGGCCAGCTCCCGCTTGGCGAGCGCGATGAGATCGGCGTCCTTCGAGGTCCATAAGCCGTCGCCCTCGAAGCAGAAATACTCGAGCCCCAGGCACGACAGGGTCTCGTCGGGCACCATCTCCGGCGACCAGGAACGGAAGTTCTGGATGCGGCCGACCTTCACGCTCGGCTCGTGGATGTAGATCCAGTTGTCGGGAAAGAGGTCGGGCTTGTCGACGATGAGCGCAACCGTGATGAAGTCGCGATAGCGCAGCTTCGCGGCTGTCGCGGCGCTCACCGGGCGCGGCTCGATCGAGGCCATCAGCTCGCGGATCGGCGCCGAGGAGATGACGTGCTTGGCGGTAAAGATGCGCCCTCCCTCCGGCGTCTGCGCGATGGCGGTCCACAGGCCGGCAGGGGCGTTCCACTTCAGGCTCTTGAGCGTGTGCCCCATGTGGATCTTGCCGCCCTGCGCCGCGACCTTGGCGGCCGCCGCCTCCCACATCATGCCCGGGCCGCGGCGCGGATACTGAAAGCTCTCGATCAGGGTCTTGATGACCTTGTCGCCCTCCTGCGCGCCGGGCGTCATGTTGACGGAGCGGCGCAGGGCATTTGCCATGGCGCTCCACAAGTCGAGCCCCTTGATGCGCTGCGCGGCCCAATCGGCGGAAATCTCGTCGCACGACATGCCCCACACCTTCTCGGTGTAGGTCTTGAAGAAGATCGAGAACAGGCGATCACCGAACTGGTTGGAGACCCATTCGCGGAAGGTCTCCGGGTTAGCGTTGGGGAAGGCCTTCTTGTAGGCGTACGACATCACGCACATGGTGCTCTCGACGACGCCGAGGTTGCTCAAGGCCTCGAACGCCTTGAGCGGATAGGAGTAGTGCTTGCCGTCGTAGTAGATGCGGCTCAAGCGCGGGCGGTCGATGAAGTCGTCGGGGAGGATCTCGTGCCAGAGATCGACGACCTCCTTGGATTTGGAGAAGAAGCGGTGGCCGCCGATGTCGAACAGAAAGCCATTATAGTTAACGGTGCGGCTGATGCCGCCGACGTAGGTCGGATCGGCCTCGATCACGGTCGTCGGCACATTGGCCTTCGTCAGCAGATAGGCTGCTGTCAGGCCTGCCGGCCCCGCGCCGACGACGAAGACATCGGTGTGCTCCACGCCCAACCTCCGCTGTTCATGCCACGGCTCCCGCGCAAAGGCGTTGCGCGGGGTCCCCGTCCGCGATGCTCGGCAAGCTAAGGCGGGAACGCTGAAGAAACCCTTGCGCCGATCGGCGACCCAAGAGCCCAATTGCCGCGCGTTTACAGGGCTGCAAGCGCCCTCGGTTAATGTCCGGTGTAACCGGAGGAAGGTGCAGCGATGGCGTTGACGGCCGCGAGCGATCGCCGGCGCATTTGGACGCGCGCACGACCCGAGCGCGTGCCGCTCATCGCCTGGTGCGTGCTCGGGGTCGCGCTCTTTGCCGCGCTCGTCTTCTGGTTCGATCCCTCGCGGCTATTGACCTCACTGGGCGACACCGACGACGCCACCCGGCTGATCGAGGTGCGCCGGCTGATGGCGGGCACGCCATGGCTCGACATGACGCTTCCCCGCTTCGGCGGCGCCCATCCCCTCGTGTCGCATTGGTCGCGCTTGATCGATCTGCCGCTCGCCGCGCTTCTCTCCGCTTTCGAGCTGGTCCTTCCGCCGCAAGAGGCCGAGCTCGTCGTGCGTGCGATCTGGCCGCTCCTGGTGCTGCTCGCGTTCGTCTACCTGCTGGCGCGCGAGGTGGAGATCCGTGGCGGGCGCGCGGCGGCGCTCGTGTCGATCCCGCTCACCGTGACGTGCCTCATCGGCATCGTGCAGTTCCTGCCCGGGCGCATCGACCACCACAACGTCATCATCCTATGTGCCGTCATCGGCATTCTGCGCTTGGCGCGCAGCTTCGACGACGCAGCCGCCGGCTGGAGCGCCGGCTTCTTGCTGGGACTCGGTACGGCGATCGGCTACGAGGCGTTGGCGCTGACGGCGGCGAGCCTTGGTGCCGCCGTGCTCTATGGTGCGCTTCCCCGCCGCTCTCTGCTGGGACATTCGCGCGCCGCCGTCACCTTCGCTGCCACACTTACGATCGCGCTCGCGCTCACCACGGCGTCCGAGACACTCTTCGTCTCGCACTGCGATGCGCTTTCCTTCAATCTGGTCTTGCTTGCCACAACTTGCGCGCTCGGTGTCAGCGTTGTGCAAGCATTCGAGCAGACCCTGTCGCCGGCAGCCAAGATCGCGTTCCTCGCCGCCACAGGGCTCCTCGGCCTTGCGCTCTATGTGCGCGCTGAGCCCGCCTGCCTCGCGGGACCGTTCGGCCAAGTCGATCCTGCACTCTTTCCCGTCTGGCTCGGCAGCGTGTCGGAGACCCAGAGCGCCCTGTCGATGGGAGAGAAGCTGCCGCTGTTGGGCGGCATGGCGCTCATCTATTTCCTGGCAGGGGGCTATTGCGGCTTCAAGCTGCTGCAGTCTGAGCGCGACGAGGGCTTGCGCTTCCACATGATCGCGCTCCTGCTCGCGATCCCGTTGAGCTTCTGGCAAATCAAGCTGCTCCCCTATGCGACCTATTTGCCGATTCCGCTGCTCGCCGTCTGGCTGGCGCGGCCACCGCAGCAAGCGCATGCGCCTTTAAGCAAGCGCGCCATCGCGGCCTTCGTGCTCGGCGCTCTCGTCGTGATCGCGGCTGCTGGCTGGCTGCTGCTGTCGCTCGCCGCACCCTCGACGCGCCGCGTAAAGGAGATGCGCGCGCCCATCCAGAACTGCCAGTCGACCGCTGCGATCACGCCGCTTGCGCATCTGCCGAAGGGCCTTGCCGTCGCCGACGTCAACTTAGGCCCCTACCTCGTTGCGCTCACGCATCTCGACGTGCTCGCCGCGCCCTATCATCGCCTGGACAAGTCGATCCTCGAGGCCGACCGCATTCTGCACGCTGCCCCGCAAGAGGCAAAGCAGCGGCTGCACGCGATCGGCGCGCGCTACGTGATCACCTGCATAGGTCTCGATTCGATGACGGCGCCAGGCAAGGTTCCGGCCGACGCTTTGCAGAACCTGCTGTTTGCCGGCAAGCCGCCGGCCTTTCTCGCGCCGGTGCCGCTCGATGCGCAGACGCCATTGAAGGTCTGGCGCGTCAAATCCTGATCTGCACCTCAGTCCTCGGCCTTGAGCGGGCGCTGCATCAGCGTACCGATGGCGTCCGCCACGGTCATGCGGCCCTCGACGACGTCGCCTACGGCGAAAGAGATCGGCATGTCGATCCTCTTCTCGATGGCGATGCGGCGCACGGCAGCGGCCGTATAGACACCTTCGGTCACCGCCACCTTGCCTTCCAACGCCTGGGCGATGCTCTGGCCCTGGCCGAGCGCGCGCCCCAGCGACATGTTGCGCGACTGTGGGCTGCCACACGTCAGGATGAGATCGCCAAGTCCTGAAAGGCCGGTTAGCGTCTCCGGCCGCGCGCCGAGTGCCTCGCCGAAGCGGCGCAGCTCGGCAAAGCCGCGGGTGACGAGCGCGGCGTGCGCACTGGCGCCCAGACCGTGCCCCTCGACGATGCCGGCGGCAATGGCCAGCACGTTCTTGATCGCGCCGCCGAGCTCGACGCCGACGAGGTCGCTCGAGCGGTAGAGGCGGAACATGAGGCTGCCGAGGCGCTCCGCCAGCACACGCCCCACCGCCTCGTCGGCGCAAGCGATGGTGAGGGCGGCGGGCAGACCGCGCGCCACCTCGGCTGCGAAGCTCGGTCCCGAAAGGGCCGCGGGCATGACGTGCGGCAGCTCCTCGGCGACGATCTCGCCCATCAGCTGCCCGGTCGCCTGCTCGATGCCTTTCGAGCACAAGACGATCGGCTGGCGATCGCGCATGTGGGGCTGCAAGTCTTTGCAGAGGCTGCGCACGAATTGCGCAGGCGCCACCATGAGAACGACATCGCGGCGCGCAACGTCTGCCAGCGTGCTCGTCACCTCAATGGCGGGATCCAACTGAACGCCAGGAAGGAAAACGTTGTTTGAATGCCGATCCTTGATCTCGGCGACGACCTCTGGCTCGCGCGCCCACAAGAGAACCGCGCGGCCGGCGCGGCGCAGCGTTTGCGCGAGCGCCGTGCCCCAGGCTCCGCCACCGACGATGCCGACGCTGTCGATCTTCAAGGGGGCCCCCACTGGTTGAGTCGCGACCCATGTTTAGCACGCGTCGCGGCTCATGCCTTCACGCCGGCACCGATCGCGGGCTGCGCTTGGCTGTCGAGGGGCCAGCGCGGGCGCACAGGCGCATCGAGCGGATCGGTGAGCCCAAGCGCCAGCCGCTCAGCGCCAGCCCAGGCGATCATGGCGGCGTTGTCGCCGCACAGATCGACCGGCGGCACGTGAAAGGTGAAGCCGCGCTCGATTGCGAGATCCCTCAAGGCAGCGCCCAGGCGCGCATTAGCCGCCACGCCACCCGCCACGACGAAATGGCGCTGGCATCCCGCGCCAAGCTGCTTGGCCGCCACTTCCATGGCCCGCGTGCAACGATCCTCAAGCGAAGCGGTAACGGCCACCTCGAAAGCGGCGGCGATGTCTGCCACGTCCTGCGGCTTCAAGGGCGCGAGCTTCTCGGCCGCACGCCGCACCGCCGTCTTGAGCCCGGCAAAGGAGAAATGCAGCTCCTCGCGCCCGACCATCGGGCTTGGCAGCGGGAAGCGCGCGGCATTGCCCTTGAGTGCGGCCTTCTCGACCGCCGGACCGCCGGGAAACCCGAGCCCCAACAGCTTCGCCGTCTTGTCGAAGGCCTCGCCCAGCGCGTCGTCGATGGTCGTGCCGAGGCGCACATAGTCGCCGACGCCGCGCACCATCAAGAGCTGGGTATGCCCGCCGGATACCAACAGCAGCAGATAGGGCGGCCGCAGGCCTTCGGTCAGGCCGACGGTAAGCGCATGCGCCTCCAGGTGATGCACGGCGACAAACGGGTGGCGGCCCGCAAGCGCGATCGCCTTCCCCGTGACAAGCCCGACGATGAGCCCGCCGATGAGCCCCGGCCCGGCCGTCGCCGCCACGCCATCGAGATCGCCAAAAGCCACGCCAGCCTCGCGCATCGCCTCGCGCGTCAGGATGTCGAGGCACTCGACATGGGCGCGCGCAGCGATCTCCGGCACCACGCCGCCATAAGGCCGATGGCGCTCCCATTGCGTGCGCACCACGTTCGAGAGGATGCGGCCCAGCCCGTCGGGCGTGCGCTCGACCACGGCCGCGGCGGTCTCGTCGCAGCTCGTCTCGAGCCCGAGAACGAGGAGCCTTTCGCTCACCCTTTGCCGACCGTTATCCATAACGCGCGCGTGCGCCTCGGTTTGCCTTCCTGCTGCGGCACGGGCATTAATGGCGCCGCATCATCAAGGCCTGGGCCTGTCGCCTAGCACCCGGAGAGAACGGCTTGCAAGCAGCCAAGATCCGCATCGGCACGCGCGGCTCGCCGCTGGCACTGGCGCAAGCGCACCTGGTGCTGCGCCGGCTCGCTGAGGCGCATCACCTTAACGATGATGCGTGCGAGATCGTCGTCATCAAAACGAGCGGCGACCGCATCCTCGATCGGCCGCTGGCGGAGGCGGGCGGCAAGGGACTCTTTACCAAGGAGATCGAGGAGGCGCTGCTCGCGGGCAACGTCGATCTCGCCGTCCACTCCATGAAGGACGTGCCGACCGTGCTGCCCGACGGCCTCGTCATCGGCGCTACCTTGGAGCGCGAGGACCCGCGCGATGCCTTCATCAGCTTGAAGCACGCCGCGCTCGCCGACATCCCCGCTGGAGCAAGCGTCGGCACCTCCTCGCTGCGGCGCCAGGCGCAGCTCCTGCATCGCCGCCCCGACCTCAAGGTCGTGCCCTTCCGCGGCAACGTGGAGACGCGGCTGAAGAAGCTCGCCGAGGGCCTCGCCGACGCTACGTTTCTCGCGTGCGCGGGGCTCAATCGGCTCGGCCTTGCGCGGCACATCGCGGCGCCGATCGACACCGACGCCATGCTGCCTGCGGTCGCGCAGGGCGCCATTGGGATCGAGATCCGTGCTGACGACGCGGACACCGCCCGTCTCGTCGCGCCCTTGAATGATGGAGAGACCGCGCTGTGCGTCGCTGCCGAGCGCGCCTTCCTCGCCACGCTCGAAGGCTCCTGCCGCACGCCTATCGCCGGTTTGGCCGAGCTGCACGAGGGTACGCTCTATTTTCGCGGCGAGATCCTCACGCCGGACGGTACGCAGTGCCACGCCACTCGGCGGCACGGCGAGGCGCAGACGGCCCTGCAAATCGGCGAAGAGGCCGCGCGCGAGCTTCTCGCCCGCGCCGGGCCCGGCTTCTTCCGCGCGATCGCCTGATGCACATCCTCGTCACACGGCCCGAGCCCGACGCCTCCGAGACGAAAGCGCAGCTCGAAGCGCGCGGACATGCGGTGAGCGTCGAGCCGCTGCTGCGTATCGAGCCGGCAGCGATCGATGAGCACGCGTTCAACGGCGCGCAAGCGGTCATCGCCACGAGCCGCAACGGGCTGCGGGCCCTCGCCGCCAGCACCGCGCTCAGCGCAGCGCTGAAGCTGCCTGTGTTTACCGTCGGCCCCGGCACCGCCGCTCTCGCGCGCGACCTCAAGTTTCGACGCGTCATTGCTGGCGCGGCCGCAGCCCGTGACCTCGTGCCTCTCATTGAGGCCGAGGCCGGCCCCGCGAAGGGCCCGCTGGTGCACGTTGCGGGCGAGATCGTCGCTTTCGACATCGCCGCAGCGCTGGCAAAGAACGGATTTGAGGTGCACACCCTCACCGTCTACCGCGCACTTGCGCCTGCGTCATTGTCTCCGCAAACGACGCAGAAGATCGCCGAAGGCACAATCGAGGCCGTCCTCTTGATGTCACCGCGAAGCGCGGACATTTTTGCGCAACTTGTCGCAGGCGCCGGACTCCAAGACAGCGCCCGCCAGCTCACCTTTCTCTGCCTGTCGCAGGCCGTCGCGAACGCGCTTCACAGCCTCCAACCCGCCCCGATCGAGATCGCCGACGCGCCCAATTCAGCCGCCATGCTCGCTGCGGTGGACCGGGTGGCGAGCGGAAGCCGAGGGGTGTAGTTTAGCGTCAAAACAAGATGATAGGTCTTGAGCCGCGTGCCCGCCCAGGGCTGGTATACGGCGCAGAGGCCAAAACGAGGTGCTTGAGCGCTCATGAACTCCAAGAAGGACGAGCCTGGGAAGAAGGACACGCTGGGTCCTGCCGGCCCGGGCAGCAGCCGGCCGCACGCGACGATCGACGTCAAGGCGACCGTGGTCGAACCCAAGACGGCCAAAGACGCGGCCAAAGAGCCTGCCAAGGAGCCGGCGAAAGAGCCGGCCAAGGACGACAAGACCACCAAGGATCAGAAGCCTGCCGCCGCTGCAGCTCCTGCAACGGCAGCGCCCAGGGCAATTGTAAGTGGCTTCGGTACAGCGCAGTCGGCAAAGCCGAAGCCGGGCGCTGCGACGCTGGGCCAAGGCCAGAGAGCGCAGGGCCCGGCGACGACACCGACGCCCGTTAAGTCGGGGGCGTTCGGTGGATTTTTCACGCACCTTGCCGCTGGCATCGCCGGCGGCGTCATCGCGTTGCTCGCCGTCGATATGCTCGCCTCCCAGCTCGGCTTGAGCGGATCGACGGAGCAAGCGGACGCCACGCTGGCCCTACAGCAGCGCATCGAGGCGCTGGAGACCGACAACAAGGGCAATGCCGCGCGGGCGCAGCTCGCCTCCAAGCTCAAGAGCACCGAAGCCAAGCTCGGAAAGCTCGAGGGGCTTCGCGCAAGCGTCGACCGTCTCGCAAAGAGCCAAGGCGCACTTTCCAAGGACGTGAAATCGCTCGATGCCAAAGTTGGCACGCAAGGTAGCAGCGACGCCGACACTGCGGCACGCCTGACAAAGCTCGAGGACAAGCTCACCGCGCTGTCGGAGGCCGCCGCCAGCAATCCCGAAGGCGGCGGTCTGCCACAGCTTGCGGCCGTGACCGGAAAGATCACTGACCTGGAGTCGACGGTGAACAACCAGCTCGACGCTCTGCGCAAGAGCGTCAGCGAGGAGATCGACACGCGTCTGGCGGCAGCGACCGAAGCCAGCGAGACCGCCAAATCCGGAGCTCAGCGCGTCGACCGCGAGCTTGCCGGCATCAAGGCCGACAACGCCCAGCTCACAGCCCGCCTCAACGCCCTCGGCGCGGAGAGCGAGCGCGCCATTCAGACGCTGCGGGCGACGCAAGAGGAGCTGACGCGCCTCAAGGTCGACCTCAACGCGCGACTGCCGAACTTCGCCAGACCAGAGGACGTAGCCGCGGCAACGAAGCCGCTCGCCGACAAGCTCGCCTCTTTGCAGAAGGACGTGCAGGAGGTGGTCAAAGGCGAGAAGGCGCGCAAGGCCACGGCAGGACGCATCGTCCTGTCTTTGGAGCTTGCCGACCTCAAGCGCGCGATCGACCGTGGCAATGCCTTTGCGCCGGAGCTCGCAGCGGCGCACAAACTCTCCGACGGCAGCGTCGACTTGGCGCCCCTGTCTCGCTATGCGGACACGGGCGTGCCGACACTTCCCGAGCTGAGGCACGACTTCAAGTCTGTGGCCTACAAGATCATCGATGCCGATCAGCAGCCTGCCGACGGCTCGATCATGGAGCGGCTGATTGCGGGAGCGAAATCTGTGGTGCGCGTGCGCAAGATCAGCCACGAGTCCGGCGACAAAAGCGTCGACGCGGTCGTCGCGCGCATGGAGAGCGCGCTCGGCGACGACCGGCTCGACGAGGTCCTGGCCGAGGCGAAGACGCTGCCGCCAGCCGCCCAGGACGCCGCCCGCGACTTCCTCGCCAAAGTCGAGGCGCGCAACGCCGTCAACAAGGCGCTTACCTCCATCGAGGCGCAGCTCAAAGCTTCTCTCGTCGCGCCAGCCGGCGCCGCGGGCACGTCAGCACAATAGGGGGCGGACATGCTGCGATTGATCGGCTTTCTGCTCGCAGTCGCGCTTATCGCGGCGGGACTGGGCTGGCTTGCCGACCGGCCGGGAGAGCTGGTCGTTCAATGGCAAGGCTATGAGATCGAGACCAGCGTCTTTCGCGCGATCGTGCTGCTCGTCACCCTGATCGTTTTGGCGCTGGCCGTCTGGTCGCTGGTGCGCCATGCCTGGCACAGTCCCGCAGCTGTCGGCAGTCTTCTGGCCAAGCGCCGCCAGAAGCTCGGCATCGACGCCCTCTCAAGCGGCATGATCGCGCTCGGCGCCGGCGACCGCGCCGCCGCCATGCGCTCCGCCATCCAGGCGCGCAAGTCGCTGCCCAACGAGCCACTGACGCACCTGTTGCGCGCCCAGGCCGCGCAGCTCTCCGGCGACCGCACCACGGCGCGGCGCATCTTCGAGGCAATGCTGGCCACACCCGATACCGAGCAGCTGGGCTTGAGGGGTCTTTATCTCGAGGCACAGCGCGAGGGCGAGACGGAAGCGGCGCGCCACTTCGCCGAACGCGCCGTCGCGCTGAACCCGAAGCTCGCCTGGGCGGTCGACGCACTCTTCGACGTGCAATGCCGCCAGTCGGATTGGTCCGGAGCGCTGGAGACGCTGGCAACCGCGCGCAAGAACGGGCACATCGAGCGGGCGAAGGCCGAGCGCAGGCGCGCCGTTCTGCTGACCGCGCAGGCGCAGAGCGCCGAGGAGAACGATCCCGAGCGTGCGCTCAACCTGGCGCTCGAGGCGCACGGGCTGGCGCCAGACCTGGTGCCAGCGGCGGCGATCGCGGGGCGACTGCTCGCCTCGCGCGGGAACACACCGCGCGCTGCCAAGATCCTGCAAAAGACGTGGAGCCGCGCGCCGCATCCCGATCTGGCGACCGCCTATGCGTACGCGCGCATCGGCGACAGCCCGCGCGATAGGCTCGACCGCGTCAAGCAGCTCGCCGCCTTGAGCCCCAACTCGCCCGAGGGGCCCATCGCGGAGGCTATCGCCGCGATCGAGGCCCGCCAGTACGACGAGGCGCGCACGGCTCTGCAGCCGCTGCTGCAACAGGGGAGGCTCACGCAGCGCGTGGCGACCCTCATGGCCCGCATCGAGGGTGAGCAGCATGGCGACAAGGGCCGCGTGCGCGAGTGGCTGGCGCGTGCCGTCAACGCACCGCGCGATCCGGCATGGACCGCCGACGGCGTCGTCGCCGACCGCTGGGCGCCGATCTCACCGGTGACGGGCACCCTCGACGCCTTCCAGTGGCGCGTGCCGGTGGAGTCGATGGACAGGGGCGACGGCGAGATGCTGGCCGCCAAGCTCGAGGAGCTCGTCGCGCTTGGCGGTCCTGAAGGCGGCAGCCCACCCGACGAGGCCGCCGCCAGGAAAAAGGTGGACGACGCGACGACCATCGAGGTCGTTCCGGTCACCGAGCCGAAGTCCGCGCGCGAAACGCGCGCGCAAAAGTCCGAGCCGGTCGCCAAAGCGCCGGCCGACAAGCCGACGGAGAGCCCGAAGAAAACCCCGTCTGCAAAGCCTGCGGCCGAGAGCGCACCCACCGCCCGGCAGAGCACCCGAGAAGCCTCGGTGCCGCCGACAGCGAGCACGCGAACGAAGGGCCAAGGTCGCTCCGACTCCGATTCCGGAACGCGCCGCAAGCCCGAGCCGCGCATCTTCGTGGCGCCCCCCGCGCCCGACGATCCCGGGCCCGAGAGCGAGGGGCAGGACGACATCGGGCCGCCGCTGCGGCCCAAGCCTGCATAAACCAGCGACCGGCGAGCTTGCATTCGACGATGGCCGGCGCTATCCCTCCGCGTCACGCAAAGCCGCAATAGCTCAGTTGGTAGAGCACGTCATTCGTAATGACGGGGTCGTAGGTTCGAGTCCTACTTGCGGCACCAGCGTCCCCGCGCGCGAAAAGCGGAGATGACATATTGCTCCGCCGCCTCCTCGACCTCTGGATTGCGCGCTACGCCAAACCTTCGCAGGACGCGCTTCACGCTGTCGCGCATTTGAAGCCGGTGACCGTAGTGACGGGGGCATCGCGCGGCATTGGACTGGCGCTCGCGCGCCGGTTCGCAGAGGCCGGCCAGGACGTGGTGTTGGTGGCGCGCAACTCAGGCCCGCTGGAAGAGGCCGCGGCTCAAATCGCGCGCGACTTCCCCGTTAAGGCGTTTGCTTGTCCCCTCGACGTCACGCAAGCCGACGCCCCCCATAAGCTCGATGAGCACCTCGCAGCGCGCGGGCTTTACCTCGATGTCCTCATCAACAACGCCGGCGTGGGGCTGGCTGGGCCTTTCGAAACGCACGGCGAGGGGGAGGTGATGCACCTCCTCGACCTCAACGTCGTGGCGCTGACGCGTCTCATGCATCACGCGCTGCCGGGCATGCTGGCGCGCGCGCGCGGCGGCATCCTCAACGTCGCCTCGCTCGGCGGCCTGGCGCCGGGGCCCAATCAGGCCGCCTACTACGCGAGCAAGGCCTATGTGGTCTCGCTATCGGAGGCGGTCGGCTACGAGACGGCCGGCACCGGCGTGCGTCTCTCGGTGCTGGCTCCGGGACCGGTCGATACGAGCTTTCACGCGGCAATGGGCGCGGAGCACTCCTTCTATCGTCAGCTGATCTTTCCTCTGAGCCCGGAAGCGACCGCGCGCGCGGCCTACCGCGGCTACGTGCTGGGCTGCCGCCTCATCGTGCCGGGGCTGATGAACACGTTCCTGGCGGTGGCGCTGCGTCTGTTGCCGCACACACTGCTCAATCCGCTGATCGGCTGGCTGTTGTGGCCGCGCGCAGAAAGGTCCTGGGACGAGACTCGCGATAACAAAGACTGAAGCCGACGGCGTGTCCGTCATTACCTTTGTAGCAATACTTTTCCGCTTAAGTGTCTCCAGACGCCGCGAGTTTGTTCATGCGTATCACGGCGCAGTCGGCGCGGAGGCGCGCCGGCGGGCTCCAAGGAGCCCGTTAGAGCGCGCCCCCGTGCCGGCTCCGTAAACGGCCCCTCAACAGCGCCATAGCCCCCCGACAAAGCGCCATAACCTGCGTGCAAGGCGCCATGGCGCGGCTTCACCATTTCCTGCCAAATCCTGGACACAGCCGCGCGCACGCCCTAAAGGGCTGGGTCCGCCCGCGGCCGGATTGCGGCCGCTCAAATCCCGCAATAACCAAATTGTGGGATGATCCGTAGGCCCCATGAGCGGGCCGACATCAACCCTCCCTTAAGACGCCATAATGGGTGACACCAAAAGCCTCTCCCCCGCTGACCGCCTAGAGCTTGCGCCCATCGGCAACGGACGCGTGGCCGCCCTGGTCGACGCCAACGGGCGCATCGTCTGGTGGTGCTTTCCGCGTCTCGACTGCGATCCCGTCTTCTCGCGCCTGCTTGCCGGCGACGAGGAGAAGGGCTTTTGCGACGTGGTCATGCATGGCAACGGGACGCCCAAATCCCGGTCGGGCTACGTCCGCAACACGGCGATCGTCGAGACGATCTTAGAGGATGGCAACGGCAACGCGGTCAAGATCACCGACTTCGCGCCGCGCTTCATGCGCTACGAGCGCGCCTTTCACCCAGCCCAGATCCTGCGCCGCATCGAGCCCTTTCGCGGCTTGCCGCGCATCAGCATTCGCCTGCGCCCGACCTTCGACTACGGCCAGCCGGGCCAGCGCCAGGCGATCGGCTCCAACCACATGCGCTTCATCGGCGGTGTCGATGTGCTGCGTCTGACGACGGACGCACCCTTGTCCTACATCGCGCACGAGACGCCGTTCGCTCTGACGCACCCTCTCACCCTGATCCTCGGTCCCGACGAGCCGCTTGAGGCCTCGGTCGACACCGTCTCGCGCGAGTTCCTGGAGCGCACGCACGACTACTGGCGCAACTGGGTGCGCGGTCTCGGCATCCCGCTCGACTGGCAGGCGGCCATCATCCGCGCGGCCATCACACTGAGGCTGTGCCATTTCGAGGAGACGGGCGCCATCATCGCCGCGCACACCACCTCCATCCCCGAGGCGCCGGGAACGCAGCGCAACTGGGACTATCGCTTCTGCTGGCTCCGCGACGCCTACTTCGTCATTCGCGCTCTCAATCGCCTGGGCGCGACCCAGACGATGGAGGACTACATCAACTACATCACGACGCTGGCCGTCGAGATCGAGCATCCGCTGCAGCCCGTCTACGGCATCATCCACAATCAGTCGCTCGAGGAACGCATCGCCACCGACCTCGCCGGCTTCCGAGGCATGGGCCCGGTGCGCATCGGCAACCAGGCCGCCGAGCAGATGCAGCATGATGCCTATGGCAGCGTGATCCTCGGCGCCTCCCACATGTTCATCGACCAGCGCTTGCCGGGCGTGGGCGACGAGAACTTGTTCCGCCGCCTGGAGCCGCTGGGGCATCAGGCGCGGCGCCTGTTCCTGGAGCCGGACGCAGGCCCTTGGGAGTACCGCGGCCGGCAACGCATCCATACGCATTCAGCGACCATGTGCTGGGTCGCCTGCGACCGCCTTGCACGCGTCGCCTCTCTGCTGGGGCTCGACGAGCGCGCCCGCTATTGGCGCACCCACGCCGACAAGTTGCGTACGCAAATCCTGAAGCGGGCGTGGAGCGACAAATTGGGTGCCATCTCCGGTGCCTTCGATCATGACGACCTCGATGCCAGCGTGCTGCTTCTGGCCGATCTCGGACTTCTTCCAGCAAGCGACGAGCGCTTCCGCAAGACCTGCAAGGTCATCGGCAAAGAGCTCTGCCGCAACGGCTTCGTGATGCGCTATATCGCCGATGACGATTTCGGCGCGCCCGAGACGGCGTTTCTCGTCTGCCAGTTCTGGTACGCCGACGCGCTTGCCGCGATCGGAGAGAAGGAGAAGGCGCGGGAGATCTATGCCGACGTCCTCGCCCGCTCGAACTCCTACGGAATCCTCAGCGAGGACATCCACCCGGCGACCGGGCAGCTGTGGGGCAATGTCCCGCAGACCTATTGCATGGCCGGCGTTATAAATACCGGCATGCAGCTCTCGCGCAGCTGGGAAGAGGCTTGGTGCGCCTACTGAGGACCGCACAGCGTGCGCGTCAGGTCCGTACGGGTCACCGGAACCATAATGGCCGGTAAATGATTGCCCGCTAATCTTGCGGGCCGATCGGGGGGATTGTCACACCCACAGCACAAAACATGCTGCTATACTGGCGAGCAGCATCGATAGGAGCATGATGAGCCGGATCGTCCTGGCCTCCAATCGCGTCGCCGATCTCAGCAAAGCAGCTCAGGCCGGCGGCGTCGTGATCGCGATCGCGGACGTGCTGCGCGCCCGGAACGGCCTTTGGTTGGGTTGGAGCGGCAAGATTGGCGAAAAGAGCGAGGAGCTGCGCACGACGCCCGACATTTCGGAGTCGGGCACGGCCACGATCGCAACGCTTCCGCTCAGCAATCGTGAGTACAAGGATTATTATCTCGGCTACGCCAACGGCGTGCTGTGGCCGGTATTCCACTCGCGGCTCGACCTGGCGCAATTCGAGGCCCGCTACTATCAGCGCTACCTCGACGTCAACAAACGGTTCGCCCACGCGCTGCGGCCGCTGTTGCGGCCCGACGATACGATTTGGGTCCACGACTATCACATGATCCCGCTGGGCATGGAACTGCGCAATCTCGGGGTCGAAAATCCGATCGGGTTCTTCCTACATATCCCCGTTCCGCCGGCGCAGACGTTTCTCGCAATACCCGAGCATCGTGACCTGGCCCGCGGCTTTGCCGCCTACGATCTCGTCGGCCTGCAGACCAAGGCAGACGCCGGCAATCTCATCGATTATCTGCAGGACGGCGTCTTCGGCCGCATTCTGCCGGACGGCAGGATCCGCGTCTTCAACCGTGATCTGGCGATTGCGAGTTTTCCCGTCGGCATCGATGTCGATTCCTTTTTGGAATCGCGCCCCAAGCGCGCGCGCGATTCTACGCCGCCGACCACCCGCATCATCGGCGTCGACCGGCTCGACTATACCAAGGGACTACCGCAGAAGTTCCGCGCCTTCGGCCGCTTCCTGGAAAAATACCCCGACTACCGCCGCAAGGTCATTCTTTCCCAGATCGCGCCGCCCACCCGCGAAAGCGTCGTGGCCTATGCCGACATCCGCCACGAGCTCGAGACGCTGTCGGGAACGATCAACGGCAAGTTCGGCGAGCTCGACTGGGTGCCGATCCAGTACATCCACCGCTCGACACCGAGGCGTATGCTGGTCGATGTCTTCCGCCAATCGCGCATCGGCTTCGTGACCCCGCTGCGCGACGGCATGAACCTCGTGGCAAAGGAATACATCGCAGCTCAGGATCCCCAGGACCCCGGCGCCCTCATCCTGTCGCGCTTCGCAGGCGCGGCCGAGCAAATGCAGCAGGCGCTGATCGTCAACCCTTATGACGTCGAGGAGATGGCCGATACCATCAAGGTGGCGCTGGAGATGGGCCTGCAGGAACGCAAGGAGCGACATGCCGCGCTGCTCAGCGGCATCCGCACTCACGACACGTTTGCCTGGTGCCGATCGTTCCTGAACGCGCTGGAGAACGTGTCCCGGCGCAAGCGGGGTGTCCCATTCGGCTCACCCTCAGAGGCCGCCAGGAAAGCCCTGCAGGAGATCGAGCGCGCCCGCGTGTCACCGCGCGCACCCTCGAATTGACGGGTCCCTGAGGCGCAGGGAAACGCGCCTTCGCTTCCGCTCGTGCTACCCTATACACGCCGCGAGTGGCTGCAACGCGTTACTATTGAGCGCTAGCGCCAGCGCCCGCGCGGCGCTTGAGAGGAGTGGATGAAGGCACTGACCATCGGCGGTGCGATGATCGACACGATCGCCATCATCGAGAGCGATCGCATCGAGCGCATGGCCATGCTCAACGCCGAGACATCGTTTCTCTTGCTCGAGGAAGGCCGCAAGACCGAGTCGCTGGAGGTTTCCACGCACTGCGGCGGCGGCGCGATCAATTCGGCCGTCGCCATGGCGCGCCTGGGGCTCGACGTTGCCACCTTGATCAAGCTGGGTCACGACGACAGGGCCGAGGTGATCCTCGCGCGCTTGGACGCGGAGGGAATCTCGGCCCGCTGGGTGAACCGCGATGCGAAGGCCCCGACGGGAGCCTCCGTGCTTCTCTCCTCGCACGACCGCAACGCCGCAGTCTTCACCTTCAGGGGCGCAAACACGCTGCTGCAAGCCTCCGATCTGCAAGAGGACGCGTTCGCAGTCGACCTCGTCTATGTCTCTAATCTCTCCAACGAGTCGGCGGATTGCTATCCCCTGATCGTCGACAAGGCCAAGTCCAACGGCGCACTCGTCGCG
>Ga0307442_1000544_pt1 | contig 18380 bp, 21 predicted proteins | sample SalMarWE160430MG_FD_202143 | JGI IMG/M metagenome (GOLD analysis project Ga0307442, IMG submission 202143) | Salt marsh sediment microbial communities from the Plum Island Ecosystem LTER, Massachusetts, United States - WE1604-30 | ecosystem: Environmental > Aquatic > Marine > Intertidal zone >...
CTTCCCGACTCGATCGCAGAGCTTCTTAAAGCAAGCGCCATATCCTCGCCCCCTTTTTCTATATCCTCGCTCTTATAGTTAATCGTAGTAGAAGTCCGGACCATTTTCAAACACAATTCACAAATTGTCGAGGATTTGACAAAAGAGTTTAATTATACTATAGTAACTTAAGTATTTATAAAATGAAACGCCCAAATAGGGGAACGAAATCCCGACATACTTTTGGCAAGAAACTCAGGCTTGTCAGGCAACGAAAAAACCTCAACATGAAAACCGTGGCTATATCCGCCGGCATCAGTGAAAGCCTGTTGAGTCAGATTGAGCGGGACATAGTATCTCCTTCCATCGATACGTTGCTGGCGATTGCAGAAGTCCTCGAAATAGATATCGAATATCTGTTCAGCGACCTAAAAAAGAACAAATCGGTTGATATTACGCGGAAAGAAGACCGGAAAGTAGTTTACGAAACCGGTGCCACGTTTCACCAACTCTCCCGCATCTCGGATGTTCCCGAAGACCATACAATCGAAGCGGTACTTCTAGAGCTCGAGCCCGACGCAATTTCCGGGAACACCGAGTACGGCCATCGCGGCCGGGAACTGGGTTATATTCTCTCAGGCACTGCGAAGCTGAAATACGGAACTGATTCCTACGTACTGCGAAAGGGTGACAGCGTTTCATTCAGCTCCGCTATTCCACACGAGCTTAAAAACACCGGGCAGAACAAGATGATAGCAATCTGGGTGAACACCCCGCCACGCGTCGTGTTCCCGGGCATAAACGTGCAGAGGTAAGTGGTCATGGGAAAAACCATCGTCGAGAAGATTCTTTCGCGGGCGGCATCGGTAGATGCGTATGCCGGTGATATCGTAAACGCCAGCATATCTTATCTCATGACCAATGACGCAGTGGGCGAGTTGACAGTTGAAGCGTTCCAAAAACTCGGCGGAATGCCCTGGGATCGGAACCGGATCGTCGTCGTACTCGATCACTATATACCTGCCTCGTCGGGCAACGCGGCGCGGGTACACAGCCTGCTTAGGGACTTCGCCAAAAAGACGGGTCTGCACCTCTTCGACCAACAGGGTGTGTGCCATCAGTTGATGCTGGAGAAGTTTGTCAGCCCCGGCGATGTTGTGATCGGCACCGATTCTCATACGTGTACCTACGGTGGGATTGGTGCTTTTGCGACGGGCGTCGGTTCGACCGACGGCGCGGCTGCAATGGCAACGGGCCAGATTTGGCTCAAGGTTCCCGAGACCGTACGAATCGACCTGAAGGGACGCTTGCAGCCGCATATTTCTCCAAAGGATATCATTCTGAAGCTGATCGGCCACCTCGGTTCCGACGGAGCCACCTACAAGGCTCTTCAGTTTGAAGGAGTTGGTGCAGCGCACATTTCGAATGAGGGCAGATGTACGATGTGCAACATGGCTGTCGAGGCCGGCGCGAAGATGGGAATATTCGAACCGGATGAGGTCACACAGGCATTCGTAGGGCAGCGCGGAGGAGAAGGGACGTTTTACCGAAGCGATCGGGATGCGAAGTATTATCAGCACATTACTCTCGATCTCGACCAGATTGGTCCTCAAGTTTCACGCCCCTGGACGGTCGATAACGTCGCCCCTATAGAGGAGGTGTTGGGTACTCGAATCGATCAGGCATTTATCGGGTCATGCACCAACGGAAGGATCGATGACCTGCGGATTGCCGCTGGCATCCTTAGAGCCAAACACATTCATCCGGAAGTCCGGCTACTGATTACACCTGCATCACAGGATATCTACTTGCAAGCCGTGAACGAAGGATTGATCGAGACATTCATACGTGCTGGGTCTGTGATATGCAATCCCGGTTGTTCGGCATGCTTTGGGGGGCAAGGAATGCTGTGGGATGGCGAAGTATGTATCGGAACCCACAATCGGAATTTCAAAGGTAGAATGGGACACAAAGATTCGATGGTCTACCTTGCTTCGGTGGCAACGGTCGCGATATCGGCCCTGGCCGGAAGAATCGAAGATCCACGGGTATAAAAGGGAAGGAATGCATGTTCATAGTACGCGGCAGCATTTGGAAATTCGGTCACGGGATAGACACCGATATCATTATCCCTGCCCGTCATCTTGTGTTACCTCTCGAAGAGATGAAACACAAAGTGATGGAACCGATCCGTCCTCGATTCGCCGAGGAAGTCAATCCGGGTGATATTATCGTTGCAGGGAGAAACTTCGGGTGCGGATCGAGCCGTGAACAGGCGCCTGTCGTTCTTCGGGGGATTGGAATCGCTGCGATCATAGCGGTGAGCTTTGCCAGGATCTTCTTTCGGAATGCCATCAACGTTGGAATTCCCGTCATCGAATGCGGGGCTATCTACGATGAGGTCGAAGAAGGTGAACAGGTGGAGATCGACCTGGCAACTGGTACAATCCGCGTTTTAGGTCGCGATCGGTTGTTTATGGGCTCGAAGCTTCCGGAGTTTCTCCTCGAAATTGTCATCAACGGCGGCCTTATTTCCCACCTGGTGAAAGAGAAAAATCAAAAAGATGGCAATTGAATGATGTAAAATTCACTTGAACACGATGGTATTTCGAGTATCAGGTGGATTGAGACAAATGCCTATTCGTAGCGATTGTAACTGCGAATCCGATCGAGTGCTTTTCTGCGCTTGGGACGTATCTGATCGCCTTGAGGATAGCCCAGGGCGATCATCAGATAGATACGCCTGTTCCGGGGTACGTGCAGCAGCTTTTTCATCCCCCTCTCGTCGAACCAGCCGAGGATGCAGGTGCCCAGACCAAGCTCCGCGGCCTGCAGGCAGAAGTGCTCCGTGGCGATCCCGATGTCGATCAGGGAATAGTCGAAGCGGCGCAGCACCTTGCCCGTTCTGACCTCCAGATTTGCCCGCTCGACCATTACCGCCACCAGCACCGGCACCTGATTGGCGAAGGTATTGAAGGCACGAAAGGGCGCGACGGTTTCTGCGGCCACCGCGGATTTCAAGCCCGGCTCGTCCACCACGATGAACTTCCAGGGCTGGGAGTTGGAAGTTGAAGGTGCCAGCCTGGCCGCCTCCAGGCACAGCTCGATCTTCTCCCGCTCCACGGGCCTGTCCGCATAGCGGCGGACGCTCTCACGACGATTGACCAGCTCCAGGAAGTTCATTGTAGATCGACGAAGTGACCGTAGGTCCAGCCGGCCAGGCCGTCCTCTCTGCGGATTCGATACCAGAAGTCATTCATCTCTCCGATGCTCTGGCGCAGTCCGCTGCGCTCCAGAACCTCGACCCGATCACCTGTGTCCATATGACCGAGAATCTCCGCAGCGAGAGTCGGATAGGCGCGCACCCGCACCCTGCTGTCGTTCAGCACCCCCCGGGTCGGGGTAAACAGATGTCCCTCCCGCTCCAACCACCTTCGAAAGCTCTCCGTGTTCACCACCGCGGTTTCCGGATTCACCTGTCCCCGAATACACACAACGGCCCTCCTTAGGTCCGCGGTAAACCAGAAAAACAGTGGGTCCGCACCGGGGATGCGAAACACTACCTCTCCGACCTCGCCTCCTTGCAGGTTGTACAGCCGCCAACGGTCCTGCCCGGCGTACTGCGGCGGCAGCAGGAGAACGCTGTTGGTGAGAAAACGAACCTGCCCGGTGGGGTCGCTGCTTCGAAGGCGGGCACGGACAGCCTGCTTATCGGTACTCCAGATGAAGATCTCCCCGCTGTCGGGGTTGTGGATCAGGAGGTGCAGCGTGTCGTGAGTCAGGGAGGTGGGAACCCCCTCGATGTCAAGCCAAATCTGTCTCTGGTCCCGGGGGTCGAAGCGATACGGTGTGTAGACGCCGCGGTTGTCCAGACGGGCGGAGTACAGCGTCCCCTCCGGGCCTTGAAGCAATGCCCAATCGATAGGGACCTTCCAGCCGGGACCGCTCGAGCTGGCAAGGCTCGAAGGATCGATGAAGCGAAGGTTCAAGGTGTGTTGCCGATCAACCGTGGAGACCAGGATCTTGTCCTGCACGGCCCCGAGGAAACGATGAATCTCGAAGTATTCGCTGACCCGGCCGTTTTCCAGGCCTATACGCACCAGCCGGTTTCTGGTCTGGGATATCCCGTCTGTCAGCACGCCGCCCTCATCCTGATAAAAGGTCATGGCCGAAAAGATGTTGAGGCGGGCCCGACCCAGAAGGGGAAGATCGATTTGCTGGGACCACAGCAGCGATGCACCGACCAGTGCTACCACCACGACGCCAAGGCGTTTCATTTACTGAAGAATATAACATACTCACTTATAATTGACAGCAACCGGCAAGCCCGGGATATACTTGAGGCCGTGTCCACTCTGATAAAGGCCCTCGAAAAGAATTTTACGATTACCGTCGAGGTTGTACCTCCGGTCGGTCCGAATCCGAATCCTCTACTTGACGCGCTTTCCGCAGCGAACCCCTCGCGGTTCTTTGGATTCAGCGTAGCCACCAATCCCGTAGCCAAAGCGCACATGAGCGCCATGGCGCTCTGCACCCTGATTTCCCGTCAACTTCGCAAGGCGGCTATCCTCCACTGCACCACCAGGGATCACAACGCCCTGAGCCTGCAAGGTCTACTCTGGGGCAGCCGGGCGCTGGGGATCGACACGGTCCTGGTCGCCACAGGAGATACGATTGCCTACCGGCAGCGTTACAAGACGACCGCGGTTCGTGATATGGATGTCTTCGACCTGGTGGAAGCGGCCCGGGAGGCCGGGCTCTGCACCGGGGTAGTCTTCGATCCCCATCCGGAGACTCAAAGGTTGGAACGAGAAGGGGAACGATTGACGGAGAAGGTTCGCAGGGGTGCACAGTTCGCCGTAACCCAGCCGGTGTATACAAAAGAATCAGCGGAACAGATTGCCGATGCGATCGGGTCTTCAGGAGTACCTATAATGCTGGGGATCCTGCCACTACGCACTCCCCGTCACGCCGAGTTTCTCCACGAAAAGGTCAGTGGCATCTCCGTTCCGGAGGACGTCCGCCGGCGTATGCACCAGGCCGGGGACCCGGTGCAGGAGGGCATCCGCATGAGTCGGGAGCTGCTTCAGGATGCCCGAAAGCTGTTCGCCGGGGCATGCCTGATGCCTCCATTCGGTCACTACGAGATCGTGACTGAGATACTAAAGCTCTAAGTCGAGGTTATCTTCGGGACACTCGTTCTCTAAGGTAGCTCTCGGCCTGCTCGGACAAGCCGAAGGTTTCTAGCTCCGCCTCCAGCTGCTCCGAAGTACCGAATCCGCCGATATAGCCGTTCAGGCGAGCTGCGGTCGTGGAATCTACGAACTGCTGTTCCTGCGGGTACAGCACTCTCAGCTCCTCCATCAGTGTGTCTACGCTGCGCAGGTAGTACTTCTGGTGATAGTCTTCAGCCAAATAGAACTCGGAGAGGGGCTCGATATCCGTGTAGATCTTTCCAGCCTTCTGCTGGCGCTTCTTGGTCTCCTCGGCGAGCCGCTTCTGCTCGCCGTCATGAAAGAAAATTGCAGATCGGTACTGCCGGGAAAAAGACGGAGCTCTGGGATTGTGAGCACTCCAGAACACATCGAGGAGATCCGCGTAGGAGATCACCTCGGGATCGTAGTCTATCTGGATCGTCTCCGAGTGATCACCTATACTGTGGTAGGTCGGATTTACAGTCGTGCCCCCGGCGTATCCGACCCGGGTACGAACAACCCCCGGCAGCTGCCCAAACTGGGCATCAGATCCCCAGAATCACCCTAAGGCGAAGGTAGCGGTCCGGGTCTGCGGATTCGATCGCTCCTGTCCGGTCCGCGGTCCGGGTGCAGGGGCTCGCTCCGCCCCGGTGTCCACGGCTCTCTGAGGATGACAGGCGCTGAACACCGTTACTGCTGAAAAGAGTACGAGAAGTTTTCTGGCTATATTCATCTACGGTGGCTACTTGAGCGGCTACCTGGTCTTGATCGTTTTCTCCAGCTCTTGGATCTGCTCTTCGAGCTCTTCGATCTCCGTTTCCCTGCGAACGTCTATCTCTGTAGAAACCACCGAAGAGCAGGTCGCTTTGGAACGGGCCCGAATCAATTCCTGCAGCTTGCGCTTCTTCTCGGCAAGTTCTTCTTTTACGTTGGGCATCAAAACCTCCCCTCGTAGGTGTGTATTATTTCACAACTTCTGAGCACCGTCTACCACCTCCACGAAGGCCCGCACCTCGGAACCCTGGCCGGCAAGATCCACGATGACATGCCATTCGCCCTTATGGGGCGGTGTGAAGGTGCAGGCGATCTTGTCGGTATGCTCGCTGCTGCTATTGTACGATTTGCCCAAACGATACTTGTAGTAATTCAACGTATCGAGAAGCCGGACATTCGCGTTGTCGGAGAGGGAGACCTTTATGATCTTCGTCGGTCCCGCGTTGACTTTGTAGTGCAGATAGTTCATTCGGTGCCTCCACCCTGCTTCCCATCCTGCAGCGATTTCTCTATCTTAGCCCATGAATCGCGAAGTGTCACGGCTCGATTAAAAACCGGCCTGTCCTTCCGGGAATCCGGATCCGCACAGAAGTAGCCTCGCCTCAAGAATTGATATCGGCTCCCCGCCTCGGCATCCCCGAGAGAGGGTTCCACCCTCACACCGTCCAGCACCTCCAGAGAGTTCGGATTCAGGTTGTCACGAAAATCCCGGCCTTCGCCCACCTCCTCCGGATTCTCCTTGGAAAACAATACGTCGTAGAGACGAACCTCCGCATCCAAAGCATGCTCGGTCGAAACCCAGTGGAGGGTCCCCCTGACCTTGCGTCCGTCTTCCGACCAGCCGCCGCGGGTGGCCGGATCGTAGGTACAGTGGACCTCCTGAATTTCTCCCGTGCTCCCGTCTTTCACGACTCCGGTGCAGGTAACGTAGTAGGCGTGTTTCAACCGCACCTCCCGGCCCGGGGACAGGCGGAAGTATTTTTTCGGCGGATCTTCGCGGAAATCCTCCCGCTCGATGTAGAGGATTCTTCCGAAAGGCAGGGTCCGGGTCCCGGCAGCAGGATCCTCAGGATTGTTCTCCGCCTCGAGCTGCTCGAACTTACCTTCAGGATAGTTGTCGATGATTAACTTCAACGGGCGCAGCACAGCCATCACCCGGGGAGCTCGTTTGTTCAGGTCCTCCCGGATGAAATACTCCAGAAGAGACAGATCCACGGTGCTGTTGGTCTTTGACACCCCGACGCGATCGGCAAAAGCCCTGATCGCCTCTGGCGTATACCCGCGGCGGCGCATCCCGGATAGCGTGGGCATTCGCGGATCGTCCCAGCCCTCTACAATTCCCTCCCGGACGAGCTGCAGCAGCTTGCGCTTGCTCATGATCGTGTAGCTCAGATTCAGACGGGCGAATTCGATCTGCTGCGGAGATTCCTCGAAATCCATCCGGGCGATGAACCAGTCGTAAAGCGGTCTGTTGTTCTCGAACTCGAGGGTGCAGATCGAGTGGCTAATTCCTTCGATCGCGTCCGAGAGGGGATGGGCGTAGTCGTACATTGGGTAGATGCACCACTTCGAGCCGGTGCGGTGATGGGGGGTGAAGCGGATACGGTAGATCGTCGGATCCCGCATATTCAGGTTGGGGGAGCTCATGTCGATCTTGGCCCTCAGCACGTGCTCTCCCTCTTTGAACTTCCCGGTCCGCATACCCTCGAACAGCTCGAGATTCTCCTCCACCGAACGGTCACGGTAGGGGCTGTCCGTTCCCGGCTCGGTAAGAGTACCCCGGTATTCCCGGATCTGCTCAGGCGTAAGGCTGTCTACGTAGGCTTTACCGTCCTTGATCAGGCGCACGGCGCAATCGTGGAGCTGCTGAAAGTAATCCGAGGCATAGTACTCCCGCTCATCCCAGTCGAAGCCGAGCCAGCGAACGTCCTCCTTTATCGAATCGACGTATTCCACCTCTTCTTTGGTGGGATTGGTGTCGTCGAAGCGCAAGTTGCACAACCCCGAGTACTCGGCGGCGATTCCGAAATTCAGGCAAATCGATTTGGCGTGTCCAATATGCAGATAGCCGTTCGGTTCCGGGGGAAAGCGGGTATGAACCCGCCCGCCCCGTTTGTTGTTGCGAATATCTTCGTTGACGATCGCCCGAATGAAGTCGACCGTGTCTTTTTTGTTCTCAGCTGATTTGTTGTCGGAGCCCACAGATTTATTCTCTACATTGTTGGTTTGTTTTCTCGAATAACACCTCGACTCGAGAGCGCTGATTCTAGCACAAATGGCTGCGTTTTTCCAGAGCGCGCCGTCCATCCCCGTCCATCCTTTTTTCCATCGACTTGACACGAGGGGCCCCCGCCGATGTATAGGAATATTCAAGTATGATCCGGCTAATCGAGGCGCGAGATCTCCAGAGAGTCAGCGCTCTGATCCAAAACACCTTGCTCATTTCCAACCTGTCCGATTACGACCTGGAGATCATTGGGAATTTAATAGACGCATTCTCACAGGATCAGCTTCGCGCCCTGGCCGGAAAGCGTAGGATCTACATCTACGAGGAGGACGGGGTTTTGCTGGGGACGATCGGTTTGGAGGATGGCAAGCTTTACAATTTCTTCGTATCTCCGGACAGACAGGGTAGCGGTGTCGGGGGCGAGTTGCTGGATTATGTGGAGAAAAAGGCTAAAGCCGAAGGTCGGCAAAAACTCACCGTTGATTCCAGTCTGACGGCCGTCGCGTTCTACAGGAGAAAGGGATACCGCCAAACCGGGGAACAGAACAACCGATCATTCGGCCGAACCGTAACCATGGTGAAGACCCTCTGAGGCTATAAATTCTACTCGTTTCCACGCCGGTGGTCATGCCCGGGTCGGAGCTCCCAGATTGGGAATCACAAAGGTAAAGGTGGTCCCCTCTTCCACGGATGAACGGAAAGACACCTCACCTCTCAAGTAATCTTCAGTCAGCAGCTTCATGCTGTAAGTGCCCAGACCGCGGTTTCCCCCTTTGGTCGAGTAGTACCTCTTGAAGATGTTGTTTCGAACCGATTCCTCGATTATACCGTCATTGTGAACGAAAAACTTGATCGTTGAACCGCCGCCGCCAAAGCCGATGGTAACCGTCGATCCTCCCTCTGCAGCCTCCAGCGCGTTCTTCACGGCGTTCACCAGCACGCGGCGCAGTATCGCTTCATCACTGATGAAGGACAGCGATTCTGAGAATGGAGCGATCTTGACATTTTTCCCTTCTGCGAGTTCGCCATGCACAAGAAGCCTGACAACATGGTCGGCTATCTCTCCGGAGCTCATCAGATTCTTCTGCACCTCCAGGGTGCCGTTCTCCGCCGACACGAGCATCTTCTGGCTCTGGATTTCCTCGATCAGAGAATCGGTAATCGACTCCAGATTTTCTACAAATTGAAGGGGAGCTTTGGCGGAGGAGCTTCGCTTGATCAGATCGATATATACCTTCAAGCTGGAAGCGGTGTTCAAAATATCGTGAAAGAAGATCCTCTCCAAAGCACCTTTTCGCTTCTGATCGCCGATATCGCTAAGACTGAAAAGGACGAATCGTTCTCCCGCGATCAAAAAGGGAGTCGCGATGATCCTGAAATTGTAGGTCAGTTCTCTGTCTTGATCCCGGGCTACAATCGTGCACTCCCGGGTCGTCGAAGCGTTGCTGCTCTGGGTTTCGAGGATCGCCTGGACGGCACCGCATACCCTGCAGCTGACAGAAGTACCGCAGCCGTTTTCCGATTCTGCCGAATGGATACAGTGGAGAAGCTCCCCTGGTCTGCGACCGCAAAGCGGCAGCGATGATTCGGCTTTCAAGAAGCGCACCAGAGCGGTGTTCGCGTAAACGACCTGACGTTCCATGTTAAGCACGGCCACGAACTCCGGTACTGCTGAAAGCACATTTGAGAGGGTATATACTTCGGACAGTACCTGATACTGCCTTCGAATTTCTGCAGGCCGCGCTCTCTCAGGCGGAGCGAAGTAGGTTTTTACGCTCATGGGTCTCCATCAATTCGTCCGTATTATAGAGTGAGCGCGAGAGTGAGAAAAGCATATATTTTTCGGACAGCGAGCCTCATCAACAGCTACTGTTCGGCGGACTCGACATGAAGAGAGGGATTTGTCGGGGGCGAGGCTATCAAACGATTGACCTCCTCTGATCCCATTATATATACTGAACAACAACAAGAAAGGGGAATATATTGTCAAGACGCTCCGGATACAGCGCACAGAAAAGACGCCGAGAATTGGCGAAACAGAAGAAGAAAAAGGCCAAGGAAGAACGGAAGCTCCATAGGGGTGAGCAAGACGAGGAGTCCCTGGTAGCCGAATACCTGGGACTTGAAGTTGAAACTGAAGAAGAAACGGACGAAGAATCCGAAGACGAGGAGCAGAACGAAGAGACTTCCGATTGATTTCGTTCTTGACGCTGGCTAACCGTCGCAATCTCACATCCAGGCGAATCACCGTCCCACAAAAAGTTGCCAACTTCCAAAAGAAGCTGGTTCTGTAGCTTCCTCCAGACACCCCAGATACTCCAAAGCTTCCTTCGTATTTGATCCGCACATTTCACCAGACGGTTTCAGATTGACACACACCGCGGGTCGTTCCGGTTTCCCATACAAGAGGCAGAGATTCTCCGCACTCAGCTGCACGCAGCGTATTCCCGCAGGTTTTCCGTGGGGCATCCCCGGAATCGGGGAGGAGATGGACAGGGCTATACAACAGGCACCGCAGCCGACCCTACAGTTCATTTCGGCTTGTTCATCCCTCCGGATGCGCCGTGCTTCTCCAGAAATGCCTTGGCGGCCTTCCTGGTTTTAGGGCTGCTGCAGTTTAGCTGGGCTTCTACAAATCCAAGCACATCGGGCCGGTTTTCCACCCTATCGTACAACCGTTCCAGAGCCAAAATGACATCGGCCTTTATCAGATCCTTTCGCCCCGGTTTGTGGTGGGTGGCGTTGATGGTCAACAACTCGTTCACGATTCGCTGGACCAGCTCGGGACGGTGGGAAGCGATTGTAGGACAATTCCTGGCGACATAGCACGGTGGTATCACACTCTCATCATCCAGTCTGCTGAAGAGCCTGTCGAATATCTGGTCGAACTTCGATTCCCCGTCCGCAGGGATCAGGTGGGGCAGGACATTGATCGCCGAACATCGGTGATAGGCATTCGAGCTTTCCAGCAGCTCCGCAAAATAGTCCCAGTAGGGGTACACAGCCTGCGGGGTGGTCTCGGCCACCTTGACGACCACTCTGTTGCAATTGTACCTGTACGTTTCCACCGGGAAGGTCAGACCGTCGATCACCAGTTTTACGGCCTCCCTGTTCCCTGTGACCATCTCCGCCAGGGCGCCGATATCCGGTCGCTCTTCGTGCAGAGCGCGGGTTAGAGCCCCCAAGGAATCACTCATCGATTTGGCTCCCCTAGAAGTAAAAACGCATGCCCGTCTTTACTCCGAAACCGCTGCCGAGCCAGCTGCTGGCCACGGCGTACATATTGGATATGTCGCAGAAAAGGTGCTTGTACCCGCCGTCGCTGTCGAGGAAGTAGGCGATCTTGTCGTCGGTGAACAGCTCCAGACCGTAGTATCCCCAGAGCGCAAAGGTCAGATTCTTGCCCACGAGATTGTCGGTTTTGTAGATGACACTGTCGTAGGGAGTAAAGGTGTAGCCCAGAAGGATGTCCATTCCCCCGTACATCCTGTAAACATCCTCGATCATGGGACTGGCCCCACCAACAGAAACAACCCCACCGGCAATCACGGGGTGAAAGGAAACCGATTCTCCATTCTGATGGATGAACGTAGCCCAAGTCAGGCTGCTCATCATTCTGGCCTTGAGCCCGACAAAGACACTGTCCCCGAGGGAGGGAAACACGACACCGGCTTCGAAGAACGAAAGGCTGCCCTGCGTTCCCATACTGAACTGCAGGGCAACGGCTCCCCCCTGCGCCTCCAGAGAAAAAGCGCTGGTGAGAAAAACAATCACCACTGCCAACAAAAGGATCTTCTTTCTCATGCCTGCTACCCCCTCTTTGGATAATACCCGAGAAGGGGCGCCTCCGCCAGGATATGGGCTTCCATGAAGCACAGCAACTTTCTCTTGCTGATGGCGCCAGGCGTCCGGATCATCGTATCCAGTGCGAAGAGGCGAAAGAGGTAGCGATGCCGGCCCCAGGGTGGACAGGGACCCATATAGCCGAAACGAAACATCCCGTTCCTTCCCTGGTTCAAACCGTTTGCCAGCAGCTTGCCGGGAGTAATCCCCTCGTTCAATCCTCCGAAATCAGCGGGAATGTTGTACACCACCCAGTGGGTGATAGTGCCGATCGGTGTGTCCAGGTCCACCATCAACAAGGCACAGCTCTTTGTCCCCGCAGGTGCGCCGCGGAAGGAAAGCGGTGGGGAGATATTTTTTCCCCGGCAGGTGTAGAGATCTGGAATATCTCCTTGATTTTCAAAGGCGCTACTGGTGAGTTCAAATTTTTCCATTCGGTTCAACCTCTTTTCTCGTTATCCCACGATTATTCCATATAGCGAGCGGTTCGACCCGCAACATCCTCACCGTGCAACCTGGCGACCAGGTACAGACACATGTCGATCCCGGCTGAGATCCCCCCGCGGAAACGACCACCGAACCATTGTCGATGAATCGCTGGGTCGGCAGAACTTCGGTATTGGGTGCAGTTTCCTGCAGAAGCGGAATGACCTCATGGTGGGTCGTGGCTTTAAAGCCATCGAGCAGACCCATTTTGGCAAGCACCAGTGAACCTGTACACACTGTAAGGAGCAACTCCGCGTCCGGGCCGCTACTCCGGCTGCTGTTAATCCACGGAACTCAGGTACTTCTTGCAGGCTCTGTACCTGTCCGGATGATAGCCGAGATGCTCATAAAAACCGAGGGCCTCCCGGCGGGTCGCGTCGGTGACCAGCATGATGTAGCTACACTGGTTTCGAAACGCCTCTTGCTCGATCGCCCGCATCAGCAACGTACCGATGCCGCCGCGGCGATGAGCCTGATCCACGATCACATCCTCCACCACCATAAAGGGCCGGCACCTGCCGTAAAGCTCCCGGCAGAGGACGCCCATGACCGATCCGACCAGACGGCCTCCCTCTTTCACACCGATAAGGGTGTAGTCCGTGTTTTTCTGTAGCTGTGGGAAGGTTGTCCGCATATCCTCCAGAGAAGATTCCTCCCCGCGGAACTGGCGGTAAAGCTGAGCCAGATCCGGCAGGTCCCGCTCCGTCAGTGCGACGATTTTCAAGGCATCATCCCCCTGCTGAATCCACGGCGTGGAACAGATCCTGCAGGAGCACACACAGATGCAGGCCCAGCTTGATGTGCTCCTCGGCCTCGATATGAACGCCGTCGTGCCTGCTTGCGGAGATCACCTGCGATGGATCCAAGAATTGACACCCCTTCTGCGCGGACAAACTCTCAAAGGCCGCGATCAGTTTGAGGGATTTCTCGATCTGCTCGTGGTAGTAGGCGTGGTACTCCCGACCGATATTTACCGGCAGCGGAGCCAAAACGAGCACAGGTATCGATGCTCGGACATCCCGGACGTTGCCAATGACCTTCTCCAGTTCCTCGGCCATCACCGCCACCGGGAGGCGGGGATCGACAAACAGGTCGTTGATGCCGAGGTAGAGGATCAGCAGATCGAGGTGCCGGTGGGCCTTGAGCAGGGTGATCAGGTGCTCCGAGCCGTTCAGAGGATCCCCCTCCATCCTGAAAGCACAGAGGGTCCTGCCGTTCAATCCATCCTCGATGACCGTGAACCCCTCTCCCAGACACCGGCGTAAAACACCGGGCCAACGGATATCCTCGGGGAAGCGGGATCCGTTTACCGGACTGAACCCCCACGTATTGGAATCCCCGTAGCAGAGGATCTTCACCGTGGTCCCTCGCCGAATCGTGACCTCGTCCATCTATGCAAACAGGACTCATCTTATCGTACCAAAGTCCCGGCTACAAGAAATTGTAATCTTCCGCAGGCGATCTATAATGGACCAACCATGGCTTGCAAAGGAGGGTTGTTCAGATGAGGCGAATCTCCCTGTTGATCATTGTTCTTCTTCTCCCGGCTTCGTTGGGCTCAGCCCAGGAAATCAGGCTTCCCGTGTTCTTCCTGCGCTACGACGGGGGTACGCAAATCGAGGAACTGGAGGATGAGGAGGAACCGGTACTCGACTATCAGCGTCACAAAATCACCTTCAGAATAAAAGAGCAGTGGAGCGGTGATTTCACCACGAATCTCTACACCGCGGTTTTCTCCAAGCTCTGCGACAATCCGAGTGAAAACTACAAGTACTTCTACCTGAACCCGAATTACGTGTGGGACATCACCGACCGTCTTCGTTGGACCTCAGACTTCCGTTCCAAATGGATCTGGGAGTTCGAAACCGGCGACGATGACTATAATCTAGACCTCACCAGTCTGAGGGTAAAAACCGAGCTGACCTACAAGCTCCTGGACCAGTTGAAGATCATCCCCTCCTTCCAGAGCGTCTTCAATTTATTCGCAACTCCGGAAGACAACAGGCAGATCTACACGGCGGGCTTGCGTTTCGAGTCACGAATCAATCCACAGGTACGCCTGAATGGCCGATACCGGATAGTTCTGCCCGCCCCTCTAGGTGCTCAAAGTACGTCTGACGATGAGGTGAAGCACGAGTTCGGCATCAACCTCTCCTGGGACCCTAACAGGTAGCACTCGCCCATAGACCCCTCTGCCTTCGACCTCTCCAACCGCTGTATAGACCGCCTGAGCCTCAGCCCGGTGAAACTGCCGTCGAGTCGCTTCGGTCAATTGTTCGTATATTTCCCGGGAGATCACGAAGCCCCCGCGCCTGCTGCAGGTGGATGAGAAAACACCCGGTTCTACTTATCGCGACGTCGTGGCGATTGAGACCTGCGGTTTCTAAGCCTTGCTCAGGATATAGTTGAGCTTGTTTCCGTAGTAGGCGGCCAGATGGGGGTTGTGAATGAACACCTCGTTCTTGTCGTGCTCCATGGTGAGGTAGGACTTCAGGGGCACGACCGGTCTCTCGCGAAAATTGAACAGATTTTCGACGCGCTTGAGCATGCTGTCGATGGACAGGTAGCGGTCGGGACCCGTACGCAGGGGAGAACAATCGATGTCCAGGCTCTGCAATTTCCGAATGTTGTGAACAACGTTGCGCTTCAACTCCCTCTTGGAGAGGGTGAAGCGATTTTCGATAGAATGAAAGATCAGGGTGGTCTCGTATACGCGGGTTAATTTGGCAATCTCATAGCGCACGGTTTCGGCGAACTCCCTGGCCCGGCCGCTGAAATCCGTGGGAATCCCCTCTCCGAACTTTATGCAAACCCGTGATTTTTCCTGACGGAGCTCCTTGGAATAGGGAGCCTTGAAAAATGTGTAGTAGTGGTCGTAGATGTACTTGGCCATCGCCGGTCTATGGGTCTTGGCACGGAACTCCCGAAACAACACGTCTTCGGGCACTCGCTCGTAGGATACGGACACCGGTATATATTCGGCATTCCTAATCCCCAACTCCCGCAAAACCTTGGAAACAATGATGAACACGTACGGTGACAGCGGATTAAACATCCCGCTGTACGAACGGCCGTACTTGACCACTCCGGAATACGGATCGGTTTCGTAGCCGGGAAATACGAGCAGGTTGTACCGTTCCCGGCCGAAGATACGCTTCAACTGTTTCACATACAACCTGTTGTAGCTGTCCCGATCGATGACAATCGGCCGCGTCCCCACATATTTTGCCAGGAGATTGTACAGCCAGTGGCCGGAGTAGAAGGAGTGTCTGTCTCGAACACTCATGAACGCACCGCAGCCGCGCAGGATCGGGTCAAGAGGTCCGATAAAAAGATTGTCCCCGGCCTGTATCACCGTCCGGATATCGGCCAGGAACAGCGTGCTCTGCAGAAGCAGCCAATCGTACTCGCTCTGGTGATCGGGAATGAAGATCAACCGTTTCCCCGCCTCAACCTTGTCCAGTATGCGCTCCAGACCGATCACCTCTATATCGCTGAAGCAGCCCTTGAATAAGAAATGTTCACAGATGTAGGAGACAGCACTGAGAGTTCGCCTGTTCCAGTTGTGATGGAGAAGACGCAGAAGTGTCCGTTCCGGTGGTTTTCTCATAGCCCCTGTCCGGACAGAAAGTATATTGGCTACGCAGCAGTCTGGCAACAGTCCTCGTGGAATGTGGTGGTGTTGAGATCTACGACCTAATGCACGCTCTCCCAACGCACCCGGGCCTCATAGCCCAGGCGGCGTACGACTTCGCTGATCCTTTCCAGGGACCCGGGGTTTCCCCCATACCAAACCTGGATCTCCTGGTTTGCCGCATCCACCTTTATATCCGTCACTCCCTGGATTTTTCTTCCCAGGTGCTCTATGGCATAAGCGCAAGAGGCGCAATTCGCTCCGTTGACATCCAGTATTGCAGTTTTGTCGCTCATAGTTCCAATGTACAGATAGAGCCGCACGGCGGCAACTGCGCACACTGGCCCGTGCCGGCCTTTTGAGCGGGAAACACTACGCATTAGGGTACGCCCGCTTCAAGGACGGCATCTACGGCGGTACCGGAGTGGTTCGGGATGGCGGGATAGTCACCCCGGGAACCTGCCCATCCCGGGCCAGACTGACGGGCAGAGCGGACGGCACGGCGGAGCTGACGCAAAAACTGATCGAGGCTGTTGTTCGTTGAGCCGGTCGGTGTGGGGTATCTATCGCCGGTCCCTGTTCCAATACATCGCAAGAGCCAGTTTATCCCTGAAGGAAATACGCATCGAAGGATAGTTGCGACACGATCAGTAGTTCAGCACCAGCTCTTCGGTTTCCAGGCGGTGGGTCAGCTTGACATACAGGGTCTGTGTGCCTTCGTCGTACGCCCAGCCATCTGTGTAGCGGAAATACTCGGGATCGGATTTCCAGGGTATCCCGTGCATGATCATCGATGTCAGCGGCCGAATTCCCTGGATCAGCAGATAGTGGGTGTCCCCCACGGGAAAGGAGAGGAGGAATCGATACTGGGCATCGTCGATCTTCACCTCGGAAATGCGGGAGACCGTCCAAATCCAACTTCCCGGATACAGGTAGGCGTACAGGGGATATTCCGTGGGCGTATATTCTAAGCCCGGCAGGAGATTATAGATCGATTGCGGAGATATCGCATCTCCGGTCGGTTGGACCTTCCCGTTTTGAATAAGCACCCTGCCCGGCAGAAATCCCTCCGTATCGGCCAGATCCAACGCCGAATAAATGAGGGCCCGGCCGACAGCCGCGTAGGAATCTCTGGGCAGGGCTTCCCCGGCTCTGATCAAAGCGTTGCCCATGAGAACCGATTCGTACAGATCGGCTTCCGAGAGCCCGTCTGTGGAGGATACGCTCAAAAAGAGCCCCTGAGGAGTCTTGACGATCGCCGGGAGAATGAAGCTGTCGATGATTTCGGATATCCTTGCAGAGGTCGCTTCCGCCACATCCAGATACTCAAACGCCTCCAGGTAGATATTGACCAGATAGATCAGGGTATCCAAATCCGTTGTTTCCAGCTGAACACCGTCGGCCAGGCGCAGGACTTCCTCGGCCAGAGAAAAGGGAGCGTGATTGAGGATAAACCGCAACAGCCGGGGTGTTTCGAAAACCGAGAAATCAGCTGCCGTGATCAAGTCGGTGATCCTTTGGATCTCCCTGGCTGCGCTGTCCTGACGCGCGGATAGAAAAGAGGGGAGATCGCCCAGGTAGGCCGCGCTGTTGTACAGGTCCGGGTTACCCGCATTCTCGGCAAGCAGCTGACGCAGATTTCGCGACAGAACAGCCAAGGTCCTGCGATACTCACCCCGTTTGATCGCTTCGGAAATCAGGGAGATGCCGAGCTCTCCGATCAAAACCTGGCTGCCGGGATTGCTGACGAACACTCCGTTCCAGTACCGGTAAGCTCCGTCGAGATAGGTGCCGACCTTTGCAGCGAACCGCTGCTCATCCACAAGGGTGAAGTCCCGGGAAAACCAGTACAAATATGGATCTGTTTGATCGAAAACCCGCTCCAGGACAAGCGAATTGTCCCTTCCTCCGGTTTCTGCCTCCAGGATGAATCTACCCTTCTCCACATCGATCTGCGATCCGCCTCTGAGAGAAGCATAGATCAACCCCGCCGGACCTTTATCAACCAGCAGCGGAATTCCTTTCACAGAATCAATGACACCGTCGGCGGAATTGAAGGGAAGAGAGAGGGATCTCAACCCTTGAAGCTGGGGAGGAACGAACGGGGTGATCACAACTCGATCGCCCGTCACCCCTTCGACGGTGAAGCGCAGGCTCAGCTCATCACTCAGGGAGAGCTCGAAGCCGTCGGGGAATTGACTGAGGGACTCCAGGGACAGCTTCTTCTCTCTGGCCGCACCGA
>Ga0307442_1000549_pt1 | contig 18350 bp, 16 predicted proteins | sample SalMarWE160430MG_FD_202143 | JGI IMG/M metagenome (GOLD analysis project Ga0307442, IMG submission 202143) | Salt marsh sediment microbial communities from the Plum Island Ecosystem LTER, Massachusetts, United States - WE1604-30 | ecosystem: Environmental > Aquatic > Marine > Intertidal zone >...
GGCCAGCGGCCATGCGCGCCGCACCAACAGGTCGAACACATGGCCGCACCCACCAAAAGCGCACTGCATCAAGAAAACCCTTGCCAACGGAGAGCCGTCCACACATGGCGCATAGCGGACTCTCGGCGCCGCATGTTGATGTCTGCTTGCCGGCAGGAAGAGGACTCGAGCGCTGACCCAGAAGTCACCTAAGCTCGCAGAAGTGGCCTGCTGTCGGTTGTCTCTGCGCGTTTTGCTAACCTTTGAAGGTCGTCGGCGTGGGCGCTTTGCCAGTCGCGTCTTTAGACTTTCGGCTCAGCTGCCGAGGCACCTGCATTCTTGTTTCAAGGGCTCAAACATCCTTGGTGCCTTGGCGCGTTTCGCCATCCACGCCAAGAGGTTGGGAGACCCGGTTTCTGATTCGGCCTTTTGGTCGCAACACGGTCGCAACGTGTAGTGCTCCCAAAACCTACTTAAGGGAAAAAGGGGGTGGGCATCGCGTGTTAGTAGGTCGGCTTCCGAGCCGCGCCGAGGGCGTCGGCCTGTACCGATCGGGCAGTGGCGGGGTCGACCGCAACGAACCGGTTAGCTGTGACCGTTCTTCAGAGAGATTGCGAACGGACTTGCGCCGGCAAGACAGGACCCGTCCGAGAACTGCGCGTTGAGCCTGCCACGTTCGGTGAACGGGTTGCCTGTCGTTTGGGCTCCTCAGAGGGTGGTCTCGACCTCAGCCGCGAGCTGCGCCAGCGCGTCCTCGAGGCTCGCGGCGGTGTAGACCAGTTGCGGCGGGTCGTCCTCCGCATCCCCCGTGATGACACAATCCTCCGCCAGAACTCCGGCGCGCAAAGCCGCATCTTCGGAGGCGGCGAAATAAAAATTCCGAACGCGAGTGCGTCTCGCCTCCAGTCTTGCGATGCGACCCTTGATCGTCATTGCGATTCCTGGACCGATGCCACTCGCGCGACGAATGCAGGATCACGCGGCTCCCCAGGATATTCGCGCAAGATCAAACGGACGATGTCGCCGTCCGCCCCCGCTAAACCGGCACTCGCGAGAGCCCTTTCGCGATCGTTGTCGCTGTTCGACATCCTGACTTCGCAGAGGACGCGGCGCCGAAGCAGAAATGCGACAGGCCCAGTTCGCTTCTCTAGGCGCGCGAGCCGCGATCGAACTGTCACGCACGTCCTCCTGGTGCCGCTTCTTCAAGCTTCGCCAAGCGCGCCTCGATATCGGACAGCTCAATCGCCCGCCGCTGAGCGTCGAATATTCTGCAGAAGTCGCTCGCCTCGCTCGGCGTCAACTCGCCGCCCGCGGTCGCCTGAACGACCGCCGCGACCGCCTTCGAGATCCCGTTCGGAGTCGATGCGTCCGGGAGCTCGATCCGGATCGGCCGGGCAGGCAACGCCTTTCCGTAGCTGCGATCGAGCAACATTCCGAGTGCCGCGATGCGCGCCGTGTCGCTCTGTGCCGGCGCCGCGTCCTCGACGAGACCCGCGAGCCTAGCTAGCTCCTTGATGGCATGCGGGCCGTATTCGCTTGCAAGCGTCCGCACTTCGGCTGTCGCCTTGTTAGGCGTTCCCTTTTTCCGGCCGCCCGTTTTATTGCCGTCCGCATCCATTCGAAGGTCTATTTCGAACTATTTTGGACGGTATCACACTACCACAAGGGGTCTTCCCCTTGGAAGTGGCTCGCCTTTGCCTCCCGGAAATACTGCGGAGTTTCTTGAGGAAGTGACAGTTCCCGCAGGGACAAGGAAGATCGCGATGGCCGCGAGATAGGCGCGGAGGGGGAGCTTGTGACTGGCGAAGAGGGTGCCGCTGGTCACGCTGAAATCCTTCTGACAGGCGCGACAACGGAACCGGGAGGCTCCATTCGGCCGCCGGGAGCCATAGGCGTCCAGGGCTACGGCTAAGACGGCAGAGGAATGGGCGAACGGGTAAGCGCGTACTTGAAGCAGGAAATGCGGAAGGCAGAGGTGACCTATGCCGAACTGGCTAGGCAGCTAAAAAGGGCATGGATTCAGGGAACCCGAGGCATCGGTGATCAACAAGCTGGCGTGCGGGACGTTCACGGCCATGTTCTTTTTGGCGTCGCTAAGGGCCATTGGAATGGAGCAACTGCGCGTAGAAGATGTATAGTCCGCGTTGATGCAACATCGCTCAAGGGTCCTAGTCGGGATTGTCGTGTGGTTGGCGCTCATTGGAGCGCTTACTTGGTTCGATTTTCTAACGGCGCATCATCATCCAAACGATACCAACGCTGAGCAGCCGTCCCAAGCCATAGGGCAACAGCAAATTTCGACCCCGTTTCATGCGTTCGTCGGCTGGTTCGCGGATAGAACCGATGGCCAAATTACTGCGGTAGCGACTGCGGTCATCGCCGCCTTCACCGTCGTCCTTGCTTGGATCGGCCGCCTCCAATTCAAGGATGCGCGGATCATCCAGCGCGCCTATTTGAGCGTCGAACCTCGGGGTATCGAGACAGATATGAACGGCGCAGTAATTGGACAGATCGCGGTGGTGAACAAAGGCCGCCTGCCCGCGCGGAAGGTGACGCCGGACGCTCGTATTGACTGGGACAATGGTCGAGACCGGAATAAATTTGACGAAGGGAAAAGTGCCACCTCATACCAATGTTCTGGTTCCTGGCGTCGAGATGCCAAGAGGCACCGGTGCCCTCCAAGGTGGCAGGGACATTCTCTCCGCCAAGCGCGGATACATCTACGTCTTCGGGAAAGTGACGTATCGCGATGGGTTCGAGGATGGCCGCTGGCTGACCTTTTGCCACAGATACCCATGTGCCAAAAGTTCGTCGGGTTGCATTGGCGTCAGAGACAGCCGTCATCATCACCATTACAACGACGGCAATTGATGCGGTCCAAGCCGCACGCGTGCATCGCTCCGCTCCTGACTCAGGACCCCTCCATTGAGCTAGGTTCCCACCGGTCGGTTCTGTCGTGGCGTTTGCGCCATAATACCGGGTTGGTGGCGTTTTCCTGTCCGACAAAACTCAGCTAGCATTCGACCCGGTTTTGCGGGTGGGGAGCGCAAGATGGTCCGCCCTTGGCTGGGCTTCTTTGCCGGTGGTCTGTTAGGTTGGTTGGTGGCCGCTTCACAACAGGTGGTCGCCGCGACGATCACCAAGGACACGATCGACAGTGAAGGGCAAGCGATCACGCTGATTGTTATAGAGGGCGAACTTCGGATCGGGGATGAGCACGAATTTGCCAACGTTGCCATCAGCGCCGACGACGCCATCGTAGTGATGGACAGCCCAGGGGGTAGCCTTGTCGCCGGGATCGAAATCGGAAAAGCTATTCGGCTGAAGGGATTTGCGACGGTTGTTCCGGACGGTTTCAGTTGTGCCTCGGCCTGTGCGCTGTCGTGGTTGGGTGGCCGAGTTCGTTTCATGGGAAGCGGCGCAAGAATTGGATTTCACGCGGCCTATGTGACCGACGGTGCCACACAGCTTCCTGCGTCGGTAGGGAATGCCTTGGTCGGTGCTTACCTGAGCCAGCTAGGGCTTCCGGTTTCGGCGATCGCATACATAACCGAAGCTCAGCCTGAGCAGATCCGATGGCTAACTTTCTCGGACGCCGAAGATATCGGGATCGATGTAAAGCCGTTCTCATCGCCCGGTACTGCGACAGCGGACACTGCCCCGACAAACTCGTCACGTGAGACCGGCGCATCGGTACCCTACTCCCAGCCAGGTAGCTGGTCGGCACTCGGAGACTGGATTCAGATATTCAGCAGGTCACGGAAAGCCGACGCGATTCAGCTTGCGGAGGAGTATGGAAGCCACCTGGGTGGAACGTATGTCCTTCTATACGACAATGGCTGGTACGTGGTCGTAACAGGTCCCTTCCCTCCCGGAACAGCTGACGCACGGCGCAGAAGCCTCATAGCCTCCGGCGCCATTCCAAATGACAGCCTAGTGAACCACGGGGCACGGTTTGTCGATTTGGTATGGGGAGAAGGAGCAACGTCGGACACCTTATTCGGGGCGTACCTCTTCGATTTGCTGAAGATGCCTCGCTACCGTTCGGCGTGGAAGCGAATGTTTCGCGGCGAGGCATCGCTTCCCGCCTGGATAGATTCCCTCGGCGAGAACTCATCGTTAGTATCAAGCCCAAGTTCGGAAATCGAGGTAGGCGGAATACGGTATCTGCTTTCAAATGGCTGCAAGCCGCACGATTGTTTCGATAACCAGCTGCACGTCTTGTATTCAGCTACCAGTGATCAAGCATGGGCCGTACTGAAGCAGGGATTGGCGCCCCTGCGCTGGTTTGGCAACCCGAATACCCCTAAGAGGCGCGCGCTGCTCGGCGCTCTAAGCCAATAAGCCCAAAGCTAGGTCGTGTATCATAAGCGGCACGGAGCAACTCCCGCTATGATGTCCGCTCTCGCCCCAACAGCGGCATGATAGCAGACGTCGCCGGAGGTCTGAGAAGCGCCATAAGCGGAAGGCACAGCTGCAGCCCCCCGCTCACGTAGCAATTGCCCGCTCGGCGTCGGACAGATCATCCGGGAGGTCGTCGAAGCTCGCGTAGTTGAGCGTGTAGAGGTGTGCGTAGAGCCCATCCCGGGCAACCAGCGCGTCGTGACTGCCCTCCTCGATCAGGCGACCATGCTGGAGGACCACGATCCGATCGGCGTTCCGGATGGTCGCAAGCCGATGGGCGATCACGAGGCCAGTACGTCCCTGGAGAAGCCGCTGCAGCGCCCTCTGGATCTGCATCTCGGTGTAGCTGTCGATGTTTGCCGTTGCCTCGTCGAGCACGAGGATCTTCGCATCCGCTGCCAGAGCGCGGGCGAAGCTGAGAAGCTGCCGCTCGCCGATGCTGAGATTGCCGCCGCGCTCCTCCAGGACGGTTGCGTAGCCCTGCGGCAGCGCGGAAATGAAGTCGTGCGCACCGACGGCCTTTGCCGCCTCGATCACCGCCTCGTCGGACGCCCAGTGCGAGGCATAGCGGATGTTCTCCATCACCGACCCGGTGAAGAGATAAGGCTCCTGCAGCACCATGGCGATATGGCGCCCCAGGCTCTCCTGCGTGACCGTGCGGACGTCGCGCCCGCCGACGAGGACAGCGCCTTCGAGCACGTCGTAGAAGCGGTGGATCAGCGACATGCAGCTCGACTTTCCCGAGCCGGTCGGTCCGACCAGCGCCACCGTCTCACCGGAGCGGACGCGAAAACTGACATCCTTCAGCACCGGGTGCGCGGGATCGTAGCCGAACGTGACGTTTCGGAACTCGACCGAGCCGTCGTGATCCGGGCCGAGAGGCACGGCGCCAGGCGCATCCTCTACGCCGATCTCGACGTCGAGGACCTCGGTCAGCCGGTGCCCGGACGCCATGGCCCGCTGCATGACGGAGTACTGCATGGTCAGCGAGCGGATCGGATCGAAGAAACGCTGAATGTAGAAGAGGAAGGCGATCATGACGCCGATTTCGGCCCGACCGGAGGCTACCATCAGGCCGCCGGCCACGATAACGACCGCCATTGCTGCGCCCGTTAGGGTGTCGACGATCGGCACCATGATCTGCGCCAGCCGCGAGGCGCGGAGCTGGGCGCGCCACGTATTGTCAACCAGCCCGGCGTAGAGCTCGGCGTTGAGCCCGCCTCGGTCCATGGCCTGCACCGCACGCACGCCGTGGATCGCCTCGGCCAGCGCGCCGTTGGCGATCGAGTTGGCCTCGTGCGCGGCCATGAAGGCGGCCCGCGCCCGGGCGAGCCAGAGGACGCGGACGCCGAGAAGCACCGGCAGCACCATCAGCACCATCGCCGCGAGCTGCCAGTCGAGCCACAGCATCACAATGACGATCCCGACGAGCAGCAGGATGTCTCCCACGGACAGCACCGAGGTTTCGAGGAACTCCTGCATCGAATTCACGTCGCCCTGCAGGCGCGACATGAGCCGGCCGACCTCGGTCTTGTCCATGAAGGCTAGCGAAACGCGTTGGAGATGCGCAAACATGCGCCGGCGGATGTCGAAAAGGACATCCTCGGCCATTCGGCCCGTGACGCCCTCCTGCACGCGCGACGCGATGTAGTTGATGGCGATGACAAGGCCGAAGACAGCCACGATGCCGGCGAGCACGCCGCCCCCGACGCCCCCCGGGGCCATGCCATGATCGACGGCGTAACGGATCAAGAGCGGGATCGACAGCTGCGCGAGCGTAAACACGATCACCGCGGTCACCGAGATCACGACCTGCCGACGGTAGGGGCGTACGAAGGCCCAGATCCGGCGGACGACGCGCCCGTCGAAGACGCGGCCGAAGATATCCTCCTCGATCCGGGTCGAACCGACGACGGCGCGCATCCGTGGCCGACCATCGTCGTGGGGATCGCGGAGTTCGCTGTGGGCGGTCATCAGGACGCCTCCGCATCTTGCGGCACGTTGTCGTCGAGGACGTCGCCCTCAGGACGCATTTGCACTGCATGGAGCGCAGCATAGCGCCCGCCGAGGGCCAACAGCTCCGCATGAGTGCCCTGCTCGACGACGCGGCCCTCCTCGAGAAACAGGATCCGGTCGGCATGCATGAGACTTGCCAGCCGGTGGGCAACGATCAGGGTGACGCGGCCGGCCGCATAGCGCCGGAGGGCCTTTCTGATCCGCTGCTCCGTGCCGGCGTCGATGGCCGCGGTCGAGTCGTCGAAGATCAGCACCGCCGGCTCCATCATGAGGGTCCGCGCGATGGAGAGCCGCTGGCGCTGTCCCCCCGAGAGCGACACACCCCGCTCGCCCACCACGGTGCCGTACTGGTTGGGCAGGCCCAGGACGTAGTCGTGAAGCTGCGCCGATTCGCTGACGCCCCGAATACGCCGGTCGTCGCTGAAGGGCTCGGCATAGGCGATGTTGTTCTCGAGCGTCGTGGTGAAGAGGAAGCTGTCCTGCTGGACCACGGCCACGGCCTGACGCACCGAGGAGAGCGTCACCTCGCGGATGTCCTGCCCGTCGATGGTGATGGCGCCCTCGCTGACGTCATAGAACCGCGGGATCAGGTGCATCAGCGTCGTCTTGCCCGACCCGGGCGGTCCGACGATGCCGATGGTCTCGCCCCGCCGCGCCTGGAGGTTGACGCCGGAGACCGCGCGTCGGCCATTCGCGCCGGCATATGCGAAGCCCACATTGTCGAGGCGGAGCGTGCCCGCGGTGATCTCGAGATTCCGCGCGCCCGGCGCGTCCTCGATTTCGACGGGCATGTCGAGCAGCGCGAAGAGCCGCGCGCCGCAGGTCGAGGCCCGGGCGTAGCCGTTGACCATGAGCCCGAGCTGGCGGACCGGCATCTGAAGGATGGTCATGAACGTCAGGAAGGTGGCCAGCGTGCCGACGGTGATATCGCCGGCCGCGACCCGTTGTCCGCCGACCAGCAGCACCAGAGCCATGGCGACGAAAAAGGCAAGCGTCGTGGCGGAGGTGTTGCGCACCCGGATGTCGATGCGCTCGTGGCTCAGGTCGAGTGCAATGTGCGAGGCGCGATCGAATTTCGCCATCTCGTGCCCCGCGGCGGAGAACGCCCGCACGACGCGGATGCCGGCAAGGTTCTCCTCCATGACCTGGCTGAGTGCGCCGAGCCGCTCCTGCAGGATCAGCCAGGTCTTGCGCAGCGCCAGGCGCATCACCGTGCTGCGCCACGCCGCGAAAGGCACGAACGAGAGCGCCAGCAGCCCAAGTACCAGATCGGTGGTCAGAAGCAGCCAGGCCCCGATGCCGATCAGGAGGCCGAGCAGCACGGTCCGCACGAGCGCAGTTGAGAAGTACATGCGCACGCCCTCCAGATCGAGCATGCCCACAGTGATCAGGTCGCCCGAATGGCTGCGATCGTGAAACGCGAACGGGAGTCTCTGGATCTTGTCGTAGACTGCGTTGCGCAGGTCGCGAGCCACCGCATGGCCGACGGACTCGGCGGTGTAGTTCTGGACGAGTGTGAATGCTCCGCGTGCCACGCTGACGCCGAGAAGCGTCAGCGCGATCGGTACGAGCGCGCCGCGCTCGCCTCCCGCCGCGGCGATTGCTTGCGTCTCGTCCACCGCGCGCCCGAGAATCAGCGGAACGCTGAGCTGCATCAGCGCCGCCGCCACCGTGGCGGCCAGCGCCAGCGCCACACGGCCCGGATAGCGCAATGTCATGCGGGTGATGCGCGCGATCGCGCCCAATCCCTGCTGTCGGTCGATGGCGGCCGTGCGGCGGAATGCCCGCTCCGCGCTGCCTCCGGGTTCGGATTGCATGTCCTTTGTCATCTCTTGTACGCCACGCCCGCGACGCCGCAGCCTCCGAGCGGAATGGATGCCGACCCGGTCCGATGGCCGGTCGGCCGACACGGTCCCTGACGGGAAACGGCGGACACCCGCGGGGGCGATCGTTCACCCTCCGCCGCGACGTGCCGCTCGCCCGGACCCTAGACCAATCGCCTGCCAAGGTCGATCCCGCACGGGAGCAGAGTCCCGATGCGCCGGTGCCCCTTGGCAAGCCCCGCCGTTGGCGAGCGGTTACGACGCCTCGACGATTGCCGGCATCGGGGGGCCGATCATGACAGCCAGGGACTTGCGTTGACGGTCAGGCCGGCGGGTGGGCCGGCGACTGGGGCTGTCAACGAAAGCCATATGGTTCGACGGCCGGAAACCCTCCCCCCTCGCGGGGGGGCCAGGGCTCGCCCCGCCGCCCCAAGGGGCGAAGGCGGGAGGGGGGAGGCCGCAAGCACCGCGCTCTCGTTCCGCCCCTCGCTTGGCGTGGAAACCAGACATGCGCGGCGTCGGTTCGGACTTCGGTTAAGCGCCAAACGCGAGACCATGCCCTACAGGGAGCGCAATCGGGTCGAGCGGTTCTTCAACCGGATCAAACACTGTCGGCGCGTGGCCACCCGTTATGACAAGCTCGCTGCGAACTACCTCGCCTTCATCAAGCTCGCCTGCATCCGCCTGTGGCTACGGCTTTATGAGTCCACGTCCTAGGTCCCCCAAACCTCAAAGAACTGGAATGGCTGCTGATCAGCGGCGAGGACCTCTCTGACGTTGCAGCTCTGACGATGCGACTCTGTTTGCCTATGGCGGTACTCTCTGGCTCCCCTTCAGAGCCCTCTATCTAAGCAGATAAGATAAGAGGATTCCTAAGAGTGTTATGGTGTCGCCGGGCACACCCTGCGTTCACACCTAGTTGAGTGTTGCATGTTACACCCAACCATTCCCGCGCCGAGGAGCCTCGCTGACGTGGTCTTCGGCATCGCGAAGGAAATCCTCCGCCCAGTCGATATTGAGCACATAGACATGCGCCCTACGGTCACGCCGGCCCATTGATTTTGCTGCCGACGGTGAGATGTTTTTGACCGAGACGATGTGGATAACACCAAGCCTCTTGAGCCGCGTCAGCGCATGGCTGACGTTGGTGGGATCGACATCGAGCCGCTCGGCAAGCGTTTGCCGAGACGGGTATGCATACCCCAGCTCGCGGTTGTAGTAATCCCATAGGAGTATGGCCAGGCGCAGCACCATCGGGCTGTCTCGGAGCGGCGGGAATTCGGCACAGGCCCTAAGCCAATGGTGCTTCGCACGGGCAGACATAGCCGAAGCGCCGAGGTTGTCCGGGCGCCTATTGTTTCCGTCGTACGGCCGGAGAGCCGTTTCGGGGTCGCCGCCGGCCCGCTTGTGAGGACTCAGAACCTCGACGTGTGCCTGCGACAGATCTCCGAGGGGCTGCCATCCCCGCCCGCGACTCTTGCCGCGGGGTCGAATCATCCTAGGCAGCCGCCAGCGGCTCTGACGTAGAGCTCCGCTTGCGTACCTCGGTCCATGCGTCGAGATCGTCGGGGTCGTAGACGACACGGCGCCCGAGCGTGATGAACTTCGGCCCACCGCCTGTCAGACGGAACTTGTCGAGTGTGGACTTGCCCAGGCCGACGTATGCGGCTGCTTCCAGAGTTGAAAGCTTCCTTCGCGGATCAGCGGCAGTCATGTTCACGGTGTCCCCAAGAGCAAATGCTGAGCGAGGACGCTCGGCTAGAGGGGACTACTCCTAAGAAAATCAGACGACCTTTCGTAGGGAGCAGAAAGGCCAGAATGGCCAGAAGAACGCCGAAATCTCCGACCTATTTTGGCTTTCGCCCGGCTGCTCGGAGAATCGTGGTGTCTGACGGGAGTCTCTCGTTCGTATTGCTATTCTTGGCTCTGACCTCAGCTACGAACGCGGCATTCGACCATTCCTTTCCGCGAGGAGGAACGCCATTAGGGAAGGCTTTCGCGATGGCGCTCTCAGCTTCTTGGAACGGGAGGTTCTTGCGGCCCCGCCTTCGGGGTTGAATTTGACAGCTAGCGCCGATCGAGACCGCTGCCTTGCCCTCGATTGCCATTTGCAATTTGGGCGGCACGGCCACAGACGTCTTGGGCATCGCCCATCTGAGAAGCTCTGGCGGCTCAATCAGGTACCCAGGAGGGGACCGCGTTAGCTCGGCCTGGAGGTCGGCGTTGACGGAGGCAACGATGAGCTCATGGAGCCCGACAAATCGCTTTGCGAAATCCGAGTTTGGCGCGTGCTGTACTGCGGCCCATGTTGCAACTTTCGGGTCTCGTTCTAGCAACAGCGCGACACATGTGCCGATTGTCCACTTCGGAAAGTCGACGTAGCGACCGAAATTACTGACGATCGCTGACGGAAGGTTCCACGGTCGATTTCCTTCCTCGGCGACTCTCTGGGCCTCGTGTTTCTCGATAGCCTCCCTGACTCGTTCCTCCTTCTCCTTTTTTAGTAGGGCGCCGTCCGATAACGCTTCCAGATCTGCACGATAGGTTGCTTCCTCTTCCTTCTCGTGCGCAGGACGGCCGGATTGATACGCGACAAGCTCCCGCAGTTCTTCGACAATGAACGGGTCTTTCCCGACGAGGTAATCTGGAAGCGGAAATTTTCGGCGCGCAAGATAGTGAATCGCTGCGGCGCGACGGGTCGCGCGCTGCTCGGCTTTAGTCGGCATTTTGACAATCCGGCGGACTGTCACGTACGCCCCCTCGCCATCTTGAGGGGCAAGACAGCCGCTCGCCTTCCACCGAGTGCCGCAGCGATCACGGTGGATACGCGATCGGCAGCCGCGACGAGCGTGGTGTCTAGGTGGACGTACCCGGCCGTCACGCCTTTGCTGGTGTGCCCCAAGAGACCGGCGATGGTGAGTTCCGAATACCCGAGGTCGCCAGCGACGGATGAGAATGTGTGGCGAAGAAGGTGAGGGGTGCATGCAAAGCCGGCGCGCCCCGCGATCCGGCTGAGGGCCTTTCGAACGCCGACAAAGTGCCCATCGCCGCGGTCGGCAGGAAATAGCCAATCGCTGTCTATCTCGGCGCGTCGCTTCTTCAAAAGGGCCAATGCCGACTTTCCTACGGGCCGAACCTGCGTGTCGCTTTTCGTATCGGGAAAGAGCACGCCGCCGGCCTCCATGATCCAATCGCGTCGAATGCCAAGAGCTTCCTGGCGTCGAAAACCGTTAAGCGCTAGGAGACGGATCGCGGCGACGGCCGTGGCATTCTCGCCATCGGCCGCGAGTTCGCGGCCAAGTGCTGAAAGCTGCTCAAGGCTCAGCCGGGCCAAACGTCGCCGGGGCTGAAGCATGCGAGCACCGCGCGCCGGGTTTGCCGCAATCTTCCGCGCTCGGACTGCATGCTCGAAGATCGAGTGCAGCATGCCTAGAGTGCGCCCGGCGACGGCTGGGCCGCCTGTAGTGCGGCCGCCACGACCCATCGATTTCGCCGTCGCAGTTCGTCCCTCCGCCACTTTGGACTGCGCCTTTTCAAAATCTACGAGAGACAAAGCGGCGACCGGGCGATCGCCGATCAGCGGCTTGACGTGCCGTTCAATCCGGCTTCGATCCATCGCTAGGGTCGAAGCTTTGATGGGGTGGCCGCGACGACCGATGAGTCGCCCGCCCTCGGCTTCCTTCAGATACCAATCGCAGACCTCCGCGACGGTAATCGCGTGGCGGTTCGCGTGACGGTCGGCCGAGGGGTCGCCGCCCTCAGCGACCTCTCCCAGCCGCCGTCTGGCGATCTTCCGTGCCGCATCGGGCGCCAGCGTTCGTACCTTGCCGATGGCGAGGCGCCGCGTGCGCCCGTGCACGTTCCGATATTGAACGATGTAGGAGGCCACACCGCTCGGCTTCATGCGCAGGCCAAAGCCTCGCAGCTCGCTGTCCCAAACGAATACGTCTTGTGCCGACGGCTTGAGGGCGTCGATCGCGCGCTTTGTGATCTTCGGCAACTGCGATAAACCCTCTCGGCCTTGCTTCCCCGGCCTCAGCTGACGTTGGGGAAGCGTCGGGGAAGCGGGATAAATCCAATCTCCGGAGTGGATCGGCTATCAGGGGAAACTACAACACATTGTAGAAGCGGAAAAATCCAATATGAGGAAACAGGAGAAAATCAGGGGAAATTGAGATCGCAACCTTGCCAAGGTTGGGGTCGTGGGTTCGAATCCCATCGCCCGCTCCAAATTTCGCTCCGGAAATCAAGATTTTAAAGCGGCCTTGGGGCCCGTTTTTTGCTTCCCCGCCTTCGGCCGGCGTCGGGGTGCATCCGTCAACGACCGGATCCACTCTTCGGCTTTCTGGCGGATTCGGAACCTATGCGGTCTCGTTGATCCGGCGTTTCCGACCGGTCTTCGCTGTACCCGACTCGGCCGTCTGCTCCGACGTGGAGCGCAACAGCGTTTCTCTGGCCGAGCTCAGATGGGCGCGGCAAGCGAGCTCGATCATGGTGACGTTTCGGCTGAGCAGCGCTTCGATGTATGTGAGGTGCTCGCGGATCGCGACCTCGTTGCGCGGGCGCTCATCATGCTTGTTCCACTGGTAATGGTAGTGGAAGATCAGGGTGATCACGTCCTGGAAGCCGTCGATGAAGCGGTTGGGCGCGGCTGAATTGATCAGTCGGTGAAAGCGGCTGTCGAGATCGGAGAAGTCGTGAAAGCGCTGCTCGATATCCTCCAGCAGCAAGAGGTGTTCCTCACGGAGTGACTCGATCTGCTGCCTGATGTGCGAGCCCTCCGGCAGCGTCGCAAAGATCCGCGCCGACCGCAGCTCGAACATTTCGCGAATCTCGAAGAGCTCGAGCGCGAAGTCGGTCGTGAACCCCTTGAACACCCAGCCCGAGTTGGGCCGTTTTTCGATGAGCCCGAAGCGCTGAAACCGGTTCAGGAACTCGCGGATGCCGCCCGTCGCGACTCCGAACCGGCGGGCCAGCTCCAGCTCGTTGATGGCCGTCCCCGGCCGGGCGTTGTCTCTCAGCATCCACTCCATGAAGCGCTTCTCGACCTGCGCAGACGTTGGGACCGTTTCCGCTTCCGGAAAACGCATGGTCTTCCCACGGATGGGGTGCACGATGCGCTGAGGCGCGCTTCCCGAAATGACGCCGCGCTCCGAGAGCGCGGCGAGGATTTTGCGTACCGTCGTGCGGCTCACCCCGAGCACCTTGCTGAGAGTGTTCTCGGACGGGAGCCGTTCGCCGTCGGAGAGCTCCGAGACCAGATCCACCGCGTCGTTGAAGGCGCGCTTGAAGAGCGTGTCTGTTTTCATCCTGAGAGGCTGTCCTTTCCAGCATCTTTTAATCCATAAAAAACATATTGACCAGCAATCCTAAGGGGGTTTTTTTCTATAAGAAACAAGTTTGGACGGGAGTGGTCGTGACGGGTGGGGAACAAGCGGAAGTCGAAACCGCTTTTCCGAAAGGTGGCGGTAGCGCCGCCGGCGGGGTGTCCGCCGTTTCCGTTGGCCTGAAGCTTCTAAGCATTGGTCCGCTCCTGATCCTTATTTTTCTCGTTGTCGTGATCAGCTTGCTGACGCCCAATTTTCTGAAGCCCATCAACCTCAGCAACATCCTCGCCCAGACGGCGGTGATCGGCATCGTCGCAATCGGGCAGCACATCGTCATTCTGACTCGCGGCATCGATCTCTCGGTCGGATCGAACTTGGCGCTGGCGACTGTGGTCGGCGGCCTCGTCTTCCGGCAGACGGACTCGGCGTCGCTCGTGATGCTGGCGATGCTCGCTTCGGGCGCGGCGGTCGGAGCCATCAATGGCGCGGCCTACGTCTTCGGGCGCTTGCCGCACTCCTTCATCATCACACTCGCCACACTCAGCATCTGCCGCGGTCTCGCGCTGGAGCTTGCCCCGGGGCACACGACCATGCGCGGCATGCCCGAAGTGATCACTTGGATCGGCGGATCGTCGACCTTCGGCGTCCCAAACTCCTTCTTCGTCGTCCTTTGCGTCGCCGCTCTGGTCTTCATCATGGCCAGGGCCATGGTCTGGGGCCGGTGGATCTATGCCGTCGGGGGCGCGCCGGAAGCAGCCGTGGAGATGGGTATTCCGGTCAGGGGCGTGCTGGTTTCGACCTTCATCATCTCCGGCCTTTGCGCGGGCATCGGAGCGATCGTGCTCGCCGGGCGGACGGCTGCCAGCTCTCCGCTTTACGGCAACCTGCTTGAGCTCGACACCATAGCGGCAGTGATCATCGGCGGCGCGAGCTTCCTCGGCGGCCGAGGCAATATCGGCCACGCGCTCGTCGGGGCGATGATGATCGGCGTCATCCGCAACGCGCTCAACCTGAACAATGTCGACGTCTTCTTCCAGATGATCGCGATCGGCACGATCATCGTGGTGGCGGTGGAAGCCGACGTGATCCGCAACCGTTTGGAGGCGAGGGCTCGGATCATGCAGGCGGGGAGCGCGCAGTGAACGCGGCGGTGCCGGTGCTCGCCGTGCGCAATGCGCAGAAGCGCTTCGGTGCGGTGCACGCCCTGAAGGGGGTCAGCCTCGAGGCCTATTGCGGTGAGGTGCTGGCGCTGCTCGGCGACAATGGTGCCGGCAAGTCCACGCTGGTGAAATGCATCAGCGGAGTCCACGCCCTGGATGAGGGCGAAATCCTTCTCGACGGGCAGCCCGTCGCCATCCACTCGCCGGCGACGGCGCGACGCGCCGGTATCGAGACGGTCTATCAGGACCTCGCGCTGTTCGACAATCTGACGCCGGCCCAGAACTTCTACTGCGGGCGGGAGATAGCCTATCCGGCGTGGCTGCCGCGGGGGCTTCGCCTGCTCAGCAACCGCGCCATGGAGTCCGAGGCCGCGGCGGTCATCGACCGCCTGAAGGTGACGCTGCCGAGACGCGACGCGCCGGTGGCCCTCATGTCGGGGGGTCAGCGGCAGGCGATTGCCGTGGCGCGGGCGACTGTGTTTGCGCGGAAGGTGGTGATCCTCGACGAGCCCACCGCGGCGCTGGGCGTGCGCGAGTCCCGCAAGGTTCTCGTTCTGATCGCGCAGCTGCGCGCGGAGGGCAACGCCGTGATCCTCATCACGCACAACATGGAGCAGGTGGTCGAACTTGCCGACCGTGCGGTCGTGCTGCGCCAGGGGCGCAAGGTCGGCGCGCTGAAGCCGACCCGGGCGAACCAGCAGGAGCTCGTCTCCATGATCGTTGGGGCAGAGGTGTAGCGAATTCTCCGCTCGCGAAAGGGCGGCGAAGCAAGGAACGGTTCGCTTCGAGCGGTTCCAATGAAGGGAGGTGAAGTGTGAGATTGCGAATATTGCTTGGGGGGATGGTGCTTGCCGTCTCTTACGCGGGGTCCGGTCTCTTAGGTCCGGCGCAGGCCGACGACCTGAAGATCGGCTTCATCACGAAGTTCCCGGTGCCGTTCTACACGACGATGGAAGATGCCGCGAAGAAATATGCGGCGGATCATCCCGGCGTGGAGATCACCTTTGGCCAGGGAACGTCGGCCACCGACATCGAGGGGCAGATCTCCCTTATCGAGTCGATGGTGACCCAGGGTGTCCAGGGCCTCGCCATCACGCCGGTTGACCCGACCGTCGCTCCTGCCCTCGACAAGGCGGTGGCAGCGGGCGTGACGGTGGTGCTCATGGACAACAGCATCCCCGACTGGAAAGGCCAGACGTCACTGGCGACCACCGATAACTACAACGCCGGCAAGATCGCCGGGGAGTATCTGAAGTCGGTGCTCAAGGACGGCGACACGATCGGCATCCTCGAAGGTGTACCCGGCGTTCCCGCTCTCGATGATCGGGTGAAGGGCATGCAGGAAGGACTGCAAGGGGTGAACGTGGAGGTTGTCGGACAAGGCGCGACCAACTGCACCGAGGAGCTCGGGATCAACGTCGCCCAGGATATCCTGACGGCAAACCCCGACGTCACGGCGATCTACTCGGCGTGTGGACCTCCCGCTGCCGGCGCCGCGCAGGCGATCAAGAATGCCAACCTCGACCGTCACGTCATCCTGGTTGGGTTCGACTTCTGTTGCGGTGAGCCGGAAGCGATTGCCGCGGGCACCGAAGACGCCTCGGTGGCGCAGTTCCCGGCCAAGATGGCCGAGCTCGGCGTGGACGCGCTGGTGAAAGCGATCAACGGCGAGAAAGTGGAGCCGCTAATCGACTCGGGCGCCGCCTTGGTCACCAAGGAGAACATGGACCAGTTCTGAGCGGGACGTGTTCCAGCAAGAGAGTGATGGCCGGTCCGGGGGCCGGCCATCACACCCCTGCCGGCGATAAGCCAATTCTTTGAGGGAAAGCGCGTGGACGCCCTTGTTTGCTCCCAGCCTGGAAGCCTGGAGCTCGTGCAGATGCCCGACCCGTCGGCCGGTCCGAATGCCGTTCTGGTTCGTCCGCGCCGCGTCGGAATTTGCGGCACCGACTATCACATCTACGAAGGCAAGCATCCCTATCTCCGGTACCCTCGGGTCATGGGCCACGAGCTCGCCGTCGAGGTCATCGACGCACCGGCAGACTCGGGCTTCTCCTCCGGAGAGGTTTGCGCCGTCAACCCCTATGTCTCCTGCGGACGCTGCGTTGCCTGCCGCGCGGGAAAGCCCAACTGCTGCGTCAACATATCGGTCCTTGGAGTCCATCACGATGGCGGCATGGCCGAGTTCTTGTCGCTGCCGGCGGAGAATCTCGTTCGCGCCGACGGCCTGAACGTGGACGAGTGCGCGACCGTGGAGTTCCTCGCCATCGGCGCGCACGCGGTGCGGCGCGGTCAGGTCTCGAGCGGGGACAACGTGCTCGTCGTCGGGACCGGGCCGATCGGCCTCGGCGTGGCGCTTTTCGCACGCTTGTCGCGCGCCAATGCCGTCGTGTTCGACCGCGACTTGGAGCGGGCAGCCGCGGCGGCGTCTATTTTGGGCGTGCCCGCCCTCCCGGCTGTCGGCGATGTCGGCGAGTCGGTTGACGCCTTCACCCGCGGCGACGGCTTCGAGGTTGTGCTTGATGCCACCGGCAGCCCGGCAGCGATGGAGAAGGGCTTCGACCTCGTGGCCCATGGGGGCCGCTACGTGCTTGTCAGCGTCGTCAAGGATTCAATCACGTTCAGGGATTCCGACTTTCATCGAAAGGAGATGACGCTTTTCGGAAGCCGGAACGCTACCGCTGGGGACTTCGAGCGGGTGATCGACGCAATACAAACGGGCGACGTGCCGACCGACAAGCTGATCACGCATCGCACCAGCCTGCGGGATGCTGCACACAACATTCCGGTTTGGGCGACCGAGAAGGCGGGTCTCATCAAGGCGCTCATCGAGATTGGCAAATAAGGCAAGCGCCGCTTTTTGCTTCGACTTTCATCGGCCCTTGGGAGCGTGCTTTTCCCCCAGCATCGGGCCGAAGTTGGCGATTCCCGGATTGTGCCGATTGCCGGAGAGCGGGAGCGCGCGGCGCGCTGCTAGGGCGAATATGGCCGTTCTGACGGCATGCCGTTGACCCGAAGCGTCCGAAGGTCTGCCGTCAAGATCTCTTCGATCGCCTCTTCTCCGAGGTCGATGTCCCCCCGCGCCGCCATCAGCATGCGGCCGGCGAGCCTGTCGAACCGGCCGCTCGCGATCTCGACGCTGAGACGCGCCGCCAGCGCGGGCGGCACGTCGATCCTCTCTTCAAAGAGACGCGCAATGCCGGGCAGGTACTTCCGGCCGCTTTCGCTCGACAGTTGGTACTCGGTCATTGCTGTGCGCACGAGGCCGGGGTCCATGGCGAAAGCCAGAACGCCGCTGCCGGCGAGCGTGTCGGAGAGGCACTCGGTGAAACGGAGTATTCCCGCCTTCCCCACGGCGTACCCGGAGCCGCTCGGAAAGGAGGTCGCAGCCCCGCCTCCCGCCAGATTGATGATGCGGCCGCGTTTTCGCGATCGCATGCCTGTGACCACGGCGCGGCAGCAATTGAACGTTCCGCGGACATTCGTCTCGACGTCGCGCCACCACGTGTCGGCGTCGACGTCCCAAATCGGCCCGATCGCGCCGAACACGGCGGCATTGTTGACGAGCACACTGACCGGACCGACCGCGCTCTCCACGGCGGTGACGGCCTTCGTCACCGCGTCGAGGTCGACGATGTCCA
>Ga0307442_1000551_pt1 | contig 18310 bp, 19 predicted proteins | sample SalMarWE160430MG_FD_202143 | JGI IMG/M metagenome (GOLD analysis project Ga0307442, IMG submission 202143) | Salt marsh sediment microbial communities from the Plum Island Ecosystem LTER, Massachusetts, United States - WE1604-30 | ecosystem: Environmental > Aquatic > Marine > Intertidal zone >...
AATTCCTTCAAAACTTCAAACGCCGTCATCGTTGCCTGGCTTCACCTCCTTCATTCTCTTCCGTTTCAACGCAACCACCCTATAGCACTTCGATGCCGCAGTGGAGGCGCCGTCCACAGCATCAATCACGGCCTAGCCATCGCGGGCGGAAATCGACCTTTGTCCGTTGTTGTCCAATCGCCGACAAAATGGTGCGTCGCGGCGAATGATGCGAAGGGCCAATCGCGTCATTCGTTGCGGCGCAGAAAAACGGTCGGCTATTTCACCATTTCCTACGCGCTACCCGATGGCACTCACGTGCCGGTGGAGGAACCGTCCACAGCATCATTAGCGTCATTTTGGAATGAGAGAGCCCCGGCACATCGGGGGGGTCAAGATGTGATGGCCGGGGCTTTGAGCGCGGCCAAAAGGGGCATACCAAAAAGCCGTGCTCAGAGTTAAATTGTACCATATGCGCAGTTAGTGTTCAAATTCGTACGTCACGGCGAATGACGCGAAGTGCAATAAGGGAAGTCACTGCTCAGTTCAGCTTTCAAGCTGCACCTTGCAGCATATCGTTGCGCACCGGAACCCTTACCGAGGGCGGGCGTTAACGCTTGTTATGCACCGCAACCCCGTGAAGCAAACCGGAGTATGCAATATGTCGGCAGGACAAAGCAGTGGAACTGGTGCAATGACCGAGCTTGAAGATGAAAAGGTGCGGAAGAATGACATCCTCAGCAATCGGGACAAGGAGCAACGGTTGCCTAATCAAAGTTTAGATGGGAAAGGCGTCGAAATAGATGAGTACAAGGACGTCCCGTCCAACCGTCGCCCATCGAGCGACGATGGCCCGCAACCTGATATGAAGGCAATTACGGAAGAGCCGACGGAGCCGTCACCCAAGACGGACAAGCCAGAGCCGGCGGGTGCTTCTGAGCAAGTTGACCGGCCCGGTTTTGATCTGGGTGGATCGACCAGAGAGACCCACACAGGCAAAGGTCTGGGGCTCGGCACCGATGCGAAGGAAAGCCGAAAAGGATGGGGTTTGCCGAGATAGGATCGCCATAAGGCCCCGAGCCGAAGCTCGCGAACGTCCTCAAGAACGAGCACCGCAAACCTGCGCTTTGATGCGGCGCTGGCTTGGACCTATAACTACAGTGCCAGTTAACGTGCCGTTCGGGGCGCAGGTCAGCTCACGCTGACGAGCGTTTGTCCGAGATGGGTCAATCGCTGCGTATCTATTCAGCCTCCGGGCCGACCGTTGTCCGTTGTTGCCCCAATAGGCGACAAAACCCGGCCCGGTTGGTTTGTCCGTTAGGTGCCATAAGCGACATCGCGCTTGCGACCCACTCTGAAATAAAGACGGCCAACTGGTGCGGCCAGAAACAAGAAGCCACAGCCGTTTGTCATGTGGCGGCTGGGCTTCGATCTAGGGACAGCACCGCTTTGGCTGAGTGCATCCACCTAGACTGTGGATACAACGCATAGGTGATGACAAGGTTGCATTTCTGAAGTCAGCCAATCACACATTCAAAACTGGTAATTGGTGGCCAAAACAGGTCAATGCCCGGCGGGGAACAACCGTTCAAAGCACTTCCCGCAAGGCCCGGTAATCTGCGTCACGGTGCCGTCTAGCAACGCCACGGCATTGTGTGGTCGTGGCTCATTGTGAATGAGTGCTCGCGACTGCAGTTTGCGAAGACAAAAATCTCGTACTCCAGACCAAGTCCGCGGTCGGCGGCCTCGATCAGCTTGAGCCGCAGCTCTCCACCGCATTGGTCGCAACGCGACGATGGCGGCGGTTTGGTGAGAGTGCGCATGGGATTTCCTTTCGCCGACATGCTTCGGAATAAGTCCCAAAACTCTGCAGGTTCTTCGCCATCTCTTTTGAGAGCGGCAGATTGCGCGCGTAAAAGCGCTCGATGTGTTCCAAATAGAAGAACTACCAGCCGTTGGCTATCAAAAGAAATGACGGCTTAATGCAGCGTGGTCATGCCGCAGCAATGCTTGAATTTCTTGCCCGATCCGCATGGACACGGTTCGTTGCGCCCAATCTTCGGCGCATTGCGACGAAAGGTAGCCATGTTGTCAAGTGGCTCCGTTCCAAGCAAACGCTGCGCCTCGAAGTAGTGATAAATCTTATTCATTCCAGCAGCTGCGCCTACGATCAATGTTTCGCGTAACTCTGTGCTGACTGGTTCCTTATAAGGGCGCATTGTCGGATCGGGATTGTGCTCGTTTGCAAGCGCAAAAATGGGTACGAGTGACCCGCCATGCTCTTCGTCATCGACCAGGTCAGCCCAATGCTCCTTGCGTAATTCCATTCCTCGCAGAAAACCGTTTGCCCAATCGTTGCCATGCGTGATGCCGTTCTCGTCCTCGATAAGCAACGGCAGATACACTTCACCTGATTGCAAGGTATCAACAATGGCATTCCAGTGGCGCATAATGAGAGACAAAAAGTCCTTCAATATGGGTTGCGCGGAAAACTCGTCTTCCAGGACAATATTGCCGCCGCAGATCTTTGGAAGATATTCGCTCGGGGGAACTAGATCTGGACAGCAAATCAAAGCAGCCAGAAAGCCATCCAGCTGTTCCAAGTTCATCGCGCTTGTATCGCCAAAACGTTTGAGAACCGCCGCCAGGCGCTCTAGTTCTAAATCGGTCAGCGGCTGGGGTTTCACGGGGCGAACCTGGTTATCGTCGTCCAATTCAACCATCCCAGGGTGCGGAAGTCACCCACTCTCAAAGCTCTGTAGGTTCCTCGCCATCTCCTTTGAGAGTGGCATACGCTGTCACTTTTCAGGCGGCAATATTTCTTGAACACAGACCTGGTCGATCAAATGCTCGCGGCGCAAGTCTGCTAGATGCGCCCTTTTCTCGTCATTCGTTAGCTTCGCGCCAATGCCGTTGACCATAACCATAACAAGGGTACGATCATTCATATCGAGCCAGTAGGAGCGGCGAACGAGTTTATTGGCGCCATCGCGTATGAAAGGGTTGTCAGGGTTGCTGATGAGATCGGGTTCGTAAAATCGTGCCATGACGCGTTCTCGCCGTCTTTCCAGTTGACCCAAATCAGCGCGCTTGTTGCTGAGTTTTCTCAAGAGCATATGATGTTCGAGTGGGTGTAGGGAAGCTAACTATGCACGTTAAAATGAAAGTAAGGGCCCTGGCATCACGCCCGGGCTTTACGCCGTGGTGGTGGCTGTAGGTTTAGTCAATGATCGTTCGCAAGTGAGCATCCCACCGCCGGAAAGCGTCGGTCATTTCGGCGCTGAATTCGTGGCGTTGATACACGCCGCGCAAACCGCCGAACGATTCTGACACATGATTTAAAGCGCGCTCGATCACCGGCAACGACACCCCAATCTCCGCCATCTTGGACGCGGCGGTTCTTCTTAGATCGTGGAGTCTCCACGGTTGCGGATTTTTTTCGAATGCGTCAGGCGCTATTTGATCCATCATGCGGTCAAGACGAAGCTTTGCTTTCGACCACCCCGAAGGCGGACCCTTGCGACCGAATACAAATTCCCCGTGATACGGAACCCGATCTAGGATCGCTTTGAACAGGGGCGTGATGGTAACGACATGCTGGCGGCCGTTTTTGGTCCTTTGTCCGCTGATCGTCCACGTGTGTGCGGCCGGGTTTAGCTCTTCTCGCAACATGCCGCCGACTTCGGCGCGCCTTGCGGCCGTGACCAAGAGCAATTGGAACGCATAGCCGAACGGATAGCCAAGCCTTTCACACCCACGCCAAAAGAATCGAAGCTCGATATCACTCAATACGCGATCACGCGGTCGTTCAGGCGTCGGCTTCTTGATCCCAACAACCGGGCTTGTGGTGATAATCAGTTCAGACTTGCACCAATTAAAGAATGCCATAAGCAACGAATGCACACGGTTCGCCGTTGTTGGCGCTTGCGCCGATATCAGCGATTTGACTTCGCGCGGCTCGATTGACATCAACTCGCGACGGCCAAGACGGGGCAGAATGATCCGCGTCCCCATTCGCTCAATTTCTTTGACCGTGCTTGGCTTCAAGTGTCGGCGGACATATTGCGCAAGGTATCTTTCGAACACCGCGCCGAACAGTTCGTCGCGATCCAATCCAGCCCGGGCGCGGCGGCGCTTGGTGACCTTCACCGCTTGGGCATCGGTGCCAACGGCGGCTTGCCGAAACGTTTCGGTCGCCACCTTGCGCGCTGTTGCGATATCGACGCGGGGCCACAATCCAATTGAAAGTCGGCGGTCGCGGCCCTGAAACTTGTAGCGCACGGACCACGTTCGAACGCTGGACGGCAATAGCGTGAGCCACAAGCCGGGCAGGGCGTCGTCCTTAAAATCGCGTCGCACGCCGCGTGACCTCAGCGCGCCAATTGCCGCTTTCGTCATTCTCACGGTTGACGCCCCGTTGACGCGAGATTCAGGCCAAATCACCTTGAATCAACGCTAAACAGGATCAGCCGAAAGCGCAACAAAATCCGAAGAAATTTTGCTGCATTAACGTTTTGTGGGATTGTGAGCGACCGTTTGGGCTTTGCGTACCACTGACTACGAATCTGGGGGTCAGGAGTTCGAATCTCTTCGGGCGCGCCATTAACTTTCTGAATTTTCGGGACGGCTCATCGAAGCGTGTTACGTGTAAAGGGGTGACGCTGCTGACGGGATGCATTGCATCGGTCGCGGTCGAGTCCAAAGAAGAAAATCCATCGAACGAAACGTTCGCTTGCGTGAATGATCATTGTCTCACGCAGCGGACCGGTCTTGCTTTACGCTTGGTGTCGCAAGAAAAATAGCAAGTCCTGTCTGGCGGTCGGGGCAACGTCCGCAGCCCTGGCCGCGGTTAAATGTATATATTCAAATGATTGCAAGTGAGCGCCCTGTCGGTTATCGTGACGCTTAAAACTAAGGCTCATCGGGGGGTGTCGGGCAATGTTCACCAGCAATCCATTCGCCGAACTTTCGGCGTCCGTACCACCCGCCGTCATGCAGACGTATGTCGTCGTCATGGCCCTCTTGGTCGTGGCTGGCACGCTGTTCGAGATGGCGCATAAGAGGAGCGCCACGTATTTCTTCGACAACTGGCGCAGCTCCAAGAATAAGGCGAAGCAACCGGTCGGCGGCGGAGAGATGATATCGATCGCGGTGCAGACCGCGGTGGTCGATGTCATGGCTTCGGGCGAGTTCTGCAATGCGCGGCGCAGGATCGCGCATCTGCTGGGCATGTACGGCTTTGTGATTTACATCGTCACCACCGCCATCTTGGTTTTCGCCTATCCGACGCCCGCCACGCCTGCGCCCGCCAATCTCGTGACATTGTGGTACATCGGAGCGCTGATGGTCTGCCTCGGCGGCTACTGGTTCTGGTTTTTTATCCGAGTTGACGTCGCCGCAGAGGGCAATTCACCGTTCCGTTTTGTGCGCGCCGATGTGTTCATCGTCACGCTCGTCCTGAGCACGACCTTCGGCCTGATCTGGGCTTGGCTGCAGACGACGGGCAACGCGACTTGGGCAACCGTGTTCTTGGGTCTTTATCTCATCGACACCACGGTGCTGTTCGCATCGATTCCGTGGTCCAAGTTCTCTCATATGTTCTTCAAGCCCGCTGCGGCCCTGGAGAAAAGAGTAGCCGAAGCAAACGGCACGCGCAGCAACCTGCCGGCTCCCGCCGACGCGCCCGAAAAGTACGGCAGCGTCGTCAAGCACTCGAACCATTATTGATCCGTCCCCGCATCGTCTTCGAGGAGATAAGGGAACACCATGCCGACCTTCGTTTATATGACGCGATGCGACGGCTGCGGACAGTGCGTCGATATCTGCCCGTCCGACATCATGCACATCGATACCACCTACCGCCGCGCCCTCAACATCGAACCCAATTTCTGCTGGGAGTGCTACTCGTGCGTGAAGGCCTGCCCGCAGCATGCGATCGACGTGCGCGGCTACGCGGACTTCGCGCCGCTCGGCCACAGCGTAAGGGTGCTGCGGGAAGAAGCGAAGGCAACCATTTCGTGGAAGATCAAGTTCCGCGATGGCCGCGAAAAGGATTTCGTTTCCCCGATCAGAACCACGCCATGGGGATCAATCAAGTCACCGTCTGATTACGAGGCGCCCGCCGCGGCTGCGATGAAGTCCCAGGAACTCGCGCTCGAACCCAAGACGCTCAACATCGCTGCGCTGCCGACGCTCACGCCGGGTAAACTCAAGCAAGGATCAGTGTGATGGGCCGCCGGAAAACCGTTTTCGTAGATTCAGATGTCCTCGTCATCGGCGGCGGCATGGGCGGCTGCGGGGCCACGTACGAATCCAGGTACTGGGGACGCGACCTAAAGATTGTGTGCGTCGAGAAAGCCAACATCGAGCGCAGCGGCGCGGTCGCGCAAGGCCTGTATGCGATCAACTGCTACATGGGCATGCAATGGGACGAAAATAAGCCCGAAGACCATGTCCGCTATGCACGCAATGACCTCATGGGTCTGGTGCGGGAGGATCTCGGCTACGACATCGCCCGACACGTCGACGCCTCGGTGCACCAGTTCGAGGAGTGGGGCCTGCCCATGATGCGGGACCCGAAAACCGGGAGGTACCAGCGCGAAGGCAAGTGGCAGATCATGATCCACGGCGAGAGCTACAAGCCGATCGTCGCCGAGGCCGCGCGCAAGGCCGCCACCGAAATCTACAACCGGATCATGGTGACCCACCTGCTGATGGACAAGCAGCGGCCTAAACGGGTCGCCGGGGCCGTCGGCTTTAACGTCCGTACCGGGGAATTCTATGTCTTCCGCGCCAAGGCGGTGATCGTGGCTGCCGGCGGCGCGTCGCACATCTACAAGCCGCGCTCGGTCGGCGAAGGTATGGGACGGACCTGGTACGCGCCGTGGAGCAGCGCCTCGGCCTACGCGCTACCGATCCAGGTCGGCGCCAAGATGACGCAGATGGAGAACCGGATCGTCCTCACCCGCTTCAAGGACGGCTATGGGCCGGTCGGCGCCTACTTCCTGCATCTCAAGACCTACACCCAAAATGCCTATGGAGAAGAGTACGAGTCCAAATGGCAAGATCACACCAGGCAATTGGTCGGGGATTACGTCGATCATCACCCGGTGCCGACCTGCCTGCGCAACCACGCCTTCCTCGAGGAGGTCAAGGCCGGCAGGGGTCCCATCCGCATGGTGACGAAGGAGGCCTTCCAGGATCCGCACAAGGAGACGGTCGGCTGGGAGAACTTCCTCGGCATGACGATCGGGCAGGCGGTGGTCTGGGCGTCGCAGAACATCGATCCCAAGCACACAAACCCCGAACTGACCACGTCGGAGCCCTACGTCATGGGTTCGCACGCGACCTGTTCGGGCGCCTGGGCGAGCGGTCCGGAGGACTGTGCACCCGCGGAATACCAGTGGGGCTACAACCGGATGATGACCGTCGAGGGGCTCTTCGGCGCCGGCGACACCATCGGCGGTAGCGCCCACAAGTTCTCATCCGGGTCTTTCACGGAAGGCCGCATCGCTGGCAAGGCGGCAGTCAAGTACGTGAACGATTTGGGCAAAGAACAGCCTCAGGCCAGTGACGCGGAGATCGCGGACCTCAAGAAGACCGTCTACCAGCCCATGGACACTTACCAGATCTATCGCAACGAGATCGTCGCCGGGACCGTTTCGCCGAGCTACCTCCTGCCGATTCATGGCCTTCAGCGTCTTGAGAAGCTCATGGACGAATATGTCGGCGGCATCAGCGCCCACTATATGACTAACGAACCGCTACTCAGCCGCGCGCTCGAGCTGCTGGGCATGCTGAAGGAAGATCTCGCTCATATCGGCGCCGAAGATCTTCACCAGCTTCAGCGCGCGTGGGAGCTTCAACACCGGGTCTTGGCCTCGGAATGCGTGACGCAGCATACCTTGTTCCGGAAGGAAACGCGGTGGCCGGGATATTATTACCGGGGAGATCATCCGAAGCTGGACGACAAGGACTGGCATTGCTTCACCCTGTCCCGCTACGACCGGGATTCCGGCAAGTGGGAGATGGAAAAGGCTCCGGTGCATCACATCATCGACTGATTGCGCGGCTACTCAGAGCGCTTTCGTCTCCTGAATCCTGCATGCTCTGGGGCATTTGTTCCATGAGCGTCGGGCCCCGCCACCCCGTGCAGACTGCAAAGGTCATCCTGTCCGAGACAGTTTGATTTCAGGAAGGAATCGCAATGCCGCAACTCGTACCACCGCACAATTCGGAGCAGGTCAGGCCACTGCTGCTGCCGGAGACGGAGCGGACCGAGGAACGCAAGCGGGCGGAGAAACTCAGGAAAATTCCTCTCGACTCACGCGCGGTCTCCGACGTCTTCATGCTGGCAATGGGAGCCTATACGCCGCTCGGTGGTTTTATGGCGCATGACGATTGGCGCGGTTCGTGCCTGGATATGAAACTGACCAAAGGCCTCTTCTGGCCGATTCCGATCACACTCCCCGTCAATAAAGATCTTGCCGACAGCATCCATGCCGAAGAGGAGGTCACGCTCGTCGACGGGGAGACCGGTGAAATACTCGCCGTCATGGAGATTCACGAGAAATATTCAATCGACAAGCAACTCGAGGCCGAGCACGTCTATCGCACCACCGATCCGAAGCATCCAGGCGTGGCAAAGGTACTGGCTCAGGGGGATGTCAACCTGGCCGGGCCCGTGATGGTGCTGAGCGAAGGTGAATATCCTGCCAAATACCCGGACCTCTATATCCGCCCTGCCGAGGCGCGGGCCATGTTTCTTGAGCGGGGCTGGTCGAATGTCGCCGCCTTCCAAACCCGAAATCCCATGCACCGTAGCCACGAGCACCTGGTGAAAATCGCGGTGGAGGTATCGGACGGTGTTTTCATTCATCAGGTGCTTGGGAAATTGAAAGCAGGCGACATTCCAGCCGACGTTCGCACCCGAGCAATCCAGGCGATGATCGACAATTATTTCCGCCCGGGAACGGTCATCCAGGCGGGTTATCCGATCGAGATGCGCTATGCGGGCCCGCGCGAGGCGCTGCTTCATGCCCTCATTCGCCAGAACTTCGGCTGTTCGCACCTTATCGTCGGGCGCGACCATGCCGGCGTCGGCGACTACTACGGTCCCTTCGACGCGCATCACATCTTCGATCAATTGTGGCCCGGCGCGCTTCACTGCAAGCCGCTGAAGATCGACGTCACTTTCTATTGCCGCAAGTGCTACGGAATGGCGACGGCGAAAACCTGTCCGCACGATCCGAAGGATCACATTTCGATCTCCGGCACGAAACAACGTGAAATGCTTTCGACCGATGCGGACATACCGCCCGAGTTCAGCCGGCCGGAGGTGGTGGCGATCCTCAAGGAGTATTACGCAAGTCTGCGCTAGGCAGCTTAGCGTCCGGCAGCATGATCATCGCGCAGGTCTCCGATACCCATATCGCGTTGGATACACCCGACGCCGATCAGAGAATACGGGATTTCGCGCGCACCATTGCGGACGTAAACGCACTCGATCCGGCCCCCGATGTGATCGTTCACACCGGGGATATCGTTCAGAACGGGCGGCCAGACGAATACGCCCAGGCGGTGGCCATGCTCGCGAAGGCGCGTGCGCCGGTCTATGTCCTGGCCGGCAATAGGGATGACAGGGCGAATTTGCGCGCGGCCTTTTCGGCAGGCGGATATCTTGCGCCCAATTCCGAGTTTATCGACTATGCGATCGAGGACTTTCCCATAAGACTGATTGTGGTCGATACCCTGAGTACAAGCAGCAATAGGGGTGACTTTTGCCCCGAGCGGGCCAAGCGTCTGATCGATATGATCGATGCCGAGACCACCAAACCCATCGCGGTTTTCGCGCACCATCCGCCGTTTGAGGTGCCGGTGGGGCCGGACCCCATCAACTTCGAAACACCGGAAGTAATGGCGCGGCTGCAGCAAGCGTTGCAGCACTCCGGGCGGGTCGTCGCCGTTTTCAGCGGCCATGTTCACCGTGGTACTGCGGGTCATGTCGGGATCATCCCGGCGACAGTGATGCCGTGCATCGCGACGACGCTGCGCAAAGGTGAGTATCCGGCTCACATGAAGACGCGACCGGTCTATCACATCCACCGGTTTGATCCGGTTTGGGGCTTTATCACCGAAGCACGAATTGTCGGAACAGGACCTTGTTCGGCGTGCTGATCGAATGCTGGTTGTTTATTTGTGGAAGCCAAGCACGCCGCGACCCTTTATTACGGGCGCAGCCTCAATGCCTTGGCTTGAGCGCGGGTGTCACAGACCCGATTTTCGGATAAGATCGCACGCAATCGAAGCAGGCGCCGGTAGCTCAGCTGGATAGAGCACCAGACTTCGAATCTGGGGGTCAGGGGTTCGAATCCCTTCCGGCGCGCCACAACCTCACCACTGCGAGTGTCGAATGAAATGCCGCCGATGAAAAACCTGTCGCTGATCGCCGCATGGCTCGCGGTCATGATGATGCTGGGCGTGACGGCGCAGGCGCAGGACCCGGTGCGCCACGGCCGCGCGCTGGCCCAAGAATTCTGCGGCGAATGCCATGCCATCACGCGCCACGGCCGCAGCCCGCACAGCGATGCCCCGCCGCTGCGCAGTATTGGCCGCAGCTATGATCTTGATGATTTCGCGCGTGTCATGAGCGGCGGGCTATTGTCCGGTCATCCGGACATGCCGCAGTTCAGATTTCATTTTCCCGACGCGCGCGATTTGCGCGACTACCTGCGGACCATCCAAGAATAACCGCTCACCGGTCGATGGTGATCTCATCGCTGCGCGCGCGCGAGACGCAGATCATGATGTGGTCTGAGCGCTCGTGCTCGGCCAGCACCAGGTCACGGTGGTCGGCCTCGCCGGCCAGCATCTTGGTGCGGCAGGTGCCGCAGGTGCCGGTCTCGCAGGAGCTCGGCACCTCGAGGCCGTTGTCGCGCAGGACTTCCAGGATGGTCTTGGTCACCGGTACCTCGACCACCTTGCCGCTGCGCGCCAGCCGCACGCGGAACGGCTGGTCGCCCGGCTTGTGGGTCTCGGCCTCGCTGAACGCCTCGAAATGCACGGCGGTCGACGACCAATGGTCGGCCATGGCGCGCACCGCCTCCATCAGCGGGCGCGGACCGCAGCAATAAAGATGCTCGCGGTTGCGGCGCTCGGCTAGGATCGGCTTGAGGTCGAGCGAGCAGGACGGATCGCCCTGGTCGTGATGGATAGTGACCTTGCCAGCGAGCTCGGGCGCGCTCAATTCGTCGACGAATGCCGTCGTCTCCGGTGAGCGCGTGCAGTAAAACAAGCGGAAGCGTTTGCCCTCCGCCTGCACCTGGCGGATCATCGCCATGATCGGCGTGATGCCGATGCCGCCGGCGATAAACAGGAAATCCTGCGCGCGCGGTGGCAGCTTGAAGTCGTTGACCGGCGCTGCCACCATCAATTCGTCGCCGGCCTTCACGTTGTCGATGAGATTGCATGAGCCGCCGCGCCCCTGGGCCTCGCGCTTGACCGCGATCTGGTAGCGGTCGCGTTCGACGGGATCGTTGCACAGCGAATATTTGCGCAGCAGGCCGTTCGGTACCCGAATGGCGATATGCGCGCCGGCGGAAAATTCCGGCAGCGGCTTGCCGGAGGTGTCGCGGAATTCCAGGAGGTGGATGCCGTCGGCGATTTTATCGTTGCGCGTCACGCGCAGCGGCATCATTGGTGGTTGTTCATTCGTGGTCATTGCACATCCGCAAAGCGCTTCCAGCAACCCTCAGATGGCAACTTCGCCTGCCCGCCGCAAGCGAAACATAGCCCGCGGCCGCAAGGGAACGCGGGACATGCACGCAACGCAGCCTAGATCTGGCGGATTGAGCCGAAATCGAAATTTTCGCCCTTCGGGTTTTCCCCAATGCGGATCTTGGCATCGCTGACGAAATGATAGGGCGGGACCAGCAGGTTGTAGGGCGCCGGTACGAAAGTTCACCGCGCCCCATCACTTTTTGGCGATAACGTGCGCCTGCGGCGCGAACAAATAATTCGGCTGCGCGAAGGCGACGCGCGCGTCTTGCTCGAGCGCGCGCGCCACCGAAGTGACCGACCGGCCGTCAGGTATCCGCCAACGGAACAAGGTCGTGCCGGACAATTGGAACTTGTGGGACTCGACGCGCGTCAGCCGATAACGGCGTTGCAAGGCATCGATCTGCGCCGCGCTCACCGAATTGGCGACCTCGATCACCACCTCGTCCGGCACGTAGCCGTGCTCACTGGCCGGCAGCGCGGTTATTGGCGCTTGGCTGACGTAGAAATTCTGCACACCCTTGCGGCTAAGCCGCTCTTGCGCGCCGGCGGCGCAGGGCAATGCCACCGTTAGCGCAGCCGCGACCAGAAGCAGCGCATTGCATTGCACGCGCATTGCTCGACCTTCAAAAATAATTGCTCAAATATCAAAAATAGCTCTTCAATCTATCGAGCCTGACGATGACTATTGAGCAGTGGCAATAAAAACGACAAGTTTGTTTTCCTGCAACTTCTTAACGATACGGGCGAGCTCGTCCTTGGGCAGCGCGGTCTGCGCCACGCGCACCTTGTAGAGCCCGCCGGGCACGGGTCCTGCCACGATCGACAGCTTGTTGGCTTCGAGAAACTTGTTGATGTCATCGAAGCTCGCCTGCGGCGCGAAGCGGATGAGCGTGAAAGCGCCGGCGCCGGGTGCCGTGCGCGGCGCCGAAGCGGTCTCATAGCCGGCCGGCTGGTTTTCCTTCAGCACGATGCCGGCGATCAGTCCGGCTTGCAGCAGGATGACAAGCGCGGCGGCGCTCGCCGACCAGGCAAGCTGGCGCGGCGTGAGATTGGCGAAGAAACCGGCGAGCCGCGCGCCGAGGTTGGGCGACACGGCGGGCCGGCGCACCGGCTCGGCATCGATCTTTGCGAACAGCGTCTCCATCGCGCGCACGGATGGTGCGCCTAGCGTCTCGTTGAGGTGGATGGTTTCGGAGAGCTCCTCGCGCACCAACGCGTAGCGGCGGGCAAGCTCAGGATCGGCAGCGAGCGCCTGCTCGACACGCTGGGCGTCACGTCGGCTGAGCGTTCCCGCCGCATGCCAGGGCAGCAGTTCTTCGACGTCGCGCTCGGGCGCTTCATTTTTCGTCGCGTTCATGGCCAACCTCGATCAATCCCCTGCTCCTTCAGGAGCTCTGACAATTTCTTGCGCGCGTAGAACATGCGCGTCTTCACGGTCGCCTCCGGGATGCCGACGATTCCCGCCACCTCCTCCACCGACTTCTCGTGATAATAGACGAGGTCGATGACTTCCCGGTGTTCCGCCGAAAGCGCGGTCAGGCATTTCTGCAAGACCGCACCTTTATCCTTCTTGGCGAGAGCCGTCTCGGGATCGTCCGTCTGATCCTCGATCTGCTCCGCCGTCTCCTCGCCCAACTCCTCGACCGGCCGGCGCCGCAGCGCCGAAAGGGCTTTGAAGCGGGCGATGCTCAACAGCCAGGTCGAGACGGCGGATCGACCCTCGAACTTGCCCGCTTGCCGCCAGACGTCCAGAAAGACGTCGCTGATCAAGTCCTCCGCCGTCGCTTCGTTGCGCACCAGCCGCAGCACGAACCGGTACACCCGAACATGGTGCCGTGCGAACAGCACCTGCATGGCGAGCCGGTCGCCGCCTGCGATCCTCGCGATCAGAACCTCGTCCGAAGTCGTTTGCATCGGCAGGCCAATCGGCTCGTGAATAGGTCGCTGTGGACGGGGGTCCAGGTTCAAGGGAAATTGAAGAAGTCTTCGATAGTTAACGCCCGGCCGGTCCGGGCTAGGGTGCACCTTTCGGGTTCCGCTGGGCAAGCGCAGGACCCCAATAGGGCCGCTTATTGATGCCTTCGCGCTGAAACGGTCCGGCCACCCCGTCGGTAGCGTCTCAGCGACCTATACATCCGAAAATAACTTTGAACCCTTTCGCGAGGGTCGGCGACCTACGGACAGGATGTGGGAGACACGCCCCCCTCAAACAGGAGAGACCGCCATGATCCGCAAGCTCATTCTCGCGCTCGGTGCCGCCGCTGTGATCGGCGCTGCCGCGCTGACCCCGACCGCCGCGTCGGCCAAGCATTGGAATCACTACTGGTACGGCGGCCGCATCGTCATCGCTCCCACCGTTTATGCCGCGGCATCGGACTGCTACCTCGTCAAGCGCGTCTACTGGCGGCACCACATCAAGTTCGTCCGCTACGTGCGGGTCTGCGACTAAGCGGTCAGCCCCATGGACGATTGATCGTCCTGGCTTCGCCGAACGCGAGGCTGGGACTTTCCTTTTGCGCGGTCCAGGGCGAATCGCTATCCGATTGGCCGCAAATGGTCCAATTCGTGCCGCAACAGGGGAGCGGCGGGCCCCTTGGCTCCCGCCCTCGCGCCTCCGGTTAAGTTCTGCTAGTGGGTCGCGCGGCGCCTAGTTTGGCGCGCGGCATCGAGGGGGTGTTGGGACCCCGCGCGCCGACCCGGAGGACGAATGCTCAAGTCGCTGCGCGCGGTGGCGCGATTTTTTCAGAACAATATTGGCTGGCATCGAATAGGCGTTCTGCTCAGCCTCGCCGTCATCGCGGTGGCGGCGGTGGTGCTGTTCCACAGTCTGCGCGGCCTCAATATCGATGAGGTGATCGCGGCGGTGAAGGCGACCGAACGGCGCCACATCGCCGCCGCGGCGCTTTTTGTCGCCGGCGGCTATTTCACGCTCACGTTCTACGACTGGTTCGCCCTGCGCACGATCGGGCGCAGCGAGATTCCCTATCGCGTCGCCGCGCTCTCCGGTTTCACCAGCTATTCCGTCGGCCACAATATCGGCGCCACCGTATTCACCGGCGGCGCGGTGCGCTACCGCATCTATTCGGCCTATGGCTTGAGCGCCATCGAGGTCGCGAAGATCTGTTTTGTCGCGGGCCTCACCTTCTGGCTCGGCAACGCCACCGTGCTCGGCCTCGGCGTCTTGTTTGAACCGCACGCTGCGGGGCCGATCGACCAGCTGCCGGCCTGGGTCAATCGCATCATCGCCATCCTGATCCTGATGGCGCTGGCATCCTATGTCGGCTGGGTCTGGAGCGCACAGCGCGAGATCGGGCAGGGCGAATGGAAAGTGAAGCTGCCGAGCGGTCCGTCCACGCTGGTGCAGATTGTCATCGGCTTGTTCGATCTCGGGTTCTGCGCGCTCGCCATGTATATGCTGCTGCCGGACGAGCCTCACGTCGGCTTCGTGACGCTGCTGGTGGTTTTCGTAACAGCGACCATGCTGGGCTTTGCCAGCCATGCGCCTGGCGGTCTCGGCGTATTCGATGCCGCCATGCTGGTGGCCTTATGGGAATTCGACAAGGAGGATCTCGTGGCCGGCCTCTTGTTGTTCCGGCTGCTTTATTATCTGGCGCCGTTCGTGATTGCGCTGGCTATTCTGGGCATACGCGAGATTATCTATATGCGCAGCGGCAAAACGCTGCCGGAACCAAGATCGGTGTCGGCGGCCGAGCCGCTGCGCAGCGAAATTGAGTCCGAGAAAACCGACGCCGGCTGACGATGGCGACGCACGAACAGAGCGGAAATTTCCCAACGCGCGCTAATTGGCTCGGCCGCTTGCGCGAAGCCTGGCACGCGTTGTTCGGCCAGGCCGGATTGAGCGACGCATCCAGCGACGTGGCGCCGACGGCCGGTCGCGTTACCCCGTCCGCGCAAGCCATGCTGATTGAATCGCTGATCGGCGCCTTGCCCAATCCGGCCATCGTGCTCGACCGCGAGGGGCGGGTGATCGCGTTCAACGAGGCCGCGGCGACAATCGCGCCGGCGCTTCGCCGCGGCGAGCCCTCTTTAATCACCTTGCGCATGCCGGAACTGGTCGATGCCATCCGGCGTGCCACAAAACGGCGCGAACCGCAGCGCGTGGAATTCTTCGAGCGCGTGCCGCTCGACCGCTGGTTCGAGGCATTCGTGACCCCGGTGCGGCTGACCGCAGGCGACGCCGGCTCCGACATTCTGCTGATGACGTTCAACGACCTGACGCCGCTGCGACGGGTCGAGGAAATGCGCGCCGACTTCATCGCCAATGCCAGCCACGAATTGCGCACACCGCTGGCAGCCCTGCTCGGCTTCATCGAGACGTTGCAGGGCCGCGCCAAGGACGACCCGGCCGCGCGCGAGAAGTTTCTCGCCATCATGGAAACGCAGGCGGCCCGCATGGCCCGCCTGATCGACGACCTGCTGTCGCTGTCGCGCATCGAGCTCAACGCCCATCTGCAACCCAACACGCCGGTTGACCTGGCGCCGATCGTGCGCCAGGTGGCCGACGGCCTGGAGACGCTGGCGCGCGACCGCGCCGTCGAGATCAAGGTCACCGCGCCCTCGGAGCCGCTGATCGTTCTTGGCGAGCGTGACGAATTGATCCGCACGCTCGAGAACCTGGTGGAGAACGCGCTCAAATACGGCGCCGCCGGCAAGCGGGTCGATATCACGCTGACGCGCGGGCAGACCCGGGCCGGCACCGCAGAAGCACGTCTGACGGTACGCGATTACGGCCCTGGGATCGCGCCCGAGCATTTGCCGCGGCTGACTGAGCGCTTCTACCGGGTCGACGTAGCGGAAAGCCGCGCCCACGGCGGTACCGGATTAGGACTGGCGCTGGTCAAACACGTGCTCAACCGTCATGGCGGCCGGTTGACCATCGAGAGCACGCCGGGCGCTGGCGCCGCTTTCACCATGCATGTGCCCTTGCCCACCATCGATTCGACAGTTACGGACGAATTGCTATTTAAATCAAATGGTTGAATTGTCATGTGAATGTCACCGAACGTTTATACAACGGTGACACGCGACGCTTATGGCTGACCTCGGCTTCGGATTTGCGCGAGCGACACCAATAAAATTCCGTCCGAAGTTGAAGTCTCGGAGTGCGTCTTAAAGCAACAGCGGCCGCCCGGACCACGGGCACGGAGGTGTACGACCACGGGCAGCCATGCCCGCGGAACGCCTTCGGCCGCAAACAATGGAGAGATCCCGTGAAACACTGGACCGCCAGAATCTTTACGCAGGCGGCGGCCGCCGGCTTCATCGCCGCTGCCGCTATCATTCCCGCGAACGCCGCCGACATTTCCGGCGCCGGCGCCACCTTCCCCTATCCCGTCTATGCGAAATGGGCTGACGCCTACAAGAAACAGACCGGTATTGGCTTGAACTATCAGTCAATCGGCTCCGGCGGCGGCATCAAGCAGATCAAGGCCAAGACCGTGACCTTCGGCGCCAGTGATGCGCCGCTGTCGGGCAAGGATCTCGCCAAGTACGGTCTCGCGCAGTTCCCGATGGTCATGGGCGGCATCGTGCCGGTCGTGAACGTGCCCGGCGTCGAGCCCGGCGAGCTCGTCATCGACGGCGCGACGCTGTCCAAGATTTTCCTGGGCGACATCAAGAAGTGGGATGACCCGGCGATCAAGAAGCTGAACCCGAGCGCCAAGCTGCCGAGCTCGGCGATCGCCGTCGTGCACCGCTCGGACGGCTCGGGCACCACCTTCAACTTCACCTACTATCTGTCGGACGTGAGCGTCGACTGGAAGAAGAAGGTCGGCACCAACAAGGCCGTGCAGTGGCCGGTCGGCATCGGCGCCAAGGGTAACGAAGGCGTCGCCAACAACGTCGGCAACACCAAGGGCTCGATCGGCTATGTCGAATACGCCTATGCCCTGCAGAACAAGCTGACCTACGCCAAGATGATGAACAAAGACGGCAAGGTCGTCGCCCCGACCGCCGAGGCGTTCGCGGCCGCCGCGGCCAACGCCAACTGGAAGTCCAAGCCCGGCTACGGCGTCATCCTCGCCAACCAGCCCGGCGCCCAGTCCTGGCCGATGACGGCCGCCACCTGGATCCTGATGTACAAGAAGCCGAAGGATCCGAAGGCTTCCGCCTCCGCGCTCAAGTTCTTCGACTGGTGCTACAAGAACGGCGACAAGATGGCTTCCAGCCTCGACTACGTCCCGATGCCCAGCAATGTGGTGAAGGACGTCGAGAACTACTGGAAGAGCGAAATCGAAGCGACGGCCATGTAACTGGCAACCTGGGGAAAGGGCGCCGCCAAACCGGCGCCCTTTCCTTGTCCACTGCCGCCGGCGGGGCGGCTTGTCTTGCGGCCTCAAGGTCGTTTCAGTGTGCTCTCCCGGAATGCGTGACCCCTGAGGGAGAGCCGGATGCAATCCAGCGGGAGGCGACCCGTGGTTGACGTGGCGTTGCAGAGCGGGGCCATGCCGGTGACCCGGCAGGTCGACCGGAGCAAGGTTCTCCAGCGTCTGCGCCTTCGCGACTCGGGTTTCCGCCATCTGACCCGCATCGC
>Ga0307442_1000552_pt1 | contig 18292 bp, 17 predicted proteins | sample SalMarWE160430MG_FD_202143 | JGI IMG/M metagenome (GOLD analysis project Ga0307442, IMG submission 202143) | Salt marsh sediment microbial communities from the Plum Island Ecosystem LTER, Massachusetts, United States - WE1604-30 | ecosystem: Environmental > Aquatic > Marine > Intertidal zone >...
TGAGAAGCAGAAGCATGAATGCTCCATAGATCAGGATGTGGGTCACCCATCGAAAGGTATCTTCGGTGAGTACCTTTCTCTGGAGGAGTACATCAAGAACACCTATCTTTATCAGGGTCAGGATTTTTGCACTGAATATGGTTACAATGATTCCTTTCAGTGCTGATGAGAGCCTTTTTGATGTGGGTATATCTTTTGAATCTCCGCCTACTTTATAAGAAAGCCATGTCGCTATCTTATAGATGAGGCCACCAATAAAGATTGCAAGTGAGATATACAGGCTGATGGAATAGAACATGCGTTTTTATCCTTTAAGAGTTTAGTGTGTTAATTTGGTTTGTTGAATTTGCCTGTCTATTAAATCCCAAGCAGGAGTCAGCGCAGGTATAATTCTACAGGGTTTTTGAACCCCACTATATATGGTAAAGCTTTCTTTACTAACGAGGTAAAGATAGTGCTTTCGGGTGCTCGTGTATCTTTTTTTTTCAATCATGTCAAGAAAAATGAGAAAAAATTACGCTAAGAAATGCTTTGGTAATTTATTTTTATTAAATGGTGTCTGTAATAAAAAAGGTAGGTTTATTGCCTCAAAGACAAGGGCGGGCTGGACCTATAAGGCGTGAGGTTTTTGTTACGAGGAGGGAGTTTTAAAGCCCTGCTCATGGGCAAGCATATCTAAGTGCAAAGTAATAAGGTTTTCCAACTCCAGTGGTGCTGGTTGCTCAATAACCCTCATATCTAATGTCTTAATATAACGCCTGCACTTTTTACAGAAATCAACTCGAAAGCCCTCCTCTTCCTCACTTACAAAGTATCCAAGCTTTTTAGGTTGATCATTCTTGCAAAAGGGGCATTTTAGTCTTGGATAGGCCCATTCATAGCCACAAAGTTCACAGTGGAGAAATCTCTTTCCCTGATCACCCAAATAGGCCATATCTGGATAGGAACCACACAAAGGACAGTAGCCATAATTCCAACCATCCTTTTCAATCCTTTCCCCGGCCGATTCTTTCAAGGTATTTAAGGAGGGCTTTAAGGCTATATGTGTTAAAAATTTAATAACCATTGGCTCGAGGTTAACCTCTTTAGCCATACTGGTCACGGCCGTCTCATCACGTGAAAGAAACGCAGTAATAAGATTTTTTAACCAACCAGGATTAGCTCGTGCCTTATTCAAGGCCCTTTCCAAGGCCTCCTTATCTTTCCTCTTTTTTGAAGACAAATGCTCTAATATGCGCTTGAACAAGGAAGAGGCAGCTTTTAGATCAAGGGGCAAATCCTCTCTTGAAAACAAAGGAAATCCTTCCTTTACCTTAATTTTGCCTATTACCTCATCTTTCACTACATATTTGATCTCAGGTTTAATCTCATTAAGAAAAATCACTATATCCTTGTAAACAGATAAGGCCTCTTTGTACATAGGTCTCTTTTGAATAATCCAATCTATTTGGTGTAATAATTCATCAGACATAATGGTTTTCTCATCCCGCGTAACTTGCAATCTACATAAAAGGGTGCCCCTACAAAAGGCACCCTTTTTGTTAGGGGGTTTCTCTTAGCTAGCCAATTTATGAAGCAATTGCCACTCCTTTGATAATTCCTTTAATGGCTTTGCAATCCGCTTTAAGGCCGTCTTTCTGTCTATCCCTCCTGGTATTATTGTAGCCTGAGCATACTCATGGTACTTGGCAGGCTCATCTGCGAGGAGATAGAAGACTCGTACGTCGTCAAGTCCGGTTACCGAGGCCTTGGGAAATTTTGATTTCACCTCGGCCAGCCGCTTTTTGGCCATTGCAACCATCTTATCCCGATCCCCAAAATTCATCGCCCCTGTTGGGCAGGTCTTGACACAGGCTGGCAGAAGCCCATTGTGAACCCGATCAACGCACATTGTGCATTTGGCTATATACCCGGTTCCTGTTTGAGCCCTGGGTATATTGTACGGACATGACTCCTGCACATCTTCACTGTTCACCTTTTTCAGTTTATCGGTGTAAAGAACTGCGCCGGTAAGCTCATCTACAATAATAGCATTCGGGTCCTCAGGCACCTCCTTGCAGGGCGGCTCGACACAATGCCTGCATTGATCCGGGAAAAAATACCACACTGGTTTGCCATCGTCTCCTGTATCTTCAGAAAACCGTACCAGTTTGTAGGTGTAAAATGAAAGATCTTTGGGGTTCTGAAAACTTCCCCAGTTCTCTGTCTTGGTAGCAGGGAGTTGATTCCATTGCTTACAGGCAATCTGACAACCCCTGCATCCGGTACATAACGTCGTATCAATAAAAAATGCCTTCCCTTCCATCAGATCACCTCCTTATATCTTCTTGACGTTAACCATAAAGGCCTTTGTTTCAGGTATTCTGGTGTTTGGGTCACCTGTTGATGGTGTCAGTAGGTTGGCTGAATCACCACCATCCTTGGGGTGAACCCATCCGAAATGCCATGGCAGTCCTACCTGATGAACCACGGTGCCCTGTATTGTAAAAGGTCTGAAGCGTTTGGTAACAAGAGCTACAGCCTTTACATTTCCCCTGGCTGATTCCACAATAACCTTTTCTCCGTTCTTTACTCCTCGTAACATGGCAAGCTCCGGGCTCATCTCCACAAAGAGTTGAGGTTGGGCTTCCAGCAGCCATGGTTGCCATCTGGTCATAATACCGGTCTGCCAGTGCTCGCTGACCCTGTATGTGGTACCCACAAAGGGATACCTTGGATCACATGTCTTGTAAGCATCCATATCTGTCTTGTAGATGGGTGCTGTCGGATTGATAAGCTGACTGGAGAAAAGGTTTTTTTCAACGGGACATTCAAGAGGTTCGTAGTGCTCCGGAAAAGGCCCGTCTGCCCTTCCCGGTCCGAAAATGCGTGCATGGCCTTCCGGTTTCATAATAAAGGGATACTTTGTCTTGGGATTCGGAGTGCCATCTGCCTTTAGCATTGGTGGCCAGCCACCATCCGGTACATCGCCGATCCATTTTGAACCATTCCACTTAATAACAGGATGCTCTGTGTCCCATGGGTTTCCATATTTGTCCACCGATGCCCTATTGTAGATAATGCGACGGTTTACAGGCCAGCACCATGACCATTCCAAATTCAGGCCAATACCTGATTTCTCTCTCGTTCTTCTGGCTGCCATATTTCCCTTATCGGTATATGAATTGCAGTAAAGCCAGTTAGCACTACTCGTAGAGCCATCTGCCTGCAAAAAAGCAAAGCTGGGAACCAGATCACCCTTTTTGAAAGATTTGTTATTAACGGTCACATCCTTCAGAAAATAGCCGTTGATCTCTTTGGCCAGCTTATGGGCATCGAACTCACCACGGGTTGTGTAGTCCCACTTCAGATTGAGGATAGGCTCCGGAAAAACTGCATTTTGGTCTTTGCGATAGAGATATCGGACCTTCTTGAACAGATCCGTCATGATATCTCCGTCTGGTCTGGAATCCCCGCGTGGTTCAGTCGCCTTATAACGCCACTGCATCCAGCGACCACTGTTGGTAATGGATCCCTCTTTTTCAACAGATACTGCACATGGCAGCATAAAGACCTCGGTCTTAATCTTTTTTGGATCTATGCCCGGGCCTTTCCAAAAAGAGCCTGTCTCATTATCAAATATATTCACATTAACCAGCCAATCCAGCTTTGCCAATGCCTGTCGAGTCTTGTTCGCATTGGCCCCTGAACATGCTGGGTTCTGTCCCCAGGCAAAGAAGCCTTTAAAGTTCCCCTTATACATCTCATCAAAGATATCAAGCCAGGTATAGGCCTTGCCATCATCCAGCTTAGGGAGCCAGTTGTAGCCGAAGTCATTCCCATTTGTAGCCTTTCTACCAAAAAAAGACTTGAGCAGGCTCACTGAGTATTTTGGGTAATTCCCCCACCAATTTGCGCTTAAGGGATCATTGGTCTTAGGAGTATATGTGGTATTGTAATCGGAGAGGCTCGCTTGAGATGCCTTAGGGGTTTGCAGATAACCAGGCCATATGTGATAGAGAATACAGTGATCAGTAGAGCCCTGAACATTCGATTCTCCTCTGAGGGCATTGACACCGCCTCCGGCCACGCCCATATTCCCCAACAATAATTGTATAATGGCCATAGTTCGTATGTTCTGGACACCTACGGTGTGCTGTGTCCAGCCCATCGCATACATAATGGTTCCGGCCTTACCCTTCTGCCCGGTGGCTGAATACATCTCATAGACCTTTAACAAATCCTCTTTTGGTGTACCGGTAACTTCCATTACTTTATCCAGGTCGTACCTGTTATAGTGTTTCTTTAGTAGCTGAAATACACAGCGAGGATTCTCAAGAGTTCTATCCTTCTTTGGAACGCCCTTTGCGTCCTTTTCAAATGCCCACATACTCTTGTCATACGTGCGGGTCTTTGGATCATAACCGGAAAATAGGCCATCCTTGAAGTCAAATTTATCAGCCACAATGAAGGCGGCATTTGTATACTCGGCCAGGTATTCCTTAAAGTATTTATTATTTTCAATGATGTACTTGATCATTCCGCCCAGAAACGCGATATCTGTTCCTGATCTCAATGGGGTAAAAAAATCGGCCTTTGACGATGTCCTTGTAAATCGTGGATCAACGCTTATCAGTTTACCCCCCCTCTTCATAGCCTCGTTCACCCACTTGAATGAAATTGGGTGGTTTTCAGCAGCATTGGAACCCATAATTAAAATGCAGTCACTGTTTCGAATGTCGATCCAGTGATTTGTCATTGCGCCGCGTCCGAACGACTCTGCCAGAGCCGCAACTGTAGCGCTGTGTCAGATACGGGCCTGGTGCTCAATATAGACCAGCCCCATAGCCCTCATCATGGCCTGTATTGCCCAGCATTCCTCATTGTCGAGAGCAGCGCTCCCGACGTGAGCTATGGATTCTGTCCGGTTCACCACCTGCCCTTTACTGTTTTTATAAGAAAAGTTTGCATCCCTGGTATGCTTTATATTCAATGCAATCTTATAAAGGGCCCAATCCCAAGAAACCTGCTGCCATTCACTACTGTATGGTTTACGGTAAAGGGGAGTGATCAATCTGTTTTCATTGTTAACCAGTTGATTGAGTGCAGCGCCCTTGGAGCAAAGAGAGCCTTCATTGATAGGATGGTCAGGATCACCTTCTGCATTGATAACCTTCCCTGATGCGCCTTTGCTGGTGTGAACAATGATGCCGCAGCCTACTGCGCAATAGGGGCAGATTGTAGTGGACTCTTTCGCATACCTAATCTTCAATGTTTGAGCGTATGATTTGACCGGTTTCAAATCCATGCCCAAACCAAAGGCCATCACACCTGCGGCAGTTCCTGCAGAAATCTTTAAAAATTGTCGTCTATTAATCTTCATCCGCTAACCTCCTTTCTTCTTATCTAAAAAGAAGCAGTTATTAATGGTTACACATTAAAAGGTTTGTCATTTACCTTAATTCCCGTTTCATTTCCTTATTATCAATATAATTATTTTAATAATCTTTATTAAGCAATTTGAATGCCAAAACATAGAAATCATAGCAATTTTAAATTCTACAATAATTTCATGAAGATACATCAAAAGAGGATAGAGGGAATGGATTGGAGGAAGAATATTTATTGCAAAATTGCAATAGGTTTAAACCCTGTATCTTATTTTGTGAATTAAATTAACTACTTATTAGACAAAAGATACAAATAAAAACTATTGCAATTTTGCAAAAGATGTAACATTAAAAAATAAAGGCAGCCAGCCTGGGGCTGACTGCCTTCAGAATTGAATAATCAGTTCGCTTACCCTGTCAGAGTGGTTGTGCGGAAGCATAGGCACTATATACAACTGGTATTCCAGTTATCAAACAGGCTGCGATGGCCTATCCGGAATCCTAACAGGGCTTACTCGACCGGATAGCCTGCCTTTGCCCAGGCCTTCCAGCCTCCATCCATGTTTTTCACGCTTTTATAGCCCATTTTACCAATACTCTCACAGGCGAGACAGCCCCGGCCACCGGACTTGCAGTACATAATAATCTGAGCATTCTTGTCAGGGATCTTCTTGTCAATCTGGAACTCAAGCAGCCCTCTGGGAACGTTTACTGCTCCAGGTATATGTCCTGATTTATACTCCTTTGGCTCTCGGCAATCCAGGAAGGTAACTCCACCTTTATCAAGCAAAGCCTTGGCATCAGTTACAGAGATTGAGGCAACGTTTTTTTTGGCCTCGGCGACTAAGTCTTTGGCTGTCATATCTTTTGCCAATGCCAATGATGCATTAAATGCAAAAGTAGCGCTGATCATTAACACGATTATCAAAATCAAATTTTTCCTTTTCATAAAAGTTTCTCCTTATTTTTAATTATTCACTAATAATTATCCTTACTATATAGAAACATACATACCTTCTGATTCATTAGATAATAACGATTTCTTTCCTTTTCATCACCTCCTTTACAATAAAATATTACATTTTGGATTCTACAATACAAAGGTAAGGATTGATATCACACTGTCAAGTCCTATTTTGGTTGCCATTTCTGCTTTTTTGGAATCAAATTAACAGGAACTAACACATTCTTGTTTGCCTCTTTTTCACTATCTTCTACATCTTTTTCAAGCAAAAATAGAGATTCATTTCCATGGCATGCATTGCAGCTTGCATTCTGTGTTGTTTTTAGCCTGATATTATGGGGTGTTGCAAGCTTCCAGGTAGGCAATGTATCAAAGTTACTCAAGGCATCTTTCACATAAAAGTCAAAGGTTTTCTTATCAGCAGGTACATGCCGTAACGTAACGAATTTCTCAGGTCTTTTTTCTGATTTCAATGGATTAAGACCAATCTTAAAATCAAACCATGAAGACTTTGTTTTGAAAAAGGCAAGGCCTTGTTTATCTTTACCCACATGGCAGGCGCTGCAATTATTATAGGGCTGAGAATGGCAGACATGACAGCTCGCCTTTTCCTTATGAATCCTGTGAGTTATTACATTCTTTGCCTCTCTTTTATATATCTCCTTGTGACAATCGACACATTTTGGCCCATTTTCCACATCATACCTGTGTGCGTACTCCTTTCCGTTGCCATGCATCTCTTCCCCGGTATGGCACTTGTCGCATTTCATATACTTTTTCTTGTGAATACTCGGTAATAGCCCCTCGTGCTCACCAAGATATTCTTTCTGTATTCGGCTCCCATGACAGGCGGTGCAGACCTCCTGCATCGGCGGTTTCTTTTGAAAGAGATGCCCATCCAGAAACCCCCCTTCAACTGAGTTTGGTCTGCTGATGTGGCACTGACCGCAACTGGCATGACACTCAGAACAATGGGTGTTCATTGCGCATCCTAATTTGTTACGGATTACAGTATTACTGCTCGCCCTTTTATCAATTATTAATTTATACGGTCTCAGGCTGACATGAAGACTCTTTTGGTAATTCTCATTAATCTCATCATGGCAGTCTCCACATGCGGTGGTGGCATCAGGATAGGTAGGATCTTTCACGACACCCTTATGGGCTGTCTTCCAATTGGGGTCCTCAGGGTTACCCCCGTGGCATTCATGACATGCAATCTCTCCATGGTTTTCATCATCAACAATGTCACTGTCGACAAAAATCTTTTCGTGCGGAGCCAACGGCTCCACCGCACCGCCTCACCCTTCACCACTTGTCTCAGCAGACTTAACAGCTGGTCTCAATTTAGCAATCTCTCTGGTTGCTTCGATCAATTTTTTTGCACTTGTATGGCATTGAAAACACTGAGTATCCTCATACGCCTGGCACACAAAAGTATTGCTTAGAATAAGAGCCATACAAAAGGCAACGGCCAAGCCAATCACTCTGAAATATCTCATACGTAAAACCCCCTCCTTCATATTTAAAAACGTAAAAACTTATAATGATATTTTGCAAGATCTTTAATCAGCAGACCCAATATCAGATTTATAAAAAGATGTCAAAGTAATTTTCTCAAAAAAAAGGCGTGTGTTCAATAAGCTTTATGCTAGTAGTAAACTGATACTACTATGAGAGAAAAACCATTATGTAGTGGGGGAGAGGTTGTATTTCTTCATTTTTCTCCACAAGGTACTTTTATCAATATGAAGCAGTTTGGCAGTCTCTTTCATATCCCATTGGCACTGATCCAGAAACTCAAGGATAGTTTTTCTTTCAATAACAGCTAAAGGTTTTAAACTATGGGATAATGCCATCGATCCAGATAATAAAGAATCAGTTGAATGCTCCTCAATTAAAACTTGAGGAAGATCATAGTGATGAATGGTAGTATTCTCACAAAGGGCAACAGCATTCTCAAGGATGTTTTTTAACTCCCTGACATTTCCTGGGTAATTGTAATTAAGAAACAATTGGAGAGCTACCTTCGAAACATTCATGACATTCTTACCCATATCATGGGTAAGATCCTGCAATATCATTTCAATGAGCAAAGGGATGTCTGGCTTCCGCTCTCTCAATGGAGGAAGTGTGATTTCCATAGTGTTGAGCCGATAGTAGAGATCATTTCGAAATAGCTTTCTTTCTATCATCCTCCTAATGTCTTGGTTTGTGGAGGAGAGCACCCTTACATCAACCCTTACAGGTTTAGTAGAACCCAAAGGAAAAAACTCCTTATCATCTAATACCTGGAGAATCTTACTTTGAAGGAGGATAGGAAGATCACCTATTTCATCTAAAAATATCGTTCCCCTTTGAGCAAGTTGAAACATACCTGGTTTGTTTCTCTTGGCATCGGTAAAGGCACCTTTATTATATCCAAAAAGCTCTGATTCCAGAAGATGTTCCGGGAGTGCAGCACAATTTACCTTTATGTAAGGACCTTTCGATCGAGGAGAAAGATTATGAATCGTTCTTGCAAGAAGATCCTTCCCTGTTCCGGTTTCTCCGAGGATTAATACATTGCATAGACTTTCTGCAATAGAAGGGATCATCTCAAAAATTTTCGTGATCTTTTCATCCCTTCCTACCATATCATCAAGGGTATAGGATGCCTTTAGCTTCTTTTCTAAAGAGATCTCAAGTGATCTATCCCTAAACGAGCCAAGTCCTCCGATTATATTTCCTTTTTCATCTGTTAAAACAGATCCTGTAATATTAATGGACACCTTACAGTCAGCCTTGTTTAATATGGTAACATCACCTTGAGAATACTCCTTTCCTGACTCAATAGCCTTCTTTATGTAACATCCATCTGGGCAGAGCTCTCCCCGAAATACATCATGACATAAATGGCCTATAACATCGACTGCTTTGAGACCTGTAATCTCTTCGGCCTTCTTATTAAAAAAGGTGATTTTCCACTCTCGATCTACAGTAAAAATGCCCAGGGAAATACTATTCAAGATATTTTGATGTGGTGCAAGGCGTTTCTCGTTCATATCTCCGTATAACCCTCCTCCATTCCACAGGAAAAAATGATAAAATCTCTGTACTTACTAAAAACCTGTTTAATGCCCTTATACAAAATGAAAGTACGTAATCTCATGAAAAAGTATTGATTCATATTCTAAAAATTAAATCATAGTATTGTATATCAATTAATACCTATCAGGTCAACTGTTAGAAAATGGTAGGAGAAAAAGTCGACCTGCATAAAAAAGGGGGAAATTGTCGCAAGTGAGAATAAAATGGTATATTTCTTGATCCTCAAGAATAGCTCTTAAAGAGCTCTCGTGAGATAATCATCTTCTGCATACTTGAGGTTCCTTCCAGATACTCCATTCCCCTTGCATCAGCACTAAGCATGCTAATGATATTGTTTTTAAAGTAGCCCCTGCCACCCATGATCATGAGACCCAATTGGGCTACAGAAGTCACCATCTGGGTAGCAAAAAGTTTTGCTTGGGACGAAGCGCTCCTGTAATATGGGTTATTAACCTGTTTCAATGCGTGGAAGCATAATCCCCGTGCAGCGTTAATATGGGTATGCATATCAGATATCTTAAAGCTGATATCCTGGCTACTGGTAAGAGGGTGATCGAACTGGATCCTTTTTCGAGAATATTTAAATACTTCATCAAGTATCCGGCACCCCAGACCGCACGATACCCCTGCAAGCAATATCCTGCCTTTATCAATTGCATCAAGTGCCAACAACAGACCCCTGCCTTCATTTCCAACCAAATTATCTTTTGGTACAAGGCAGTTTTCATAGATGAGCTTGCCTGTAGGAAGGATATTCAACCCATCTTTTTCAGGTAAAACCTCCAACCGGAATCCCTCTAATTCATCCTCGACCACGAACACGCTTAGGGATCTGCCACCCTTCTTTCCTCGTGTATTAACAAGAATTGTATAAATGCGTGCAAGGCCTGCATTAGATACAAAGGTCTTTTCACCATTAAAAATATAATAATCCCCCTCCCGTGCTGCAGAAAACTCAATAGCAATTGTATCAGAACCTGCCCTCTCCTCTGTCATAGCAATTGCTCCAAAATCTCCATCCCGTAATCTCGAAATAAATTTTTTCTTTTGCTCCTCATCTTTTCCAGCAAGAATAAGATCTATCGCCCGACTATGAGCCACAAAGATGATCCCAAGGCTTGGGCATGTGTATCCTAAAAGCTCCATTATGAAATAGATCGTTTCTTCACTTGTCCTATTTCCCCCAAATCTAACAGGAATAAAGCGTTTAAAGAAGCCAATCTCTTTTAAGCTTGCATAGATAGACTCCCACGGAGGTGGAAAAATAACAGTATTATCCCTAAATGTGAGGCCACGTTCATACATCTTCTGTGTATTGTTCATCACCTCAGCCTTGAGAATATCTACAAAATTATCAGTAAATACCGTATCCTCTTCTTCTTTGCTAAAAGAACGCAGTATTCTGATTAAATTATCCAATGATTGTTCTCCTGTCTAAGGTTTTGGATTATCTTAAATCATCAATTCTCGTGAATCAAGGATAATGCAAAATCAGTCCTTGATTGAGGAGAATTTATTATCGAATTTTAATAGCACGTAGAATACGATAAAAGAGGAGATAAAAAGATTGAATTATCATTTTCATTTTTGTAGCATGCCAAAGCAGAGGCGTTTACAGGTCCAGAGTTCAAGCCTTCCAGCCGGATAAAAGGCGGGTCTTCGATGAACCCTAAATTACCCGATAGATCGGGGGAAATTCATAAACTGTTACCCTAAAATGTAATACTGACATTATTTCAAACCGAGAAACTTAACATAGAAGAGGTTTAATCTATGGATAATAATCTCACTCAAAAAAGAATTGACTTTCTTGCCAAGGATTATTCTCGGGGATTTATCAAATATTGTGGGCTACAGGCCTTAAAAATAAAGAAAGGATCATTTGAATCACAGATTCTTATCGGGGAAAATCATCGAACACAGGATAATTTTATTCATGCTGGCCTTATGGCTACTATGGCTGATCATACAGCTGGATATTCAGCCTTTACAATGGTTTCTGAAGATTACCGGATACTCACTATTGAATTTAAAATCAATTTCTTAAAACCCGCCTACGGCAGTGCCTTGAAATGTCGCTCTCACGTAATTAACAAAGGGAAACATATCATAGTATCTGAATCGAAGGTATATGATGTAAGGGGCAAGAGCGAAAAGTTGGTAGCGAAAGGTATAGTTACTATGATGGCAGTGCCTGCGGAAAATATAGCAAAGGCCAAATTTTGATTTTATGTACTATTTCTTCCTAAACAAATCTTCTAAAGCCTTTTTTGCCGCTGCTTTTCTGCCAGACTCAACTTCCTTTGAACCTTTTAAGACAAAATACTCGCAAATATTAGCCTTTTCCTTGTCAACCGTCCTCTCAGCCAATACTTCTTTACACTCATTATAGGATCCTGAATCATAGAATTTGCATTGCAGACAACAATGGAGATCGCGACCGCATTGGGGACAAGTATCATTACGAGAAACCCTGCCTGCAAATTCTATTTCTTGATTGCAGAAGACACACGTTATCATATTAACCTTCCCACAATAATAGGCTACAGGCAAATTTACATACTTAAACTCTGGTGTACACCCTATTGAGCTGTCAAAAAGGTTGAGATGTATCCACCGCTATTGCTCCCTCACCTTAAACAGCTTATCTAACCTCTCCAATCTCTCCACAATTCCCATACTCCAACTCACTGTAATGAAGCATAGCAGCGCCCGAAAATCCTTGTTCCCTCAACTCTAAAGCCTTTCTTGCTACCTTGTCTCTGACATAATCCCAGAATGGATGGCTTGGCTTAATGTGACCCCCAATACTTCCTATATCAGCCTTGATTACGCTCAGAGTAGTCCTCATCATTACCCTCTTATTCTTTTAATCTCATCATGGGTTTTAATTTCTATACAATACCACACATATATCTGTAAAGAGAAATACCCTTGTCTTTTAACGAAAAATTTAATAAATAATAGTGTATTTATTAATTTTTACGGCCTTGTTGAACATCTAAAATTGGTCATGATGGAAGAGTATAAAAAAGCTGCAACTCTTGAAAATGAGATTGAATCCCAACTCTTGAATTCCATACTTAATGAACGAAATATCCCCCATCTCATCACATCTTATCATGACACAGCTTACGACGGGCTGTATCAGACTCAGAAAGGATGGGGCTACATCAGCGCACCAGAGGCTTATGTAAAAGAGATACAAGAAATTATCTCCTCTTTAAGAGAAGAATCTAATCTATCTGATACTGTATGGTAAAATCTTTATTTTTTAGCAACTGTATTCAATGAACGTCGTTTGCTAATAGTCATTTTTCACTCATAAGCGCTCCTAATAACCAGGTACGTTGTGTAGATATAGTGCCTTATTATCTCCCATTATATATGTGAATATATTACTATTTGAGAGTTATTGAAATGTTTATAGCTGTTCACGGTTGAAAAAGGTTTCCCGATGAAATCGGGATTACAGTTTGTCTGTTTATAAATTTTAAGATTGTCATCAGCCACGCCTGCCGGCAGGCAGGCCTTGAACCTGTGAACGTGGACAAATGTTTTTTATGCAAAGGAGCTATACATGGAAGAAAGAAAAATAAGGATTCTGCTTGGCAAATTCGGAGAAGGCCACAAGGAAGCCGTGCTTTCACTAGCAAGAAACTTCAGTGAAGTCGGCTTTGAGGTAATATTTACAGAATTGCAGAAACCAGATGCAATCGTACGTTCAGCGATACAGGAATCAGTAGATCATATTGGAATAACCACCCTACCTGGCACTGATATACAAGCGTTTGCTGAGATAAAAAGGCTTCTAAAAAAGGAAAATAGTGCGTATATAACAGTTACGGCAGGTGGTTTTTTGGATGAAAAGGATGTCGCTTTGATACAAGAAATGGGTGTAATGAAATTTTTTCCAAAAGGAACATCTTTCGAAGAACTGATCGAATGGTCAAAGGAAAATATCAGACACAAAAAATGATCTCCTATTGTACGTGAGCGTTAGTTGTTATGAAAAAAAACATTCAGAGTTGTGAGGAGTGTGGGAAAACAGTTGCCAGTGAAAAAATAGTTATTATTGATAATAGGCCTCTCTGTCTGACCTGTATATATGGAAAAATACAACCATTCAAAATTTATCCAATTGGGCAAGTCAGAAATGAGTTAGAAAGAGGCAAAAAAGATTTTGGCCTCAGTGGAAAAAAGAATATATCATGCATTGATCTCTTTCCATCACAGAAACGTTTTATGTATAAGTTAGAAGAGGAAAAGTTCTTAACCATTGTTTATTTCCTGCATCAAACGAAATCCGTGAAATCGGTCTTTAAAAGAGGCCTTGATGGTAAGGAAGTTGGAGTTTTTGCATCACGTACCCCATATAGACTTTCTAAGATAGGAATCCAGGATGTTACATTGCTAAAGATTGAAGGAACAACCCTGTATGTTGAAGGACTGGATGCCATTAATGGCAGCCCTGTTCTTGATATAAAAATGAAGCGTGATCCATTGAAAAACTGACAAACATTAATATATTCAAACTAACTACCCAGTTTGTCAAGTTCAAGGTTCACAGTTCAGGGGTTCAACTTGGAGCCATGAACCATTGTTCATGTCGATACTCCTCAACGGGCTCATGAAAAAACCCGCATATGACGGTTAATGGTTCAGCAAATAACCATTGAACCCCGATTTATCGGGGAACTTTGAACCCTTGTAGTTACTATTCAAATGTACCAATAACATCTCTAAGTGATTGAAAGATGAAAAGCCATATGAAGGAATGCAAGTGGTTTCCGGTATGTCCAATAAAGAAATTTTTAAGAAAGGAACATTGTCAAAAAAAGGATCGAGAAGTATTGTGTGGGAGATTGTAAAACCTGCAAAAGGTATCACATGGAAGAGAAGGGGATACTACACCCAGACTGGATGCTTCCAGATGGAACAATTGATGAAAAATTATACAACTCGTATAACAAAATGATGGGATGAAGTATGTTCGAATTGTTAAAAAAGTACTAGTATTTTGTCCCAAGAATAACTTGAATAATTAATGATCATGTGATATGCTTCTCCTAAAACGAAGGGAGAAGCTCATGGCTCGTGGAAGACCCGTTCAACCTATCAATATATCACAGGATGTCAAAATTCAACTTCAATCAATGGCGCGTTCACGATCCCTCCCCCACGGACTCGTGAGACGTGCAAAGATAATTCTCATGACAGCAGACGGATTAAATAATAAAACCATAGCCCAAAAGATTGACCTTTCAGCTGCCGTTGTTGGAATATGGCGTAAACGATTCATCCAGCAAGGGCTTATGGGCCTCTATGACGAGCAAAAACCAGGAGGTCCGCGATCAATCAGTGATGAGCAGGTTGCTCGCTTAATTCGAAAGACACTGAACAAAAAGCCCCGGGGCGGTACCCATTGGACATGTCGTTCTGTTGCCGAGGAAACACCACTTTCAAAGTCTACGGTACATCGGGTTTGGAAAGCCTTTGGGATTCAACCCCACAGACAAAAACATTTCAAACTTTCTACCGATCCTTTCTTCGTAGAGAAGGTTCGTGATATTGTAGGGCTGTATTTGAACCCACCTGATAAAGCCATTGTTCTATGCGTCGACGAAAAAAGTCAAATTCAAGCCCTCGACCGAACTCAACCTATGTTACCTCTTGGGTTGGGATATGTAGAGGGAGTCACGCACGACTACAAGCGACATGGAACAACCACCCTGTTTGCTGCCTTTGACATTACCTCTGGGCAAATACTTACTCAATGTAAATCCCGACACCGTCATCAAGAGTTCCTCAATTTCCTGCGCCATATTGATGCCAACGTACCTGAAGATTTGGACATCCATTTAGTCATCGACAACTATTCAACTCACAAGCACGCAAAGGTCAGAAGATGGTTAGCTGCACGGCCACGGTATCATGTCCATTATACACCTACATACTCTTCATGGCTTAACCAAGTAGAGATCTGGTTCAATATAATAACCCAGAAAGCAATACGTCGGGGGACATTCCGCAGTGTCAAAGATCTGATAAATAAAATTAAAATCTTTGTCGATCAATATAACAGAAATTCAAAGCCATTCATGTGGACTGCGACTGCAGATTCAATCTTGGCGAAAATCGAAAGACTTTGTAAAGGTATTGCTGGGACAGTACACTAGATTGGCTTTTTTTAAGAAAACAAGGACACTATCCATTTCAGGCTCATCTGTCCTCGATTCCTTTCTAAGAAATGCTGACTTCAAAAAGGCCTCTTACTATTTGTTGGCAGAAGCGAGCGTTTTATGGCTCCTGAATCTTTCTATCTTTTCTTTAGTATCCAGGATATCCTCTTTAATGAGCTTCTTGGTTTCCTTGGGGTTTTTTTGTGCAATGACACTAAAGATTTCTTTATGAACCTGAAAAAAGTGTCTCTCCAGAGACAGATCTAAAAAATCGAGGGCGAGTTTTACGAGGAGTTCAAATACTGATTCTAGTAGAAGCGATAATACAGGATTCCCCGATGCCTTTGCTAACAGGAGGTGAAACTTGAGATTGTTTTTTTTGAGATATAGAGGATCATCGAGATGCTGGGAGGAATCCTCGAATAACTCTTGGAGCCTTTGAATATCCTCATCCTTTGCGTGAAGGGCTGCCTCCATTGCAATATGGGGCTCGATAAGCAGCCGTACGTCAAAGAGATGATTTATAGTGACTCTCCCTGAGGTAATCAAGTTATTGATCGAATTTGTTATGGGTTTGTGATAGACATCGGCCACGAAGATACCACCTGTGGGCCCCTTTTTTATTGTGACCAGACCAGATACCTCAAGGATTCGAAGGGCTTCTCTGATCACCGACCGGCTTACCTGAAATTCATGCGCGAGGTCCTTTTCTGAGGGAAAACTGGTGCCAATTTCGAGATTATCTCCGAGGATTTTGCCCTGGATCAAATCAGCGACCTGCTCGGAGTACCGTTTCTTATCCAGAGGCCGAAAGACCGCTTCAGAGAAAAGGGTAGTTTTCTTATCTCTGTGTGCCATTATGTGCCGTGTAGATTCTAAAAATAGTTATCTTACAGGGACTAACCAAGATCATTATGATAGCCTGTAATACACGGGTATGTTTTATTCACGGAACAAATGAGGGTAAAAATAAAATAACTCTGACTTATTAAATAGTATACTTAATTAAACAAATTTTCAATGTCAAGTTTTTTCATGATTCACCATAAGCCCTCGCCTGCAATCTGAATCCTTTATGTTTTTTTAATTTTGTGGATCTTTCGAGGAACAGCCACCCAGATAAAAAGGCAGGATAATATAAATACGATTATTGCAAGGACAAAGGACCATTGGTAGCTCATGGTCTTGTCAAAAATGTATTCCCCAACCCAGGCACCAAAGGCTCCCCCAATCCCTATAGCCCCTTCCACAAATCCATAGATGAGACAAAACGCCTTACCTTTTAAAAAGGTCTGCGGCCACGGACATAAACATAGGTGCTGTTACCCCCCAGCCTATTCTAAAAAAAAGGAGGCTGCCTGTATCATGTTTCGGGTCTTTATCATGGATTGTATAATAACCTGTTCTACACGTTTCACATGTCAAGCCCTTCTTTTGGGGAGATGAAGAGTTTGGTGGATCAGAGCCGAGCGTAATTGCAATGTTTTTCTATGGATTTCACATTGACACAATCATACCTTTTTTCTATAGTGCCGTCAGTCAGAATTAAATAGGTATGAGCCATCATTTTATCTAGCGCAAGATGGCGAGAAGGCTTTCAAACTACAAAAGGAGGACTTCTGAGATGTTAAACAATCCGAGTAGTTATTGGAATCTTATCCTTGAGACCCTACCACAGGAGAAGCTCCAGGCTCTGCAGTTGAAGAAGTTCAAAAGGATAGTAGAGTGGGCATACAATAATTCCCCTTTTTATCAAAGGCTCTATCAGGAGGTAGGACTGGAGCCAGGAGACATAAAGGCCTTTGAAGATATCCAAAAGGTCCCCAAGATCGAAAAGGGAATGATGAGAGAAGTTCAGCAGCGTGACCCTTTTCCTTACGGGGATATGATGACTGTTCCACTTGAGCGAGTGACTGCTTTCAGACAGACAAGTGGCACTACCGGCACCCCGGTTTATCAAGCTGATACCTGGCAGGACTGGGAATGGTGGTCAGAGTCATGGTGTTATATCCTCTATGCCCAGGGTTACAGAGATACAGACAGAGTTTTCATCCCTTTTGGCTACAATATCTTTGTGGCCTTCTGGGCAGGGCACTATGGAGCAGAAAAACTTGGCTGTGAAGTGGTTCCAGGGGGCGTGTTGGACACCCAGGCCAGAATTCTCAAGATGCAGGAACTTAAGTGTAATGCATTTATGGCCACCCCTACCTATGTCCTGGGAATGGCGGATACTGCGATAAACAAACTTGGTATTGATCCAGCCAAGGATCTTAACATTCAAAAAATCACCTGCGCTGGTGAACCAGGAGCAAGTATTCCTACTACTAAAAAGAGGATGGAAGATGCATGGGGAGCCAAGGTTTATGACCATATCGGGGCTACTGAGATTGGTGCATGGAGCTATGAGTGTACTGAGCAACCAGGTGGATTACATGTCAATGAAGGCTTCTTCTTGGTGGAGATCGAGGATATTGAGACAGGGGAGATTATTACCGAGCCTGGTAAGGAGGGCAAGATGATTATTACCGCCCTGGACCGGATGGCTAAACCATGCATCAGGTTCGACTCAAAGGACGTGATCCGTTGGGCCGATCATCAATGCGATTGTGGTAGGACCTTTCGTCTCATTGATGGGGGTGTGGTAGGGCGCGCTGATGATATTACCAAGGTGAAGGGAGTTCTTTTGG
>Ga0307442_1000555_pt1 | contig 18263 bp, 18 predicted proteins | sample SalMarWE160430MG_FD_202143 | JGI IMG/M metagenome (GOLD analysis project Ga0307442, IMG submission 202143) | Salt marsh sediment microbial communities from the Plum Island Ecosystem LTER, Massachusetts, United States - WE1604-30 | ecosystem: Environmental > Aquatic > Marine > Intertidal zone >...
GATCTCGCCAATGCGCGCGAGTTCGGCGTCGGTCATGGAGCGGTCGACCGCCGACATGGTGACCATGACATAGATGAGCGCGGCATGATGGTTCAGCGGCTCAGTCATGGCGTTGGCGTCCTCCGGTTTCGTGAGTTGAGGCGGCGCGACCCTAGTTAATTGCGGGCAGCCCGGCAAGCCCACAAGATCGGGCCAGCTAGCGCGCCGGCGGAAGCTCGATTTTCTTGCCGCGAACGGAAAGGGCGATCTTGGGGGAGGCGTCTGCCGCCAACGCATCCGGTTTTTGCGCCTCCGCTGTCATCGGCAGGAAGCCAAGCTCTCCCTCCAGCTCCATGGTCTCCGTCGCCGGGACATACCGGCCGGACAAATCAATTCGCGCGATCTGCGGCTTGTCGCCATCCGGTCCGGGGAACGTGAAGTCGATCGTCGTCAGGGTCATGCGAACGGTGCCGTCATCGGCTACGCCGTCGCAGCGCCAGGTTCCAGCACTGTCACCGAACGCGCGGCGATCCAATCTGGCTCCCGCCTCATCGGAATCGAAGCGCAACGCATGACCGCCATTGGTCAGCGCAAGCACGCTCCTGCTTGTCGACGTCTTTCCATCTTTGGTGAGGTCGTTCGTCGTGAGGAACGTTCCGACCGCCTGGCTGCACGGACCGCTAATCTCTTGTGACAGCGCAGTGTCGTACGGCGTGAAGGCCATCGCCCCTGCGGCCATGCAAAACCACACCCCTTGCGGGGTAAGCGCGCCTCGACTGATTTTCCTGAAGAAGGCAATCATTAGCCTCGCCCTTTCTTTGACCGCTCAAAATCGAAACTATCGTATCGCCGGAATCGTAGAAACCTCTTTGCCAAGCGCCTTGCTCAGGCGCTAAAGGAGAGAACCGGAAACGATCTCCAAAGCCCCATGTCCCGCTCTGCCACAATCGAAGCCATGCCTGCGCCGCAGGCCTTTCAGGACAGCAAGGCTTGGCCGTTCGAGGAGGCGCGCAAAGTCTCAAGCCGGCTCGAACGCGGAACCGGGCAGGGGGGCCCCGTCATCTTCGAGACCGGTTACGGGCCGTCGGGCCTGCCGCATATCGGCACGTTCGCCGAGGTGGCCCGCACCACCATGGTGCGCCATGCGCTGCGTGCGCTCACCGGGGACAAAGTGCCGACCCGCCTGATCTGTTTCTCAGACGATATGGACGGTCTCAGGAAGGTGCCCGACAACATCCCCAATCAGGAGATGGTGGCGGAGCATCTCGGCAAGCCGTTGACGCAAGTGCCGGACCCGTTCGGCGAGCATGAGAGCTTCGGTCATCACAACAATGCCCGGCTCAAAGCTTTTCTCGACCGGTTCGGTTTCGACTACGAGTTCCTCTCGGCCACCGAGTGCTACAGAAGCGGCCGCTTCGATCAGACCTTGCGCAAAGTGCTTGAGCATTACGATGAGATCAGGGACGTCATCTTGCCGACGCTCGGTCCCGAGCGCCGCGCCACCTACAGCCCGTTCCTGCCGATCTCGCCCACGACCGGCGAGGTGCTGCAAGTGCCGATCGTCGATCGCGACGTTGCCGCAGGCGCTGTTCTTTTCACCGATCCGGCGACCGGCAAACTCACCCAAGTCCCGGTGACGGGCGGCAGGTGCAAACTGCAATGGAAGGCCGATTGGGCTATGCGCTGGGTCTCGCTCGGCGTCGATTACGAGATGGCGGGGAAGGATTTGATCGACTCGGTCAGGCTCTCGGGCCGGATCTGCCGCATCCTCGGGGCTGAGCCTCCCGAAAACTTTATCTATGAGCTGTTTCTCGACGAGAAGGGCGAGAAGATTTCAAAATCGCGCGGCAACGGGCTCACCATCGAGGAATGGCTGACCTATGCGAATCCGGAGAGTCTCTCTCTTTATATGTATCAAAGCCCGCGCAAGGCGAAGCGCCTCTATTTCGACGTGATCCCGCGCGCGGTCGATGAATATGTCGGCCATCTCGCCGCCTACAGCAAAGAGGAGGAGGCGGCGAAGCTGGTGAATCCGGTCTGGCATATTCATCAGGGCGCGCCGCCCGAGGCCGAGCTTCCGATCAGCTTCGCGCTGCTGCTCAATCTTGCCTCAGCCTCCAACTCCGAGGATCGCGAAGTGCTATGGGGCTTCATCAGACGCTATGCACCGGACGCGGTGCCGGAAGAGCATCCTCTGTTGGATCAGCTCGTGACCTACGCTATCCGCTACTTCCACGATTTCGTGAAGCCGGCCAAGCGCTACCGCGCGCCGACCGAGAAGGAACGTGCAGCCCTTTCCGATCTCGATGCGCGTCTTGCCAAGATGAAGCAAGGCATCGCGGCCGAAGAGATCCAGTCCGAAATCTATGCGGTCGGCAAGGAGCACGGGTTTGAGCCGCTGCGTAACTGGTTTGCGACTCTTTACGAAGTGCTGCTCGGCCAAACGCAAGGACCGCGGTTCGGCTCGTTTGTCGAGCTCTACGGCATTGCTGAAACGCGCGACCTCATCGCCAAGGCGCTCAAAGGTGAACTTGCGGCCTAAGCATTCAGTGATCGAGGTCGTCGAGAATGACGCGCATCTCAAGCGCGCGGCGCCCGGTTTCCACCCTCATGCAATCGCCGGTCACGACCGAGGCGATCGTGCCGCCTTCATAGCGTTTCTGCCAGTAACCGCATTTGGCGTCGCGGAATGAGATCCAGGCGCGTTGTGCGTCCTTGAGCGCGACTTGCGCCGCAATATCGTCAGCGAGGCGCGTCATGGCCTCGCCATACCATTGGTTCAGATAGCCGTCCCAGATCTTCTGTTCCCGCATGTGGCAGGCAACGATACTGACGGTGTTGGCGCCGGGCGCCTCGGCGCAAGCATCGCCAATGATGCCGATGCAGGCCGCCATCTGCTTCAGTTCCGGCGCGCCGGCTGTTTTCTCGAGGCAGTCGGCGATGGCCTTGCGCTCGGAAGCCGCCGGCTCGAATTCGGGTTCGGCCAGCGCGCCGGTAGAGGCGGGGAGGAGAAGGGCCAAAGTCAGGACGACCCGGATCATGCTGTCTTTAAACCTCCTCGCCCGAGCGGAGCGCTTGCTGGCCCGGGATCTCATGGGCTTATTGCCCCAGGCTTTCCACCGCAAGCGAGCGCCATTTCTTGTTGGAATCATAAGAGGCGGCTACTGTCCCGGTCCGGAAAACATGGCTGATTCCCCTTACAAGGTCATGACCAAGGCCGCCAGGGCTGAGCGCATCGAAGGGATTGCGGCGTGAACCCGTTGTTCGGGCTCGGCCAGGCAGTTCTGCTCGCGCTCGACCCTGAACGGGCGCACGATCTTGCCGTCAGGAGTCTTGAGCTTGGGCTCTATCCGCGCGCGGCCGGTTCTGACGACAAGCGCCTTGGCCAGCGCCTGTTCGGTCTCGATTTCCCTAATCCGGTTGGCATGGCGGCGGGGTTCGACAAGAACGCGCGCGTCGCGCGCGAATTGCTTGGCATGGGGTTTGGTTTTGTAGAGGTCGGCTCGCTGACCCCGCAGGCACAGGGCGGCAATGCCGGCCCCCGCATCTTCCGGTCGGCCAGGGACCGCGCCATCATCAACCGGCTCGGGTTCAACAATGAAGGACAGGACGCGGCGCTTTCGCGGCTGAAGGGCCGCGGCAATGGTATAGTCGGTGTCAATCTCGGCGCAGGACGCGACAGTTCCGATCGGATCGGCGACTACGCGGCGGGGATCGCGCGCATGGCGGAGGTTGCGAGCTATTTTACCATCAATATTTCATCGCCGAACACGCCGGGCTTGCGCGATCTTCAGGCGCCGGAGGCGCTGGCGACGTTGCTTCAGCGCTTGCAGGAGGCGCGCGCGGCCGCAGCCCGGAAGCCTCCATTGTTGGTCAAGCTTGCCCCCGACGTCGCCGATGAGGACTTGCCGGAGATCGCCCGCGTGATCCTGTCTGGCGGCGCCGACGGCATTATCGTGTCCAACAGCACGTTGTCGCGCGCCGGGCTTCGCGACGCCGCTTTCGCCACTGAGCAGGGCGGAATGTCGGGACGTCCGCTTTTCCCCCGCGCCACGCGCATGCTGGCCCGGGTCTACCGGCTGACGGAAGGGAAGCTTCCTCTGATCGGTCTCGGCGGCATCGATTCGGGCGAGAGTGCGCTTAACAAGATCGAGGCCGGCGCCTCGCTGATCCAGCTCTATACCGGGCTCGTGTTCGAAGGGCCTTCGCTGATCGGCCGCATCAAACAGGCTCTGCTGGCGGCGATGGCCAAGGATGGCTACGATGAGTTGACGCCGCTGATCGGCCGCCGGGCGCAAGACTGGTCGGAACGGGAGCTTGCACCATGACAGTCACGATCTATCACAATCCGCGCTGCTCCAAATCGCGCGCCACGCTCGCACTCATCGAAGAGCGCGGCGCCAAGCCGAACGTGATCGAGTATCTGAAGACACCGCCTTCGGCCGCCGAGCTGAAAGCCGTGTTGCGCAAGCTCAAGCTCAAGCCTCACGATCTCTTGCGGACCGGCGAGCCCCGCTATGCCGAACTCGGACTCCAGACCCGCAAGCTCGCCGACGATGAGCTGATCGCGTTGATGGTGGAAAACCCGAGCCTGATCGAGCGGCCGATCGTGGTCGCGGGCGGCAAGGCCGCGATCGGCAGGCCTCCCGAAAACGTGCTGGCAATCCTGTGAGCGCTTAAGCGTCGCTGCGCGAGGCCGGGTCAGCCATTTCGGTGCCGGTGCGCCCGGCAAATTTGACCAGCCGCACGATCAGCCAGATGGGGAAGACGATCACCGCGCCGAGCAGGAAGTAGCGGACGGCCTTCTCGATCGCTTCGAAGCCCAGATTATAGATGCGCTCGACAAGCCGCTTGATGCTCTCGATGATCTCGTATGGGCTGAACCCAAGCGCCGCAAGCACGACGCCCACGATCAGGGACAGGATCACCAATCTGAGTAGAACGAGGGCCGGATTGCCGCCAAAAAACCGTTCCATCTGCCGCGTTCCTTCCGCTTGCAATCGCGCCCCAAGGGCGCCTGGAGACCGTCGCGAGCGCCGAATCGAACTATGCCAGACTTGGTGCGAAGGGAAGCAAAGATCAAGGCTGCGCCAATGAGCACGCGCCAACGCTCGGTTGCCGAGGCTCCGGCTCACATGCTGCCTGAGCCTTTCGCCTCTTGGTTCTGTTCGCGAGGCTGGCAGCCGCACGCCCATCAGCTCGCATTGCTCGAACAGGCCGGTGAGGGGCGCGATACGCTGCTGATCGCCCCCACAGGCGGCGGCAAGACGCTGGCCGGGTTCCTGCCGAGCCTTACGGACCTCGCCCGCCGTCCGGTGAACCGTAAGCCTGAAGCGACGATCCACACGCTCTATGTCTCGCCGCTCAAGGCGCTCGCGGTCGATATCGCGCGAAACCTCGCCACGCCCGTGGCCGAGATGGCTCTGCCGCTCAGGCTCGAAACCCGCACCGGCGACACGCCGCAGGCGCGGCGCGCCCGCCAGCGCGTGCTCCCGCCCGACATCCTGCTCACCACGCCCGAGCAGATCGCGCTGATGCTCTCACATAAGAGCGCGGACACGCTGTTCGGCGGTCTCAAATTCGTCATCCTCGACGAATTGCACGCGCTCACCACGAGCAAACGCGGCGATCTGTTGGCGCTCGATTTAGCCCGGCTCAGGACGCTTGCACCCGAACTCACCGCGATCGGCCTTTCCGCCACGGTCGCGCGGCCGCACGAGCTTGCCGCATATCTGGTGCCGCATCGGGGAACGAGCGTGACGCGGCTTGCCGAGATCGTCACGGCAGGCGAGGGGGCACGCGCCGATATCTCCATTTTGAAATCGCATGCGGAGTTGCCTTGGGCCGGGCACTCGGCGCGCTACGCGCTGCCCGAGATCACCCGCGCGATCAAGGCCCACCGCATGTCGCTCGTCTTCGTCAATACGCGATCGCAAGCCGAGATGCTGTTCCACGAGCTATGGCGCTACAACGACGAAAATCTGCCGATCGCGCTTCATCACGGCTCGCTCGATGTCGGCCAACGCCGCAAAGTGGAGGCGGCCATGGTTCAGGGCAGGCTCCGCGCCGTGGTCTGTACCTCGACGCTCGATCTCGGCATCGACTGGGGCGAGGTCGATCTTGTCATCAATGTCGGCGCGCCTAAAGGCGCGAGCCGGCTTGCGCAGCGGATCGGCCGGGCCAATCACCGGCTCGACGAGCCGAGCAAGGCGCTGCTCGTGCCCGCCAACCGGTTCGAGGTGGTCGAGTGCCAGGCGGCGCTCGATGCGGCAGCCGAAGGCGCCCAAGATACGCCAGCCTCGCGGCCAGGCGCGCTCGACGTGCTCGCCCAGCACGTGCTCGGCACGGCCTGCGCCGGCCCGTTCGACGCCGATCGTCTCTATCGCGAGGTGACGAGTGCGGCGCCCTATCAGGGGCTCAGGCGCGAGGGCTTCGACCAAGTCGTGCAATTCGTGGCCACCGGCGGCTATGCGCTCGCCAATTACGATCGCTACGCCAAGCTGAAGAGAACGAAAGAGGGGCTCTGGCGCCTCGCTCATCCCCGTATCGCCCAGACCTACCGGCTTAATGTCGGCACCATTGTCGAGGCGCCGATGCTGCGTGTGCGGCTGGCGCGGGCTAGAGGTGGCGCACTCAGGCCGTCAAGCATGCTCGCTGCCGGCCGCGCGCTCGGCGAGGTCGAGGAGTATTTCATCGAGCAGCTGATCCCGGGCGACAGCTTTGTGTTCGCGGGCGAGGTGCTGCGTTTCGAGGGATTGCGCGAAAATGACGCCATCGTCACCCGCGCGCACGCGACGGAGCCAAAAGTCCCATCCTATGAGGGCGGAAAGTTCCCGCTCTCGACCTATCTCGCGGAGCGTGTGCGGACGCTTTTGGCTGATGCGAGCGATCGGCAGCGCCTGCCCGAACACGTCTCAGATTGGCTCAACCTGCAAGCCGCCTTCTCTTCCCTGCCCAGTGCCGATGAGATTCTGGTCGAGACCTTTCCGCGCGGAAACCGGCACTATCTCGTCTGCTACCCGTTCGAAGGCAGGCTTGCGCATCAAAGCCTTGGCATGCTGCTGACGCGGCGCCTGGAACGAGCGCGCGCCGCGCCGCTCGGTTTCGTCGCCAACGAATATGCGCTCGCCGTTTGGGGCCTCAACGACATGGGAGACATGATCGGAAGCGGACGGCTCGAACTTGCGCAACTGTTCGACCAAGACATGCTCGGCGACGATCTCGACGCATGGCTTGCCGAATCCAATCTGATGAAGCGCTCGTTCAGAGTCTGCGCCATCATCTCAGGGCTGATCGAACGCCGCCATCCCGGACAGGAAAAGACCGGGCGGCAAATGACGGTGTCGTCGGACCTGATCTACGATGTGTTGCGTCAGCACGAGCCCGGCCACATTCTGCTCAAGGCGGCCTTCGCCGACGCCGCGACCGGCTTGATCGATGTGTTCCGCCTCGGCGATTTCTTGCGGCGAATCAAGGGACGAATCAGGCATATTGGACTCCCGCATGTTTCACCGCTCGCCGTGCCGGTGATGCTTGAGATCGGACGTCAGAGCATTCCCGGCGAAGCGAGCGAAGTCTTGTTGCGGGAGACGGTCGAGGAACTTGTTGCTGAGGCCTTAAGCGGACATGCTGCGCGCCAAACATGACCTCATGCCTGAGACGGCGCCGACGCTGCGCTCGCATCTCACTGTCGCCGGTCAGGCGATGAGGCCGCTGCCTGCGGGCGCGCTCTATTGGGAAGACGAGCGCACGCTTCTGGTGGCGGACCTGCATCTCGAGAAGGGCGCGGCTTTCGCCGCGCTCGGCATCCTGCTTCCCCCTTACGATACGCGCGCGACGCTCGACCGCCTGACCAAGGTTATCGACACGGTTCAGCCCGCCCGCGTGGTGGCGCTGGGCGACAGCTTTCATCGCAGCGAGTCCGCCGCGCATCTTGCGGCCAACGATCTCGACACGCTGCTTGCACTGCAGCGGGGACGCGAATGGTATTGGATCTGCGGCAATCACGATCCGCATCTCCCTGCGAGTATTGGCGGCACCGTCTGCGCCACGCTCACGATCTGCGGGGTCACGCTCCGTCATGAACCTTCGCCGGCGCCCTCGGTCCGGGAGATCGCGGGCCATCTCCACCCGGTGGCGCGGATTGCGCGGCGGGGCGCGGTGATCCGCCGCCGCTGTTTCGCGACGGACGGTAGCCGCCTGGTGATGCCCGCCTTCGGCGCCTATGCCGGAGGGCTCAATGTGCGTGACGAGGCGTTCGCGCCCCTGTTTTCCCGCCAGCAGCTCGAGGCCTGGATGATGGGGCGCGCCAATGTCTATCCCGTGCTCGGCAGCCTGCTCCTGCCGGACTAGGCCTATTCGCGGCGGAAGACATACCAGCCGGTAAGCCCGGCAAGCACGGCAATCACGACCGCGAACACCCCATAGAGGAACGGGTAGGCGAAGGCGAACCGGTAGACGAGCCCCTCGAAACCGACCTTGGTCACTTCGAGTGTGCTCTGATTCACGGTGATGATCTTGCCGTCCCGGAACAGGTAGATATCGCTGGTATAGCGGCCGATCGGGACCTTCACGGGCAACGCGACAGTCGTCTTGAACAGGCTCCTGCCGACGAAGGAAACGGCATCGTCATGTTCCTGGAACAGCTGCTGTTTCACCTTCAGGCGGATCAGGGCGGTGCGGAACGTTTCCTCGTCGGGACTGCCGGCGGCAGGCCGGCCGAAATCGAGATTGGTGAAACCGATGCCGAGCTTCTTGAGGGTTTCGTCCGAGGCGATCGCCCGGAATGGTCGCGTCGATGACACGGCATAGAATCCCGGAACGGAGGGGTACACCCTGCCGGGCCCGTTCACCCAAATCCCCGCCACGCGTTCCTTCCGTCTCATAACGAGAGGTTCTGCCGGTGAGCGAATGACGACGATCACATCGTACTTTCCGGTGTCGGGCGTTCCGGCTTGACTGAAGTCGACGCTTCCGTAGATCAGGATTTCGATGCCGGTGAAGTTCGACTGAATGGCGATCTCGCGCGTCGAAATTTCCGACTGGACCTCTTCGCGCGGAACCGGCTCTGTTACTTGCACTTGGTCCTGTGCAGCCGCCGGAGCTAAGGACCCCGCGAGGACGACGATGAGCGCAGCACAGTTTATTGCTGTCTTCATCTCATGCCCCTTCGCCGACGGGCGCAATGCTGAAAAGCTCTGACGGCGGTAATACCAGGCCGAAAGCGAGTCGAATGGCGACAGCAAGCACCATGAGCGCGAGCAGGGCGCGCAACTGCTCGCCTTTCAGTTTCTGTCCCGCCCTGACCCCGTACTGCCCGCCGATGACACCGCCCGCCGCGAGGATGAACGCAAGCACGACATCGAGGGTCTGCGACAAAGTGGCGTGAAGCACCGTCACCAGCGCGGTCACGAACACGATTTGGAAAAGCGACGTGCCGATCACGACGTTGGTGGGCATGCGCAGCAGATAGATCATCGCCGGCACCATGAGAAAGCCGCCGCCTACACCGAGAAAGGCAGTCAGCAAGCCGGTGATGGCGCCGATCAGGAGAGCGGGAACGGCGCTGATATAGAGGTGCGAGCGGGTAAAGCGGAGCTTGAGGGGGAGCCGGTGGATCCAGCTATGCTGCCCGGATCGCCGTGCCGGCGCGGGCTTGCCCTTGCGCGCACGCCTGATGGCGCGGACGCTTTCATTCAGCATCAGCGCGCCGACCACGCCGAGCAGGCCCACATAGGTCAGAGAGACGATGAGCCCGGCCTGTCCCGCCTCGCGCAAGAACTTGAGCAGGAGAACGCCGCCAAGGGCACCGGCCACGCCGCCCGCGATCAGCACGGCGCCCATCCGGAGATCGACCGTGCCGCGCCGCCATTGGGCGAGCGCACCCGAGGCCGAAGTGGCAACGATCTGGTTGGCGCCGGTCGCGACCGCGATCGAGGCAGGGATGCCGGAAACGATCAGAAAGGGCGTGAGCAGGAACCCGCCGCCGACGCCGAACATGCCGGAGAGAAAGCCGACCGCCGCGCCGAGCCCCAGCATGACCACGAGGTTCACTGAGATTTCGGCAATGGGCAGATAGACCTGAAACATCTCGTGGAAGGCGAGCCGGCAGGCTGAATGAGAAACCAAAACCAGAAAGACCAGAATTCGGCCGCTCTGACCACCCCCCTTCCGGTCACGGGCTGCGGGTTTGGCCCGTCGGGCGGGCGTCGGTTGCGCTTGCCCCGCTCTGGTCTGGCCTTTCGGCGGTCATGGCCGCTATTGTTGTCTCGACCAGCGAAAGGGACCACATGGCCAAGAAGCAGGAGACCTCTGAGGACATACCGCCGGCCCCCGAAGGGCTGACCCGTGCGGAGACGCGGGCGGTGAAGGAGCGCCTGCGGCTCCGGGCGGCGGTTGTCTATGAAATCATTCGCCTCGAGGGGGAATCGGAGCTTGCCCGCAAGTTCAGCGCGCTGTGGTGGTCGGCGCTTGCGGCCGGCCTGTCCATCGGCTTTTCGGTGCTGTCCCAGGGCATGCTTGCGGCACTCCTTAAGGACATACCGGGTGCCCACGTGATCGCCGATTTGGGCTACACGGTGGGCTTCCTGATCGTGATTTTGGCCCATCAACAGCTCTTCACCGAAAACACCTTGACCGCCGTTCTGCCCATCATGGCGCGCAAGGACTGGAACGCGATTTGGTATGTGCTGCGGCTGTGGGGAATCGTCCTCGTCGGCAACGTGGTGGGTTGCTTCTTATTTGCCGCCTTCCTGGTCTATTCGGGTGCGCTAAGTCCCGAGTTCGCCGCAGGCATCCGGGAGATCGGCGAGGAGCTCATGGCGAATACGCCCTCGGAAATGCTGGTCAAGGGAGTGATCGCGGGCTGGCTCATCGCGGCGCTGGTTTGGATGCTGCCGTCTTCGGAGGGAAGCGAATTCTTCGTCATCACCCTCATCACTTACATCATAGCGCTTGGCGACTTTACCCACATCATCGCCGGGTCGGTGGAGGCCGCCTACATGTGGCTCCAAGGCCATGTGACTTTCTCTCAGATGGCGAGCGGGTTCTTTTTGCCGACGCTGATTGGCAATGTCGCCGGTGGAACGCTGCTGTTCGCGGTGGTGAGCTACGCCCAAGTCCGGTCGGAACTGGATGTGTAGAATAGGCAGGCGGGTTTTAGCGCTTGGCAGCCGTCTCTTGCCCCGCTTCCGCCCCTTTCTGCCATCAGGTAAAAGGCCGCAAGCAGGCTCGTAAGGGCCTTTGGTTAAGAGGAATTGCGCACATGAAGATCAGGCCCATGGCCGCTCCTTTGGCAGTTTTTGCCTTCATGCTTTTGGTTTTTCCGGCCATGGCCGGGACGGTCACCGAGCGTATGAAGCGAGACTGCCGGAACGACTACCATCGCTACTGCAAGGGTCTCGAACTCGGCAGCGAGAAGCTTCGCGCCTGCATGTCCCGTTCGATTCGCGGGGTTTCGACCAGATGCATCTACGCGCTCGTCGATGGTAAACAGATGACAAATGCACAGGCCACCCGGGTCCTGAACAAGAGAAAGAAAAAGTAGATGGAGATCGTCATGCGATCCAATCGACTGTCAGGCCTCACGCGCTGGTCAGCGGGAGTTCGAGACATGAAGCGCGCCGCATTCGCCGTCGTCGCGCTATTGGCATTGCTCGGCGCGGCTGGTGCCGCGAACGCCGAAGGCAATCCCTTCGAGAAACTGAGTGGCGATTGGACAGGCGAGGGTCGAGTGAGGACCAGCGACGGTTCGTTCAAGAACGTGACCTGCAAAGCCAACTACAAGAATGCGGGCAACAATCTGAACCTGAACTTAGGCTGCACAGGCGACGATTATGAGATCGAAGCCAAGTTGAAGCTGGCCGACAAGGATGGCCGAGTCAAAGGGACTTGGAACGAGGTCATCTATGATGCGTCCGGCAGTGTCACCGGCAGGGCGCATGAAGACGTCATTCGTGCCGTCATCAGGGGCGATAAATTCTCCGGCCGTATGAGCATCAAGATGACCGATGCAGGCCACTCGATCAACATCCTCCAGCTCAACGAGGACACGGGCGTCTATCGTCTGGCCACGAGCCTCGTCTTCGGGCGCAAGTGATCGAAGCCGGACGCGGTCCGGATTGATCGGCCAGAGCCTTGCTGTCTTGAAAAACTGATCGCCGGGTAAACTAGAGGGAGGGGGCCGGTTCCTCGACCCAAAGGACGACACCTGGCGGAAGCGCAGGCCCTTCGTCCGGCCGCAAGGACGCAGGTTCCACGGCGTGGGCGCTCTTGCCGGTTCCTTGCGGCGGAACGGTCTGGCTCGGAGTCGTAGCGGCAGGCGCGCTCTTTTCGGCCGCGGGCTGGAAGAACTTCAGCCAGGGCTGCGGTTGCAGCCGGCCGTAAAGCAGGGCGGCGCTTAGCGCCAGCAGCACTGCCGCGAAGACGATGAGCAATGACCAGCCGCGCCGCGCCGGAGCTTCAACCGTGATCGTTGTCGTACGGGCGCGCGCTTCGGTTCCGGACGGCGTCCATTGATGCTTAAGCGGACCGGTTCGTTCGGCGGCTTTCAGCGCCGCTGCCTTGGCCGCGCGCCGCGCCTCGGCAACAAGATCGTTTTCCGTCTCGGGTTCGGTACTGGCTTTCCGGGGCAGAATCCGGCTCGTGCGCGGGGCCTCACGACCGGCCGGCTCGTCCTGGTCGAGATCGACGGCCCTGTCGCCGGCCAATTTCTCGGCGCCGAGGAGCGGCGTTCGTAAATCGCTTTTTGGCGAAGTCTGAGTTGCGATGCCGCCTGATTCATTCGGCCCGGGGATCTGTGACGGCACCGTCTTGTGCCGCTCGGGCGTCCCGCCGCTCATGCGTTCGGCGAATGGGGCGATCGGCTTCGGCTCAGGCTTCGTGCCGCGCTCGACCTGCCGCACGAGCTGTTTCAAGGAATCATGCACCGATTCAACCAGTCCGGCGAGCCGATTGTCGGCGGCACTGGATCGTGCGCTCATCTCTTTGAGGTCGCGATGCATGTGATCCAGCCGCTCGGCGGTCGCCGCGTCGAGCTTCACCTCCTTGGAAACAAGGCGGGCGGCTTCGGTGGCGGCCTTGGCCGCGACGTCACTGAGATCGCTGGCATGCAAGTCCACGCGCTCGATCAGACGATGAAGCGACATTTCGACTTCGCCGATCTTGGCGAGCTGGCCTTCGGCCTGGCGGAGCTGGTTGGCGATGTCGAAAACCTGCCGCTCGAGAGGCTCAAGCGAGGCGGGTTTAGGCGCCTTGACCGCATGGGTGATGTCGCGCCCGAGCGCGTCAATCCGCGCGCTCAAAACGTCGACGGCCTTCGGCGTCATCGTCTCCTCGACCGAATGCTCGAGCCGATGCGCCATTTCCACCAGGCGTTTGCTGAGATCGCGGTCGGCTTCCGCCTCTGGCGAAAGCGGTGAAAACGTGTGGGGTGGCTCCGCCGAGGGGGCCGGTGCGCTTGCCGGCCGTTCCGGCCCGGTTGCGAAGGGCGGTGGTGAAGCGAAAGCTGCGCCCGATACGCTCGCCTGGTCCGCCGCGAGTGGCGGAGCACTGCATGCGTCGAGGCTATCCATCACGGCCCGGCCCAGGCGCTCGAAATCGTTCAGCGGCGTGGAAGCATTTTGACCGAGTTGCTGCGCGAGACCGCTCACCTGATCGTGCAGCCGGCCGAACTCCGGAGCGTCGCTTGCGCCTTTCGCAGTGTCGGTTTTGTGCGCGAGCCGGTCGAGCCGCGCTTGCAACTCATCGAGCGCATCGCCGTACCGGCGCTCGGTCTCCTCGACCTGCTGCACGAGGCGGCGAAGCAGGCTGTCGATCGATTGCCGGTCGGTATAGCTGTCGCCCCAGCCCGTGCTGCCAGTCCCGGCGCCCCTGGTCTGCCAACTTGCTTGCGAGGACATACTGTTCACCGAAATGGTCGAGGACGGGGGAGGAGCTGTCCGGACCACGGTGGCAATGTTCAGTAAATTTTGCGTTAAGCGGAGCCTTAGACCGGGACGAGGCGAGGCGCGATCCCTTGAGATTCAGGCTTGTCCGGTCGGCTGCTTAAGTCTTGTCAGGGCCGGCGCGCGCGGCGACGATGGCAGCCCGACAGGCGGCAGGAGGCGCCACTTGCCCATGAACCGGATGGTCCAGGCGAACCACAGTCTCAGCGTTGCGACCCAAGGCAAGGGCTTCATCGAGATCACGCGCGCGCTCGCTGGCTGGCTCGACGATATCGCCGCAAGCGACGGGCTCCTCACCGTGTTCGTGCGGCACACCTCCGCCTCGCTCACGATTCAGGAGAATGCCGACCCTAATGTGCGGCGCGACCTTTCCGATGCGCTCGAGGCGCTTGCGCCAGAAGGCGGGCACTACGCCCATCAGGAGGAAGGTCCCGACGACATGCCGAGCCACATCAAGGCGATGCTGACCTCGGTGAGCTTAAGCATTCCGGTGGTTGACGGCAGGATGACGCTTGGCACCTGGCAGGGCGTCTATCTTATCGAGCATCGCGCAAGCCCGCACCGGCGGACGATCGTGCTCTGCTACGTCGGAGATTGCGCTTAAGGACATTCCGCGAGCCAGGCCACGACCTGAACCGCGCTCTCGTTCGGCGGGAACACCGGATAGAATACATGTTCGATCATGCCATCGCGAACGATCAAGGTCAGTCTCTTGACAAGAGTCATGCCGGCGGTCTCGAAGGTCGGAAGACGAAGCGTGCGCACAAGCCCCAGATCGGAATCGCTTAGGATCGGAAACGGCAGGTGTAGGCGCTCGGCCATCTCGCGCTGATAGTTTTGCGTCTGCGTACTCAGTCCGAAGACTGTAACGCCGAACTCTTGAATCTCCCGGTGATGGTCGCGGAAGGAACACGCTTGCGGCGTACACCCCCGTGCGCCTGGAATTTCGTCCCATCCATCGGGCAAAGATTCGCCCGGGCGCCCGGTCAGCGGATAACAATAAATAACGGTCCTCCCTGGCGGCAGCGCACCAAGTTCAATGTCGGGCCCGCGTGTGGACGGCAGCGTAATCGCAGGCATAAGCCCACCGGAAAGGTGGGCGCAGGCACCATCGTCAACGGGACAGGGCAGATCGGGCGGCAAAGCGCTGAGATCCGGCATGGTCGCGAACCTAGCTCTAATCAGGTTTGGCAAAGCGGCCGGTCGCAGCGACCAGCTCGTGAACGATACCGGCCTCGGTCATGGCGTGGCCGGCATCGGCAACGATGCGAAGCTGCGCTTCGGGCCAGGCGCGGGCCAGGTCGTAGGCGATCTTGACCGGCGTCACGACGTCGTAGCGGCCATGCACGATCACGCCGGGAATGGCGGCCAGGCGATGCGCGTTGGCGATCAGCTGATCGTCGGTGTCGAAAAAGCCGCCATTGACAAAGTAGTGGCACTCGATGCGGGCAAAGGCCAGCGCGTAGTGATCCTCGGAGAAGCGGCGAACCCGCTCGCTATCAGGGAGAAGCGACAGCGTCTTGCCTTCCCAAGCGCTCCATGTGCGTGCGGCTTCAAGCTGCACCGCGGGGTCATCATGGGTGAGACGCCGGTAATAGGCGGCGATCATGTCGTCCCGCTCCGCCTCCGCAATGACGTTGCGGTAACGCTCGAAGGCGTCTGGAAAGATCCAGCTGCAACCGTTCTGGTAGAACCATTCGAGCTCGGCGCGGCGTAAGGTGAAGATGCCCCTCAGTATGAGTTCGGTCACACGCTCTGGATGGGTCTCGGCGTAAGCGAGCGCGAGCGTGGAGCCCCATGAACCGCCGAACACCTGCCAGCGTTCGATGCCGAGATGCTCACGCAGGCGCTCGATATCGTCGACGAGGTCCCAGGTGGTATTCTCTTCAAGCGAAGCATGCGGCGTCGAGCGGCCGCAGCCCCTCTGATCGTAAAGCACGATGCGGTAGGCGCTTGGGTCGTGATAGCGGCGCATGAGGGGATTGATGCCGCCGCCCGGCCCGCCATGCAGCAGAAGCGCGGGCTTGCCGGCAGGCGATCCGCAAACTTCGTAGTAAAGTTCGTGCAGTCCGGAGACCTTGAGCCGCCCGGTGCGATGGGGGACGATCTCGGGATAGAGCGTGAGCCGCTGACCTTTAGGCGCCGTCGCTTCGTTCATGTTGAACTTTCCGTCGAACTCGGTTCCGCTGCCGGTTGCTGCTCTGAGGTGGCAGCCGCCGCGGCGGAGGCTGCGGCTGCGGCGCGCATTTGCGCGCGATCGTAAATGCTTTCGCCTTCCGGATTGCGCATGGCCTCACGATATTCGGCTTCCGCCCGCGACGGGGCATGCGTGAAATAACTTACAGCAATGCCGGTGATGAATGCCAGGAGAGCGCCGGCAAGACTTGCCAGTGGGGCGCTGAGCGGCGCGCCGAATATCTCGATCATCCCGCCAAAGATGGCATAGGCCGTCATCACGAGAAAACCGGTCGCCATCGCCGCCAGTACGCCCCATTTGCTTGCCCGCCGCCACCAGATCGCGAGCAGCAATGAAGGGAAGAAGGTTGCGGCGGCAAAGCCGAAGGCCGTCAGTGCCGCTTGCAGCGGATCGATCTCGGCAATGACGAGAAACACGGCAGCGGCGATGGCGGCGGCCGCAATCGCAGCCCAAACGGCAACGAGCCGCGGCAGCGCATGGCGGCCGGCGAAAGTCCGGTAAAGATCCTCGGCAAGGCTCGCCGACAAGGTAAAGAGATGCGATGCCGAGGCGGCAAGCGCGATCGCCAGCGCCGAGGTCGCCATCAGCATGGTGAGAACGTAAGGGAGTCCGGCCACCTGGGGCAGGGCGAACAGAACGAAATCGCGCTTGATCCAAAGCTCGGCCGCGCCGATGGCCCCGTCACCATTGGCGTCGGCGATCTGGAGGAGCCCCATGTCGCTCAAGCCCGTCAACCAGGCGGGCAGAGACGAGACCGGGGTCAAAGCGATCTCGCGGAAGATGATGAGTTTGACGAAGGTCGCCATGGCGGGAACCGTCATGGCGAAGGCAGCAACGAACAGAAGTGCCCAGCCGGTCGAGTGCCGTTGCGCTTCGACGTGGGCGGTCACGCCGCTGCGGGCAAGAAGGCTCGGTAGCGCCGCGGTGCCGAGCGCGAGCGACAGAAACAGCAGCAAGAAATCAGTGGGCCCTAGAATGCCGAAAGGCTGGAGAAAAGGTTTCAACGCCGGTTGCAGCCCCGGTCCCGGCAGCGCCATGGCGAAAGCATCGGGTTGGAGCGGAACGGCACCGGCCGTGACCTCGGCCTTGTGCAAATCGGCGAACATCCCGCCATAGACGAGCTGCGGTGCCGGCAGACTGGTCAATAAAATCGACACGACGGTTACCACCACGACGAGGCCGATCGCGCCGACCAGGAACTCCGCGCTCCCCGCCCAGGTCACCGACCGCATACCGCCGAGGATGGCAACGGCTGCAATGAAGGCCGCCACGGCAATGACCGCGACGGCAAAGGAGACTGGCAGGAAGAGCGCGGCGATCAGCGCCGCGATCTTGATCTCGACCGCAAGAAGCAGTGCTGTGGGCGGGAGCTGCATTGCGCTTGCGGCCGCGCGCAACAGGCGCGAGCGGAAGCGGTGACCCAAGAAGCTCGGCAGCGTATAGGCGCCGGTTTTCCGCAAGTAAGGCACGAACAGAATCCCGGCGGCGAGCATCCCGACGGCCCAGCCGAGCCCAATGGCCAACGCATCGAAACCGAGAAAGAAGGCGGTACCGGTATAACCGAGGAAGCCCACACCGCCGATGGTGATCGCGGCCAGCACAAAGCCGTTATAGACGGAGGGCACCCGCCGACCCGAGACGAAGAAATCCTCAGGCAGGTACGTCCGTGCGCCGAATGCGATGAACAGGTAGAGCCCGAGCGGGACCAGGATCATCGACTGGGCAAGAGCCGCGCGCCCCCAGCCGAGTTGCTCGAACATCGCCAATATGATGACGAGCGACGCCAAGGCGCTGGTGACGATGCCGTAATAGGCGCCGAGATGCGGATTAGGGCTGCGCAGGCGCGAAGGCACTGTCATCGCCCAACCCATTCTTCGCTCTCGGCCCGGGCCAAGTCGATGCGTTCCTGGACGCGGATAAACCAGAACGCTATGACCACAATGAAAAACAGGAACCCTTGCGCCAGAAGATAGAAGGCAAGAGGGAATTGCAGAAAACCGAACTGATTGAACCAAGCGAGCGCGGCGACGGGGAGAATAGCGGCAACGAGGGTGACAAGTAGAATGCCGACGGCGAGGATGAGCGTCTGAATTTGATGGCGATGGACCGGGTCGCCGTCGTCGGGAATTTCTGGCGCCATTTCG